>ENA-OQAS01000558-OQAS01000558.1-human-gut-metagenome-genome-assembly--contig:-NODE-558-length-19283-cov-8.081228_pt1 | contig 19283 bp, 22 predicted proteins | sample MGYA00242733_ERZ504523 | MGnify/ENA primary metagenome ERZ504523 (study PRJEB26092, sample SAMD00036239) | human gut metagenome | host: Homo sapiens | study: EMG produced TPA metagenomics assembly of...
TCGCAGCCCGCACCTACCTGCTTTACTCTTGGCGGTCAAAGTCGATGTGGCAGAGAAGTACCTGGCGCTGTTCTGCAAAAAGCGGATATTCCCAAGCAGCTGGTGCAGCAGTGGATGCCCATTGTGGCCTGCTCTGAGAGCACCAAGCACATTCCCGGCGAGCGGGAAGTGCTGGACCGCTGGTCAATGTGTTTGACTTCCAATAATCAGCCCCCCTCCATGTTGGTTCCTGCCCAACAAGGTGTGTACCCCGACAGTGCGCCCCCCTGCACTGCCGGGGATTTTTTATAAAGATGATGCGGCGGAAGCTTGCTCCCGCCGCTGCTGTGATACCCGCCCTCTGCATAATCCCCAAAAAATGTTAAATCCTATTGACAGGGTATGTATTGTGTGGTATTTTTTAATTCAAAGTTTAGAAGAAAGGACGTGCGGTATGCAGGTGTATGCGGATAATGCGGCCACCACCAGAATGAGTGACCGGGCGGTGCAGGCCATGCTGCCGCTGTTGCAAGAGAATTTTGGCAACCCCTCATCGTTGCATTCTGTGGGGCAGCGGGCCAAGGAAGCGCTGGAGAATGCCCGGGACAGCATTGCTGCGGACCTGGGCGTCTCGCCCAAGGAGATTTATTTTACCTCCGGCGGGTCGGAGGCGGACAACCAGGCCATTCGCTCGGCGGCGGCCATGGGGCGGCGCAAGGGCAAGACCAAGATCATCTCGTCCGCCTTTGAGCACCACGCGGTGCTGCACACTTTGGCGGCGCTGGAGAAAGAGGGCTTCACCGTAGAGCTGCTGCCGGTGCATGAGAACGGGATCGTTCGCCCGGCGGAGCTGGAAGCAGCCCTGGACGAGAACACCTGCTTGGTGACCATTATGGCCGCCAATAACGAGATCGGCACCCTGCAGCCGGTGGCAGAGATCGGCAAAATTTGCCGTGCCCACGGGGTGCTGTTCCATACAGACGCGGTGCAGGCGGTGGGGCATACCCGGCTGAATATCACACAGAGTGATGTTGACCTTTTGTCCCTGTCTGCGCACAAGTTCCACGGTCCCAAGGCGCCGGGGTGCTGTACGCCCGCCGCGGGGTGGCGCTGACCAATGTAATTGAAGGCGGCGCCCAGGAGCGGGGCAAGCGGGCCGGTACAGAGAATGTGCCTGCCATTGTGGGTATGGCTGCTGCGCTGCATGCGGCCATGGAGAACCTGGATCGGGACGCCGCGTATGTAACGGAGCTGCGCCGCACATTGGAAGATAAATTAAGCCGGATCCCGGAGAGCCGGATCAACGGCGACCGGGCGCTCCGGCTGCCGGGTACGCTGAATATGTGCTTTGCGGGCATTGAGGGCGAGAGCCTGCTGCTCCTGCTGGATCAGGCAGGTATCGCAGCGTCCTCCGGCTCCGCCTGTACCAGCGGCAGCCTGGATCCCAGCCATGTGCTTTTGGCCATCGGCGTACCGGTGGAGGTGGCCCACGGCTCCCTGCGGCTGTCTCTGAGCGGGGAGAACACGCCGGCGCAGGTGGCGCATATTGCCGAGACGGTGCCCCGGGTGGTGGCGTATCTGCGCTCCATCAGCCCGGTTTGGGAGAACATGCAAAACGAGAAAGCGTAAAGAACAGGAGCGAGAAGATGGCTTTGTATTCCGACAAGGTGATGGACCATTTTATGAACCCCCGCAATGTGGGCAAGCTGGATAACCCTCCGGTGTTGGCCAGGTGGGCAACGCCCGCTGCGGCGATATTATGAAGATTTATATTCAGGTGGAGGACGGCGTGATCACGGATGTGAAGTTCAACACCTTTGGTTGCGCCTCTGCCATTGCCAGCAGCTCTATGGCAACGGAGCTGATTAAGGGCAAGCCCATTGACCAGGCGCTGGCGCTGACCAATCAGGCGGTAGCGGAAGCATTGGACGGTTTACCTGCGATAAAAATGCACTGTTCCGTCCTGGCCGAGGAGGCCATTAAGGCGGCGGTGAAAGATTATTATGACAAGAACGGCATTGCCTACGACCCGGCGGCCTTTTGCCCCGGCGACTGCGCCCATTGCCATGAATAACCCGGTGTAAGGGAGGAGAAAACCATGATACGGGATATACAAGATGAAATTATGCGGCTGAAAAAGGAGAACGATGTGTGTATTCTGGCTCATTTGTACCAGAACGACGCTATCTTAGAGGTGGCGGATTACACCGGCGACTCCTTTGCTTTGGCAAAATTGGCCCAGACCGTGCCCAACAAGACGGTGCTCATGTGCGGCGTGCGCTTTATGGCGGAGACAGTGAAGATGCTGCGCCGGACAAGCGGGTGTTGCTGAGCAACCCGGACGCCGGCTGCCCTATGGCGGAGCAGATGGACCGGGAAGTGATCGAACAGGTGAAAGAGAATTACCCGGACTATACCGTGGTGGCGTATATCAACACCACGGCGGAGCTTAAGACGGTGTGCGATGTGTGCGTTACTTCTTCCAGTGCGGAAAAGGTGATCCGCAAGATCGACAACGACAAAATTCTCTTTATCCCGGACTGCAATTTGGGGGACTATGTGTCTCACCAGGTGCCGGACAAGACCTTTAAGCTGCTTAGCGGCGGCTGCCCCACCCACGCCCGGCTTACTGCACGGGATGTGCAGGCGGCCAAGGCCAAGCATCCCCGGCTCTGTTTTTGGTGCACCCGGAGTGCGTGCCTGCCGTTGTGGAACAGGCGGATTATGTAGGCTCCACCACCGGCATTATGGATTATGCCATGCAGAGCGACGCCAAGGAATTTATCATCGGTACGGAGAACAGTATTTGCGAGCACCTGCAAATGCAGTGCCCGGACAAGCGCTTTTACCCCCTGTCCAAGGACTGCGTGTGCCACAATATGAAGGCTACCACCCTGGGCGATGTGCTGGGCTGCCTGCAAGGCACCGCCGGCGAGGAGATCACCGTGCCCCCGGAGATTGCGGAAAAGGCCGTGCGCTGCATTGACCGTATGATTGAACTCTCCCAGTAAAGCAGAATAGATAGAAATACATAAGGACGGCCCCGGCCGTCCTTTGTTTGTTGTGCAATCTCTCCAATGCCTCCGGCGCAATCCCCCCTGCGGCTACGCCGCTTCCGCCTGACTGGCGCCCGTCCCCTCTGTCGCTGCGCGACATCTCCCCGCACTGCGGGAGTCACCCTTTGCAAGGGGGGCCAAGATTTTGTAACCGATTTGCCTCCCTTGTGTAAAGGGAGGTGGCTGCGCGTTTGTGAGCAGACGGAGGGATTGTCCGCTCCAACGGATTTCCCACAACGCCCCGCAAAAATGTTGACCTTTGCCCCCGGTTGTGCTAAACTTGTATTCGTATTACTATATAAAACAAGCGGAGGTACTTTTTTATGGATAATTCTGAGAAAACACTGGAAAAGCTGGTTACCCTCAGCAAGGGGCGCGGCTTTGTGTATCCCGGCTCTGAGATTTACGGCGGCCTGGCCAACACCTGGGACTACGGCCCCTTGGGCGTGGAGCTGAAAGAGAATATCAAAAAGGCTTGGCGCAAGAAGTTCATTCAGGAGAATAAATATAATGTTGGTCTGGACAGCGCCATTTTGATGAACCCCCAGACCTGGGTGGCCTCCGGCCATTTGGGCGGGTTCTCCGATCCGCTGATGGATTGCTGTGCTTGCAAGACCCGCCACCGTGCGGACGATCTGATCGAGGCTTTTGACGGCACCAATGTGGCCGGCTGGACCAACGAACAGATGAGCGACTATATTAAGGAAAAGAACATTCCCTGCCCCAACTGCGGCGCCCATGATTTTACGGACATTCGCCAGTTTAACCTGATGTTCAAGACCTTCCAGGGTGTTACCGAGGACAGCAAGGACGAGATCTATCTGCGTCCGGAGACGGCACAGGCATTTTTGTGAACTTTGCCAATGTGCAGCGCACCACCCGTAAGAAAATTCCTTTCGGCGTGGCCCAGGTAGGCAAGTCTTTCCGTAACGAGATCACCCCCGGCAAGTTCATCTTCCGCGTGCGCGAGTTTGAGCAGATGGAGCTGGAGTTCTTCTGCAAGCCCGGCACGGATTTGGAGTGGTTCGATTACTGGCGCAGCTTCTGCCGTGACTGGCTGTATTCTCTCAATATGAAGCCGGAGAACCTGCGACTGCGTGACCACGATCCGGAGGAGCTTTGCTTCTACTCCAAGGCCACCACGGACTTGAGTACCGCTTCCCCTTTGGCTGGGGCGAGCTGTGGGGCGTGGCGGACCGTACCGACTACGACCTGACCCAGCACATCAAGACCAGCGGCAAGAATTTGGAATACTTTGACCAGACCACCGGCGAGAAGTATGTGCCTATGTGATCGAGCCGTCCCTGGGTGTGGAGCGACTGTTCCTGCGCTGCTCACCGAGCCTATGATGAAGAAGTGATTGATGCGGAGAAGAACGACACCCGCGTGGTGCTTCACTTCCATCCGGCCATTGCGCCCTTTAAGGCTGCTGTGCTGCCCCTGAGCAAGAAGCTCAGCGACCAGGCCGGTGAGGTGTTTGACACCCTGTCCAAGAAGTTCAATGTGGACTTTGACGACGCCGGTTCCATTGGTAAGCGCTATCGCCGCCAGGATGAGATCGGCACCCCCTATTGTATTACCTATGACTTTGATTCCGTAGAGGACGGTTGTGTCACTGTGCGTGACCGCGACACCATGGAGCAGGTGCGCCTGCCCATCAGTGAGTTGACTGCCTTTATTGAGAGCAAGCTGGAATTCTAAGTAAAAGCGAAAGGCATTTCTTATGGAATTGAACCGCAAGCAAATTAAATCCCAGGCGCGCATACTGGTGCAGAACAAATGGGGCTCCCTGTTTGTGATCACCTTTGTGGTGATGATGCTCACCGGTATGGGTATGTTTAATAATTCCCAGATTGATCTGGTCAAGCAGATCTCCCATTATAATCATACCAGCGACTATGGCAGCTGGGATGATAGTGAGGACAACCCGCTGGAGAATTTCGATTTCGACGATCAGGACGAGGATGATAACCCGCTGGAGGATTTTGACGGTACCGGCGCCATTACCCCGGTAGCGACCAGCAACAATACGGCAGAGACGATGTCCGTTGCGGCGCTGGCCGGGTTCGGTGCGCTGTTCAGCTTGGCAGCTTTGGTGCTGTCGCCCTTGAATGTGACCTTGGACGGCTACTATGTGTATTTTGTGCGCACGGCGCCGCCGGTACGCTTGGGTGCGGACCTGGGCAGGTGTTTAAGAACACCTTTAATAAGCACTATTCCGGGCGGTTGCTGTTGGTGATCTTAGGTGGTTTGTTCACTTTCCTGTGGTCGCTGCTGTTGATTATCCCCGGCATTGTGTACAGTTACGGCATTTATTTTGCCAACGAGTTGATGGTGGATAACCCCAACCTGTCACCGATGGAAGCGCTGAAGCTGAGCCGTCGTATGGTAGACGGTCACCGTGGCGAGCTGTTCCGTCTGGATCTGAGCTTTATTCTGTGGTGGTTGCTGATGGCGTGTACCGCCGGGATTGCCGGCATTTATGTGCTGCCCTACTACAAGACCACCCGGGCGCTGTATTATCAGAATTTCCGTATGCGCGCCCTGGCCACCGGTCAGTTGACGGAGGATGACTTCCTCAGCGAGGCGGAGCGTATGGCCAAGTATGGCGCTTATGGTGCCTATACAGCGCCCCGCCGGGAGCAGCAACCCATGAACGGCCAGTATAATCCGTATACCCCGCCTATGGCAGACGATTTTCGGTCTTATGAGCAGTGTGGCTACGGCGGCACCCAGCAGGGAACGAATCAACCGGAGCAGCCCCAGGCGCCCGGTGCCCCGACTGCCGATGGGCAGCAGCCCACCCAACAGCCGCCGGTGTGGAACCAGACTCCCTCTGCGGAACCGCCGGTGTGGAATCAGACCCCGCCTGCGGAGCCTACCGATGGTGCGGACGAATAAGTATAATTATATAAAACAAAAGAGCACCCACCGGGTGCTCTTTTTGATAGAGTTGCATAACCGTATTTTGTTGGTTCTCGTAGGGGCGGCAATTTGCCGCCCGCCAATTTCTCAGTCACTTCGTGACAGCACCTAACCGGTGCCCGTCCCCTCTGTCGCTACGCGACATCTCCCTGCACCGCGGGGAGTCACCCTTTGCAAGGGAGCCGAAAAAGATGTAACCGTTTTGCCTCCCTTGTAAAGGGAGGTGGCAATGCCGTTAGGCATTGACGGAGGGATTATTCGGTGGGAGCAAGCCCCCGCTCCTACGAAATAATAAAATTACCGTATCGGCTTTACTCCCTCACCCGTTTGCCGTTTTTGAAGGCGTAGCTGACGGTACCGGTGGGGGTTACCAGCGGTGACTTGCCACTCCAGCATTTGGGCAGGGCGCCGCCAATGAGCATTTCTGCAATGCCGGCGGTGACGCCAAAGTTACCGTCGATCTGGAACGGCGGGTGGCGTCCAGCAAATTGGGATAGGAACCGCCGCCCCGCACCCGGATCAGCGCCTTGGGGTTAATGGGGCGCAGCTGGTTTTCGATCAGCCGCAGGGCGTTCTCGCCGTCGCCCAGCCGTGCCCACAGGCACACCTTCCACCCCAGGGACCAGCCGGTGCCGCCAAAGCCCCGCTTTAACAGGGACTGCTTGGCTGCCGCTTGCAGCGCGTCGCTTTGCACCCGGTGAGAGGGGTAAATGCAGTACAGGTGGCTCACATGGCGATGCTCTACCTCGGTCTCTCGGTAATTTTCTGCCCATTCCGGTATCCGGCCGTCCGGAGCGGGGGCTACCTGGTCAATGACAGGTGCGTCCAGCCCCAGCGATCGGCAGTTCTCCATAAAATCGTGGAGAATTTCCCGATCCATGGAGGGCATATAGGTCACGGCGCTGTGCTGCCCGTTGTCCGTGAATGTATTTTCCGGGCTGATGGAGGGCAGGTGACCGGTTGACCGTTGTGCGCCGTCATACTTGAATGAAAGAATGCCAGCGCGCCGGCGAACATGCCTTTCAGCTTTTCGTCAAAGGCGGATCCTTTTGGTACAGGCTGTGGGTGTATAGTTGGTTCAGAATCCAGGCGCCGCTCATAAACCAAACGGCGTAGCAGCTGGAGTCGCCGTCGCCGTCCGGGAACCCGCCGGGTAGGTGGCGCCCCAAATATCGCTGTTGTGGCAGGCGCACCAGCCATCGGCGTCAAAGTACGCCTTGGCGGTGGAGGAGCCGTTTGCCGCCAGCTTTTCCGCAAAGTCCACCAGCGGCGTGAAACATTCGCCCAGCCCTACTGCGTCTGTGGGCCAGTAGTTCATCTCGGTGTTAATATTGGTGGTGTAGCTGGAGGACCAGGGCGCCCGCACCTGCTCGTTCCAGATCTTGCAGGGTCATGGCGTTGGTGCCCGGCCGGGAGCCGGAGACCGTCAGATACCGCCCGTACTGGAACAGCAGGGCGATTAGGCTTTGGTCGCTTTTGTCCTTTTGCATGCGTTTTAGCCGCACATCGGTGGGCAGGCTGTCGTCGCCCCCCTCCAACTCCAGAGTCACCCGATCCATCAGAGCGGAGAAGTCCGCAATGTGGGCGGCCAGTAGCGTTTGGTAGTCTGCCGCACCGTCAAAGTAGGCCAGCATACGAGCCTTTTCGTCTGCGGTGGGCATGGAGCGGAAGTCCACATAAGAGGTGGCCATGGACAGCAGCAGCGTTACTTCCTTGCGGTTCTCAATCCGCAGGCTGTCGCCGGTGCAGGTTACTTGGCCGTCTGCCCGCAGCCCGGCGCAAAAGCGCATACCCCGGCTGCCTTGCACCACCGTCTCTCCCTTATTATAGTAGGGAGGCATACACACCTCCGGCGCTTGGCCGGTGAGCAGCAGGGTGCCGTCCTGCGCGGTAACGGTGCTTTGCAGCAGGCTGTCCAGTCGGCATGTGGCGCTAAAGGGCTGCTCGCTCTCTATATGCACCACCACCAGCTGGGCGGGGTGGGAGACAAACACCGTCTGGGTCAAGCCGTCCGCTCGGGTCACCGCCACGCCGGTGCGCAGGTCCAGGGTGCGGCTGTAATTCTTTTTGTACGCCCGATCGTAGTCAATGCGCAGGTTGCCCAGGGGTAGGTACGCCTCGCTCCAGTGGCCGTGCATATCCCGGTTGAGAATGTCCTTGGCCTTGGCGTAGTCCTTGGCAAAGATGGCCTCCCGGCAAGCAGCCAGGTACTTGTGGGCATCCGCCTTGTTTTGATTCTTGGGATAACCGGACCACAGGCTGTCCTCGTTTAGCGACAGGCGCTCGTGGCGCAGGTTGCCGTAGGTCATTATCCCCAGCCGTCCGTTGCCCAAAGGCAGCGCCTGCTCAAAGCACTTGGCCGGCTTGGTATAGTACAGTTGGTTTTTCAAATCAACACCTCCGTTGTCTTTCTCTATTGTACTGGATATAAAAGGGGATTGCAACAGGATTTGCAAGTTTGGTGATCGGTTAACCCCTCTGTTTGCATGCATGCCGGCTGCGTCGCTGACGGAGGGATTGGCCGAAGGCAAACGCCTTATCCGAATACAAAAAAGCATTGCAATTCAAAAACAAAAGGACTACAATAGGGTGCGAAATAGATGAAAAGGAGCGAGCAGAATGAAAAAAAGACCGGTGCCTATTCACGAAACAGGCTATATCTGCGCCTCTCTGGCTACGGTCAGCGGCTTTTTGGAGACCTATACTTATTTACTGAAGGGTGGCGTGTTTGCCAATGCCCAAACCGGCAACTTTGCCCTGCTGGGTATGGCCATCGCCCACGGCGATGTGAAGAAGGTGTTTACCTACTGATTCCCATGTGCTTTTATGTGATCGGTATTGCCCTGACGGTGACTATGCCCCGCCTGCTGGATGAGAATAAGCTGCTGCGGTGGGATACAGTGTTTGTGGCGCTGGAGATCGGCCTGCTGTTTATGGTGGGCTGCCTGCCAAAATCGGTGCCCTTTACCGTGTCCACCGTAACGGTGGCCTTTATCTGCGCCATGCAGTACAATACATTTAAGCGCACCAACAATATGGCGTTTTCCTCCACCTTTTGTACCAACAATCTGCGCCAGCTGGCGCTGCATTTTCTGGATTATCTGCGCACCAAGGAGCGCCGGAGCCTAAAGAACAGCCTTACCTATATGTTGATCAACGGATCCTTTTTGCTGGGGGCAGTGATCGGTACCCTGTGCGCCCGCTGGCTGGGCGATCGGGCAGTGTGGGTGTGCTGCGGCGTTCTGGTGCCGGTGTTGCTGTCGCTGATCTTTGGCAAGCGGGAGGTAGAGAGCGAACTGCTGGCCGAGGAGAAACAGGAGATGGCCGTGGAAGAACGCGCCCTGGAAGAAGAGCAGCGGGAATTGCAGGACGAGAATAAGGGATCGTAAGCAGACGGAGGGTATCCGCTCCTACGGTTATATACATTAGAATAACTTAAATGGAGCACCCAAGGGAGAGGCTACATAAGGAAGTAGCTTCTCCCTTAGGCTTTGTAGTCAGCCGGAATGATTGAATTTGTAGGAAAATCAATCTTATTGGAGGATTACAAAATGGAAAACGAAATTTACAACGAGGCGAATGGTCTTTGGTATGAAAAGCAGGGATATTATTATCTACCTTGCGTAGAACTCCCTAAGCAAGGAAACAAGCCTATCGGTATATGGGGGCAACGGCATAAACGCTACCTAAAGCAAAATCATGAGGTTTTGTATATGAATCTGTTGACAAGTGGCAAATTGAACGGTTATCTTGCCGATATTAACGAACAAGCAGAGGATATGTTTTTTCGGCTTGTAAAACAGATGGCAGAGCGTGAAAGTGTGACCGAACAACTGAAATCAGATAATCAAATGGAATGGGTTACATTAATGAATAACATCCAAAGTAGGGTAGCAGAAATCGTGAATCACGATATAATTTACAACTAACTTAGAACGCGGCAGGAAGAAATTCTTGCCGCCGTTGCGTTAAGTTCAAATACACATGTGAGAAGTTCTCAAAATTAATTCAATTTTAAAAAATAAATTTCGCAATACTACTTTTCTGAGCATCGCTGAGGTTTTCAATTTTTTCATTAAATTTAATTTCCGTTTGATCAATACTTTCAACACAAGGCTTCAACCATTCAATTTCTTCAAAAGAAAACCCATATCGTAACATCCATATCTCAGTTGAGTCTTCTGTTCCATATTTGATGTACTTTGCCAACCGCTCAGCACGATCGTCTTGATACGCAAGATAATACTGATGGAAAACCGCATAGAACAAATCGCTCAGCTTAAACCCTATAAGTTTATCGAGAAAATCATATGTATCATAAACAATACGGTCGTAATCGACATCTTTACCCTTTGTTTCAGCAGGGAATAAGGGGAAAGTACGCAATTCTTTATCTGGAATATCACTATAGCCTGCTATGTATCGAACTGTCAGACTATCAGCACGATCTTGTTGATCTGTTCGTGACAATAATCGCCGTTGAGCAACATTGGAAACATAAGCATATCTCTCTTGACAAATCTTACTAAATGTTTTGCCGTGCACTTTCCATATCATTATTTTGATGGCGGAATCAAAAACAAATTTTTCTGCTGCAGTTAGTTCTCGACCTAAGTACTGCTTGTACAAGCACTGAAGTCCTCATACACCTCTTTTGCTACTGCATTAGGCAACACAAAGCCTGCATCAGTAAACATCATATCCAATAATGTGGGAACTACCGTAGTAACACTATCTGACTTTAATTTCTCCAGATCCTTATTTGTAAGATTATACTCATCAGAGAATTCCCCTGTTTTGATTGCTTCTTTGTACTCCTCATATTTCTCATCAATTTTATCGTCAGTGGTATCTAATCGAGATTTTGACGAAAGAGTATTTTTCTTGCGATACACCTTTCGAAATCTGCTCATTGCATTCGGTCGCAAAATGACGCTACCAAAATCAAATACAGGTTTATTGGTAGAGCGACCGGCTCTACCAATCAGATTTTTAACAGAAAGTGTTTTACTTTCCTCGAAGCGGTCAAGATAAACCACATCGAATGGCATATTGATTCCCTGCTCCAGTGTAGAAGTAGCAAAACAGATTTTACAGAAGCCCTGCTGCGTAAAATGCTCTAATATCAACCGGGCTGTCAATGGAATTGAACCATGATGAACAACAATCCCGCATTTCAGTTTTTCCAGCATATCAGAGTTATAAAATAACTTATCCGTTGTTGAAGCACCAATATACTCCTTTAGCTCTTCTATCATTTTTATAGCAATAGGATCATTAATTGGTTGGCACATAGAAATATACTTCTGAAATTGACCATATATCTGCTTACTGTAAATGTGCGACTTTGGCACATAGATGAGTACACTACCACCTTTTTTCAGTACGGACTCAATAGGATCAAAGTTTGCTTCCAGCTTGCGTTTCCCAAACGTTGAAGGGTCACTACCGAAATGATAGAATTTCTGGTTTGCTGTGTCGTGAGTATAAAAAATCTGTCCTACATTTTTTAATTCATAATTGCTGTATGTTGCCGTTGTATCAATGATTTCAATGCCATTTTTCTGCAATTGTGCTTCGGGATTTTCAACGAACGGATGTGCAAAAACGAATTTTGCGTCAGGAAAATACTTTAGTGTTCGCCTCACAATACTATCAAAATAGAGACCTCGCACCGAGTGTTCATCGCTGAGCTGGGCTTCATCAAACAGAATCAAATCAATATTTAGCCAATCTTTATTTTTGAACAGCTCTTTTGCACGCTCAGGTGTCAGTATGAAAATATTTCTGTGAATGTGTTTTGTATTAATCCTATCAACAAAAGTCAGAACATTTACAGTTTTTCTGTCTACAAGACTGTTCAATCGGTCGTAGTACTCGTTAATGAGAGCTCTTGAAGGGACGATGACAACCACATCATTGGAACAATCAGTAATAAGATGTCGAAATACAAATGATTTCCCTGTACTTGTTGGTGCTGAAAAACTAAAATACTGTAAATCTCGTATCTTCTTAAGAATATCCGCCTGCATTGGCGTATAGTCATTGCCAAATTCGTCTTTGAGTTGCTGATGATACATTTCAAAGACTGATCCAGTCAGACTTTCGATTTTGGGTTGTTTAAAAAACAGCCCCATCGTAGCAATGATTTCTTGCTCGTCCTTCTTAAAAAACTCTGGTTGGAACAATTTGAAATATGAAACTATTTCTAAAACCACAGAGCTATTGGGACCATTTTGATAAATTTCAGATTTGACATAGTCGATAATCTGCTCTAAATCTTCCCCTTTTCGGATTTTGGCAATGATATTGCCCTTTTTTAAAACAGTATTCATAAGTCCACCGCCACCAAAATGAGTTCTTCGTATTGAAGTAACGATTGAAAGTCCGGGCGTTTCGTGATGTTAGCGATTATTTTGTCTGTGCTTGTAGTTTTTGCTGAAAATGCAGCAGAAAATCCCTTTCTTCCAACGGCTGCTCTTTGCAAAGCCGATGTTGTACAGAATGGTTTTAATTCTGGAAGGTCCTCAACATCTTTTCCATCTTTGATAAAGTCGACAATTTGTGGCAATGCCGATGAATACGCTGTTGTAGCGGCAACATACTTTGCTTCACCGAAAATAACCGTATTCGTAATTTTATTCTGCGAATGAAAATCAAACCCAGGATTCCCAGAGCGCTTCTTACCAACAAGCTCATCAAGAGGAATATCTAAATAGTCCAGCTCAGAAACCATAGTTTCTCTGGCTAGTTCAGATACCACATACTCGCCGGCGTCTTTGCTGATACTGTCATCAACGCATTTGTCAAACTTTTCTTTAATATCATCAATAGTTTTCTTTGCACGGGAGGCAAAGGCTTTCTGTTCAAAGTCTTGATCGAATTTACTGAGCCAAGACAAGTCCATAAGAGTACGCAAAATATCTGATAATGTTGCTGATATATCTTCAGGATCTATTCTGAAAAATTGAACTTTTGCTGGAGAAAACTCAATTAGCACTTTATGGTCAGTTATCTTCAAGACTTTCACCTCATTTCAAAATATCGCTCAATACAACCCAGCTATCGCTGTTAATATCCTCGGAATAGCTATCCATACAAATGCACAGTTCTTCACTTTTTTCGTCATAGCGGACAATGCCACCCTTTAAGCCGTAGCGTTCCAAATAATCTTTCAGCACAGCAAATTTTTCGGCGTGAAAATGTCAATATCTTGCTATTGCCGCTGCGGTCAAAGCCTCCCTTGGTCTCCACAATCCAAACTTCACCGTTTACGCTGATTATATAGTCAGGATAGAAATTCTTCTGCTTGTCCGAATTATCTGCATATACGATGGACAAATACTCATTGCCTTTATCACCATTTTTATATACCATTCCACGGCATCGCACTTTTCGCAGAATTTCTCGAATTTGCGTTCCGAGGAGGAGCGAACTTCCGCAGAGGAAAGGTAGCCCTGATATACATTTTTCTTCATTTCCAACTGCGTTTTTGCTGTACCGTCATAGGTAAACAGGCAAGATTGCGGGATATGGAACGACACCTTTGATACTTGGTTAATATCAAGAGTAAGCTGTTCAAGTTCCGCCGCCATCGCTTCACGCACCGTATGGCGTAGCAGATCGGCATTGTTGATAACAAAGGCGTAGACTTCTCTCGGTTCCATTGCGATGATTTTACGGCTGTATGTAAAATTGCGATCAAACAGCTTACGAATAATCGTATTCATATAGCTGTATTCCATTCCGATCTCCATACCGATTTTACCCACCTTCTGATGATACATATGACCGTGATCGTGGGTATTCAGCTTTTCGGTAATGATGACCGTATTCATATCTGCCGAAGCAAAATCCAAGGTTGCAGTTTCACCCGAAAGGGTGTGACGCAAAATATCGGCGCTAAATTCAAAGCCCACCGTCTGCAAGCGTGTCTTGTTCTCCGCCTTATTCGAGCCGGTCTTGAATTTTTCTTCAAAATACTTTGCTACAGAGAGCAGAGCCTTTTTCGGATTGCGGTGATCTGTCACCATCGTTCTCTGTTCGGAGGTCAGGGTAATGCCTTTATACTCATTTTTAAGGAACAGGGTAGCTGCTTCTAAAGCCCCTTTGCCGAGGCTCAGCTTGACACCGGCGGTGAATTTTTCATCGAAAGTGTAGAGATAACAGCTATCCAGCAAATCTTTGCCGTAGTGGTGTGCCTCCGGCATACGGCGAATACGCCCAATGGTCTGAATTTCAAAGGTTTCATCCATATTGTCACGGAGCTTTACCAAAATGGCGGCTCTCGGACAGTCCCAGCCCGTGGCAACAGCTTGCTTGATAATAACAGCAACAGAGGGAGCATTGATTTCTTCAATGCCCTCCAAGTTTTCGTGCATATCAGAGAGCCACACCGCAAGCTGACCGTTTTCATAGGTTACGCCTTGCGTTTCAAACCAGCGTTCCACATCGTCCTGCAATTTCTCCGATTTGTTTGGAATCTGCACCACGATCAAAGGATTGATGTCCTTTCCGGCGGAAAGAAACTCCGCACGGATTTTACGCTGTTTGGCATACGCCTGTTCCAACAGATAGTTGGTGGCGTTCTCCATTTCCACACGCTGCGGAAAATCCTCATTAATGATGAGCATTTTCTTGATAAGCCCCTCGGCAATAACATCCGCTTCATGAATTTCTATGATTTCCGCATTTTTGATGCCTTTCGGCGTAGCTGAACAACGGATAATCTTGTCCGTATGGAAATACTGGATGATTTCATCCGCCTTCACCGTGTTGTTCTGATGGCTTTCGTCCACAATGACGATAAAATGTAAACCGGCGTTCAGAGCGTGCTCGATATGCTCCAAGAAGTTGGTGCGTTCGCTGTCTTTCAGGGCGTTGTTGCCCTTTTTCGTCAGCTTTTCCCAGTTGATGAAACAGTTATCGTTTTCTTCAAAGCCGCCCGTCATGACATCGGAGAGCAGCTTTATCTGAGCAGCGTGGATATACTTATCCATCTTTTCCTTACTCTGCTCCTCCAAATTACCCTTTCCGGGAGTAAGCCATACAAACACAGTATTACGATAGGACTGCACATACTGGTGCATAAAATAGGTGAGAATAATCGTCTTTCCACTGCCCGTAGGACTTTTTAGGATAATGTCGCGGGTAGGCTTGTCCATTGCCTCAAAAAGCGATTTTACAGCCGATAATTGAAAATTTTTCAGTTGCACAGTTACACCTCCTGTAAATCCTGATAGTAGTAATCGGGAATAATATTGATCTCAATGCCGTGATCAGCAAGGGACTTTTCCTGCTCCTCATCAGGCAGCAGATCATGCCCCATATACAGTTTGCGGCACTTGCCATAGGCTTCGATATTCGCCATAAACTCGTCAAGTTCCTCTTCTGTCAGTACAATACCGATTTCGGCATTGCCCGTGAAATTCACACCGTTTTCAAGTTCAACGAGTTCACGGATATGCAAAAGCAGCTCATCGGCATATTCGTAATACATACGCTGGCTTATCGGAACATAGTCAACTTTATAATATTTAAGACTTGCGGCGTACCCTTCTTTGTCAATCACACGCTTGATGCGCTCGTATGTAACATCACGGCAAATGTTATTTTCATTGTTGGTGCAGAGGATGAAGCGGCGGTTACTGCCTTCGTTTTGTGCATTCATCCGCATCAACGCTTGTGCTGTTGTACCGCTACCAGCAAAAAAGTCCAAAACCAAAGCATCCTCTTTATTTACGGTGCCTATTTGTATCAAATACTTGATTAACTCAACAGGTTTGGGATATGGAAAAGCTTTTTCTGCAAATAGTTTCCCTAAATCTGCCGTTCCCTCTTTGGTCATACCAACATCAGATGGGAGTTGTGTAGTTGTTGCAGATACTCCAGCTACACTCCCTGTTTTTTTGATTGCTTTAGCCTCATCTTCATCTCTAAAATATCGCATTTGCGGCTTTGATATTTTCAAAAAATTATAGTCACCTGGAAAGATAATTCTGTTCTCATTAAGATATTGAGGGAATGTGTCTTTCGTAACAGCACACTCGGTTGGGATTTACGGGATATTTATTCCCATTTTTAGGATCTATTAAGGTGAAGGCACTATTGGGTCGTTCCACCGCTGTCCTTTGCGTAGTTAAATCGTGAGCCCTCCACTCACGCCCTGGGATATCTGGGGTTGAATAATATTTTCTTTGATTCTCTCGCTTTGTAAATGCATTGAATTGGTCACTTTTGGCATATATCAGTATCCATTCATAGTCCTGCGAAATTCCAAATGGTACATCGGTCTTGCCGTTCTCTTTCTCCATGGAATCATTCCTGCAAAGTTGTTTTCGCCCAATATTGAATCACAAAGCAACTTTAAATTTGCTTGTTCATTATCATCAATACTAATAAAAATAGCACCTGCATCAGACAGGAGTTTCCTTGCAATTACAAGTCGTTCCTTGATAAAAGAAAGCCATTTTGAGTGAATATAACCATCTGATTTTACGATGAAGTCGTCGTCATACTTAAAATCATTGATTCCTCGGTTATATGGCGGATCTATGTAGATAAGATCAATTTTCCCCTTGTGAGTTTTTTCGAGTAATTTAAGAGAAGCAAGGTTATCCCCTTCAATGAGAAAATTCAGATGTCCGCCGTTGTCGATGAAGAGGTCTTTCTCTTCGCTCAATACAGGGGTATGGGTATCAAGTACCTCGTCAATTTCCTCACGGTGTTCTTCAAATACAAGTCCATATTTCTTGCCGTTTACATCTTTCTCTAAATCGGAAAGATAAGAAAGAAGATTGCCCGTATTTTCATCCTGCGGAGCAGCAGAAATAAAGGTTCGGATTTCTTTGATTTTATTCAACAAGTCTTCACGCTTTTGTTTTGATATATTTGTACTCATTTTGTTTCTCCTAATGCTTTTACTCTTTCACAATTTCTAAATATCTGTCAAGGCGTTCGTTTACATACTCTGCAACAAGTAACACCATATCGTCTGCTTTGCCGTCACGATAAAATGCATCAAAAGCATCATAATAGCGTTTACGGTCAGTAAACTTCACATTGATTGCGGGATAACCGTTACGGATAAGTTCAAGATTTAAAATCAATCGACCTGTTCTGCCGTTACCGTCTATAAAAGGGTGTATTCCTTCAAATTCGAGATGAAAACGGGCAATGCGTTCAATCGGATGCATTGTCTTTTTACGATCTTCATTTTCGGCAAGCAACTCCGTCAATTTCGGCTCAATGAGAAATGGTTGTACCGGTTCGGTATATGCACCTGCAATTGTGACAGGAATACGGCGGTAAACTCCTTTATCTTCAGGTCTATTCATTAGTACTAATGAATGAATCGCCTTGATTTCCGTATCTCTCAACCTTGCCTTATTTTGTGCAATATCTTCAACATAAAGGAATGCGTCACGGTGCCCGACAGCTTCAAGATGATCTTTCAAGGGTTTACGGTCTATCGTCATTCCTTCAAGCACCATAGCGGTCTCTTTCAAAGTAAGCGTGTTTCCTTCAATAGCGTTTGAATTATAGGTGAAGTCAACCATAAATTCATCACGCAAACGCTGTGTTTCGCCTGCAGTAAGCGGACGCATATCGTCAAGTTTAACTTTTTTAATATCAATTTCAGTTAGTATATCTGCAAATCTGCCGCGTTTTCTTTTGTTAGGCAATTTTCGTTTATCCAACGGTTTTTCTGTTTCTGCAGGTATCATATATAATTTTCCTTTGCGGATAACTCCGTCAATTTCACCATTGGCACAAAGCAAACGAACACGACGGGTAGAGATACCCCATTTTTCCGCCGCCTGTGTAACTGTTAAATATTCCATCTTTCATACCTCCTGATTTGAGGGCTACTTATATAAATTTAGTATATCACAATATCGGAATAATTACAATGTACTTCAAAATTATTATAACATATATTTGCCGATAATATGGCGTTCGACAGACAGTGTAACAAAATAGTATGCCCTGCTTTTGCAAAAACTATACAGAACCTCACCATAAACTTGATTTTCGGCGAGGGGTTTGGTATAATAAAGTCCCAATGAAAGAGGTCACAACTAAATACAAGATGTTTCGATTGAGAATGCGGTGTAAGCCGCCCAATGCCTGCGGTATGCTAAGAGAAAATACCGCCGTCTGCACTCTATGCTTTTTGGTACTGTCTGCGAGTGAACAGATGAACAAACAGTCCCGTCTTTGAATTTCAAAGCCGTTACATAGAACATCATTTGAAGCGAGAGAAAAACTCCCGCTGATTTTTGATGTTTCTGTGTATCGGCTTTTTGTTTTGCCGATTGAAAATTGAATGACCGGCTGAATGGGATACGATTTTGCGATGACTTCTTTTTCGGAGAGTGAGCGAGACAACGCCGTTGGAAAAGCAGGGGCAGGAACAACATTCAGGTGAAACGGCAAAGGGAAAACGGCTGTCCACAGTTATAGCGAGCATCGGATTGTGACCCCCACAATCCAAATCCACAGCCTAAAGGCGTGTGGACTAACTCAGGGGAACACCCCTGAATACCCCTATAAAAGATAAAACACAAGAACGGAGATGATAATTTTGAACAAAGAAAACAATCAAAAAGTGCGTATCAAAGTACGCCTAACCGAAGAAGAAAATGAAAAACTAAAACGCTGTGCAGAAGCCTGCGGACTGTCACAATCGGAGTTTATCCGCCAGCTTTGCATTGGAAAAGCACCGAAGCCGAAACCTACAAAAGAGTTTTGGAAACTATTGAATACCCTTTACTCTGTCCATAACAGCTTTCAGAAATGTGCTAAGTATGAACATTCTACTTTAGAAATCTGTAAGGAAATTGAATGCCTGATCCTTGATTTGCAGGAGGCAGGATAATGGCAACAACAAGTCTATGGCATATCGAAGGCAGACTAAAAGACCTCATTGCCTATGTAGAAAATCCCGAAAAGACAAGAGCCGATACTCCGAACTTACAGCCGTTGTGGGATGTGTTTTCCTATGTCAGCCGCCCCGAAGCCACCGAGCAGGGTGAGTATGTTTCGGCTGTCAACTGTCTGAAAGAAATTGCATTACAACAGATGATTTTAACGAAAAAGCAGTACGGCAAGGAAAACGGATATATCGCTTGGCACGGTTATCAAAGTTTTAAACCCGGCGAAGTCACACCCGAACAGGCACATAAAATCGGTTTGCAGTTGGCAAAGGAAATGTGGGGAAAGCAGTATCAGATTATCGTTACCACCCATCTTGACAAAGATCATCTGCACAATCATTTTTGCTTCAATTCGGTTTCCTTTTTGGACGGCAGGAAATACAAC
>ENA-OQAS01000559-OQAS01000559.1-human-gut-metagenome-genome-assembly--contig:-NODE-559-length-19273-cov-2.420036_pt1 | contig 19273 bp, 21 predicted proteins | sample MGYA00242733_ERZ504523 | MGnify/ENA primary metagenome ERZ504523 (study PRJEB26092, sample SAMD00036239) | human gut metagenome | host: Homo sapiens | study: EMG produced TPA metagenomics assembly of...
GGCATAGTTAATATCTATGTCACGCATTTCATAACAGCAGTTATTAGTGGTGTGTAGAGAATAATTCCTTAACCATATCTGCGTTGTATACAACCTCTTTAACGTGGTCAACTTCTATTAAATAGAGTGCGTGTGCGGCAAGGTGTTCAGCAGCCTGTTCAAGGTCACGGATACCTGTTGTGTCTTTGAATATATCAAGTACAACATCAAGTCCTTCATCAAGTATAGTACATTCATTCTCGTGAAGACCAATCTTCTTTAATACCTTAGGAAGAGAGAACTGCTTAAATATAGTCTTCTTTTCTTCTCTGGAGTAATCTGGAATATCAATAACTGCAAATCTTGAAAGCAATGGAGCACTAATCTGTTCCTTGTAGTTAGCAGTTGCAATTGGATATACACCAGATGTAGGAATAAGACATTCCATATAATTATCTGTAAATCCAAGGTTATCAAGCAGTGTAAGTAATACATCGGCAGGGTTCGCATTGCCGTTGCTTGAAGTTGCCTTATCAAGCTCGTTGATTATGAATACAAGATTAGATTCACCAGCGTTGTTAAATGCTTCCATAATAATACCAGGCTTGGCATTAGAGTATATTCTTGAACTTCCTGTAAGCTGTTCGGCATCATTGATAGAACTCATATCAAGAGTTGTCCAAGGCATTTTAAGGATTTTTGCAACAAGGTAAGCAATCTGCGATTTACCAGTACCAGCAGGGCCTACAAGAAGAATTCCATATGAAGGAAGTGTGTGTGTACGGTTAATCTGAATTACAGTTTCAATAATTCTCTGCTTAACAGATTCCATACCAAAGAGTTCTTCATCAAGAATACGTCTTGCCTCAACAGGATCGATTGATTCAAAATAGTTGCTTTTCCACTGTATGTTAAGCATTATTGAAAGAGCTCTCTGTGCGTGACGTTTCTCCTCAGGAGTTACCTCGCTTGAACGAGCAACTGCAAGATTTCTTCTAGCCCATAATCTTATGTTATCAGGAAGAGTTATTCCGGCACAGTTAAGGAAATCAGAAATGCTTGTAATACTTGTAAGCTTCATACTGTCGCCTGACTCGTCTAATTCGTCATCAGGAATATCCTGAGCCACGATACTACTGTCTAAAAGACGTTCTATCATATACTGTAAAAATCCGTCTTCAGATGATAATTTCTGGCTGTTGTTAAAAGCAATCTCTCTTATTCTGTATACAGCATAACCATCTTCTACATTCTTACCTGAAAGCTTAACCTTAATGCGGTTCTCACCAAGCCATTTGATAAGGCTTGTAAATCTTGCATCTACCTTAATAATATTGCTTAAGATATTGCCGTCATCTGTCTGGAATTCAAATGCAGTCTTTTTGTATGGATTGGCAAACATTCCGATAGTTTCTGCAGCCCAGTTATGTTCACTGTTATCAAGAACGAATATGGGGTGTTCTGGTGAAGCTGTCTTATTGTCAGATGAAAATGTTGTATAGGTACATTCAAAAGATGATTCTTTTGAAGCATTCTTAAAATCAAATACTGGCATATTGTAATCTCCTGTGTAATTATATATTTATAATATGGACAGTTATAATTGATAGTCACATATGTTTTATAATAACACATTTTAAATAATTAGGAACAATAAATTATGGAATTGTAACAGATGTTGTATTGACTTGGAGTGAGCTTCAAGGATTAATATTCAATTGGATACAAAATGTAATGCAGCAGATATAGTAATAATTACAATTAAATTAAGAGGTTATGGCAAGAATATGACAATTAATGAGGCAGGAGAACGCTATAATATTCCTATACATATTCTTAAGCTGTATGAAAGCTGGGCGTGGTGCAGAGGTTCTGTTAAAGCAGAATTATTATTAATATTTATTGAGGTTAAAAGGAGAGTAAGAAATGTCAAAAAAACTGGGTGGAAAAAAGTTACTTATTATAACAACCTGTGTGAGTGTAATTGCGGCAGTTAGTCTTTTTAGAGATGAGCCACAGAATTTGCTGGCTGGTACAAAGACAGCATTATATAATGGACAGAATGTTGTGTATGACAGTCAGAAAGCTGGCGGAAGTCAGGTGGCATATAAGACTTATTGCACAGATAGTAATTGTACATTTCAGTATGCAGGTGAAGGTTCAGATAAAAAGATTGCTGTGATTAATATGGACAAGGAAAGTACAGTTATGAGCGAGCTTGCTGAAATTGTTGATGCTGACCTTATTGATATGCCAGATGATGTTAGCAATATTAATATCAGCCAGTACAATACTTTATTTGTTAATCCGACATCTGATGATTACAGAGTACCGGATGATATAAAGGAATTGCCGGCAAAGCTAATCTTGATGGTAAGACAATCGTTGTAATATATGATGTGGCACAGGATATTATTAACGGTGTATCAAGTGCGGACGAGCTTATGGATAATACGGTATGGCTTACTGGTGGTAAGCTTTCTGATAATGCTGGTGATGAAGAAATTAAGAACTGGGTTAATGGGCTTGGAATGGAGCTGATAGCTGATGATGAGGAATAGTAAGTCAGGACGGGATTCCAAGTTGTTCAATGGATTTACACAGGTATATTCTTATAATTTTATTATAATTTAATAAACATATCAGACTGGTTGGTAAATATATGTGTTAAAATATAATATAATATTCAACTTAAGTTAAAAAGATAGGAATTGGAGTAAATTATGAAAGAGATAAATAATGGTTATTTCACTGGGGAACGCTCATTGTTTAATAGTGAAGATATTAAAATTAATAATACAATATTTGGCGAGGGCGAATCACCATTGAAAGAATCGGACAATATTGAACTTAATAACAGCAGCTTTCAATGGAAATACCCATTATGGTACTGCAAAGATGTAGTTGCTAATAACTGTTCGTGGGCAGAGATGGCAAGGGCTGGAGTATGGTATACAGATAATCTGCTGATTAAAGATACCTTAATTGAAGCTCCTAAGAATTTTAGAAGATGTAAGAATATTACATTGTCGAATGTGGTTATGCCTAATGCGGCTGAGACACTGTGGAACTGCGATGATGTTACAATGCAGAAGGTCAGTGCCAAAGGTGATTATTTTGCAATGAACAGCCATAATATGAAGATATTGGATTTCCAGCTTACTGGTAATTATCCATTTGATGGTGCTGAAAATGTAGAAATCCATAATGCCAAGCTTCTGTCAAAAGATGCGTTCTGGAACACGAATAATGTCACAGTATATGACTCATTTATATCAGGAGAGTACCTTGGCTGGAATTCTAAAAATCTTACACTTATTAACTGTACAATAGAAAGCCTTCAAGGTATGTGTTATATAGATAATCTTGTTATGAAGAATTGTACATTGATTAATACTACACTTGCGTTTGAATATTCTAATGTAGATGTGCAGGTTAATGGAAAAATTGATAGTGTTATGAACCCATCAAGAGGAATTATAAGGCAGATGAAATTGGCGAACTTATTATGGAAAAAGATAAGATTCATCCTGAGGATACAGATATTGAATGCCCGGTTATTTCAAAAAGAACACAAAGATGATTATCTGTAAAATATTATTTTGCAGTTATCAGATATATTATAAATTTATTGAACCGAAAGGAGAATATATATTATGTCAAGAAAGAATTTTGGAGCAAAGCCATTAACTTATCCACAGCCTGTATTTATTATTGCAACATATGATGAGAATGGTAATGCAGATGCTATGAACGCAGCATGGGGTGGAATAAGCGAAGGTGATGAGTTATCTCTTTGCCTTAGTGCAGGACATAAGACAGTTAAGAATTTATTAAAGACAGGTGCTTTTACAGTAAGTATGGCAGATGCCAAGCATGTCGCAGAGTGCGATTATGTAGGTATTGTGTCAGCTAATACAGTTCCTGACAAGCTTTCAAAGGCCGGTTTTACAACAACTAAGAGTGAGAATGTCAATGCACCAGTATCAATGAACTTGCAGTATGTGTTGAATGTAAGGTCAAAAGCTATGATGAGAATATATGCAGACTTGTAGGACAGATAGTTAATGTAAGCGTTGATGAAGCTACACTTACAGATGGTAAAGTAGATGTTGCTAAGGTTGCACCAATTACATTTGACCCATTTAATAATGAATATTATGTACTTGGTGAAAAGGTTGGTAACGCATTTTCTGATGGAAAAGCTATCAAATAATTCAAAATAAGTGTTAAGTAATCAATTAACAGAATATTAGTATGTGAAATCCGCATTTATTCAGACAGTAATGTCTGGATAGGTGCGTTTTTTATAAGGAATTGTGATTATATTAAGCTTAAATTAAGATGGAATATTTTATAATATAAATATTTATAAGTATTGTTATACTTTGTAGTATTTTGCCGATATATTGTATGTAAATAATGTCAGAACGGATTTTGACAGATTGATTTTTCATTCAAGGAGGAGTGGATATGAGTAATACAATTTACAATGGAAGTTATCCTTCAATAGCAGAGAATTATGTTTACAGCAGTACAGGCACTTCAAAGGTAAAAACTAAGAGTGATGCAGGTAGCAATACTGCGAAGACAAGCGACACAGCATCTATTAAGGATACTTCGACAGTTAATAACACAAAGGCAGGCGGAAAAGTTGCTGTAAATGGACAGACAATTGGCAATCCAAGATTAAGTGAGAAGGCATCTAAGTATTATGACCAGCTCAAGAAGAAATATTCTAATATGAATTTTATTCTGGTAAGTGAGGACCAGAAAGAATATGCAAAGGCACAGGCTTCAAACTATGCCAATGCTAATAATATGGTTGTTCTTATTGATGAGGATAAAATTGAGCGAATGGCTGAAGATGAGAATTACCGCAAGCAGTATGAAGGAATAATTGCCAATGCCGCAAGTGGTCTTTCACAGCTAGGACAGAGCATTGCCGCAACTGGAGCTAATGTTAAGGGTTACGGTATGCAGGTAAATGATGGTGGAACAGCTTCATTTTTGCTGTACTTAAGAAGTCAGGGCAGCACAGAAAGAAAGGATAGCCAAGAAAGCTGAACAGAAAAAAGAAGCTAAAAAGGCAGAAGCAAAGAAAGCTAAGAAGAAGGAAGAACAGGAACGTCTTGAGAACAAGAAAGACAGCAGGATAGATGATAACAGTGGAATAGAGGAAGATGAGGATACAGTAACTATAACAGCTTCTTCTATGGAAGAATTGTTACAGAAGATACAGGAATATACACAGAAGTATATGAACGATGATGTAAAGACTGATGATGAAAAGAAGGTAGGTCAGCAGTTCGATTATTCTGTGTAAAATATTATTGCAAAAGTACAATGGAAAGATAAATATATTTCTTTCATTAGAGAAAGGGGTTATGTATGGCTTTGAGTATTAATATTAATGTCAATAATTCAGATATTAGCATTAAGAACAGTAAGACTGGTGCTAAGAAGAATATTAAGTCTATATCAGCAGGTATCTTAACGATATGACGGATAGGGAATTTAATATCAGCCAGAAAAGAAAGGTTGCCAGAAAGCAGGCCATGAAGCTTATTTCAGATGCATGGGATAAGGATAATAAAGCAGCACAGGGTATTAAGGATATGGAGTCAGAGAAAGCAGATATTGCTAATATTAATGCTGATTTAAAGTCAAAGCTGAAAGATATAGATAAAAGTCAGAAGGATTTGCAGGAATTATATGGCGTACATTCAGAGTCACAGGAGCAGAAGGATCTTGAATTATTAAAGAAATATCAGGATAACAGAAATGGTGTATCTAATGACAAGTTTAGCAAAGAAGAAATTGACAGATTAAAAGAATTGCAGAATGAGCCATTAACAGAATATCAGAAGAAAGCCCTTATGATTAACAGTTCTAAAGATGCCATAAGGTCTCAGATAGACCAGAATGATCTTAAAGCAATGAATAAGACTATGTCTATCAATAATGCCAAGTTAGAGCAGCTTAAATCTCAGGATATGTTAAAAGCAGGAGATGCGGCAGACAGTATTATTGAAGCTGCTGATAAAGATATATTTGGTATGCTTGTTAATGAAGGTAAGCAGAATATAGATGATAATATGAAGGAACAGCAGGAAGAAGCTAAGAAAGCAGAAGAAGAGAAGGAAAAGAAGCAAGAGCAGATTGATGAAGCCAAGAAGAAACGTCAGGAAGAGAAAGAGCTTCTTGAAAATGAACAACAGGCAGACAAGCTTGAGCTTGATAATTCAATTAATAGTCAGGCTGTAGACCATTTATCAGAAGCACAGCAGCAGGTTGAGCAGCTTATGAAGAATAATAATATGGTTAATGAAGATATTAAAGGAATTGAGATTGACCTTAATTTCTAATTGACATTTTGTAGTAAATTCGTCTGGCAATTTGTTAGGCAATAATTATTGAAGTTAATAAAAAGCTGTCGTAGAAGACATATTTTTACAGTATATAGAGTTCAATAGCTTCTATATATTGTATAAAATGTTTCATACGGCAGCTTTTATTACTAATTATTAATTGATATATTTCCCATATTTACAGTGGCTTTTAGCAGAGTAGAGGAATTAAGATTATTAGTGTATGTGTTGGAGCATTTATTATTATATAATGTGATGTTACCCATATCTACACTAAGGTCGTAACCACAATCTTTGTTCTCAGGCATACGGATGGTTAAATTACCCATATCTACATTAATAATTGCTGACTTATATGTGCAGTTATCAAATTTGCAGTTACCCATATTAATCTCTGCGTTAATCTTTTCTATATTGCTTTTAGTAGCTTTAAAGTTACCCATATTTAAAGATGTTGTTAAATAATCAATATCTATAGAGTCGATTTTAACATTTCCTACATTAGAAGATAAATGCAGGTCGCTTATAGACGCATTTTCGGGTATTCCTATTGTTATTGTGCAATCTGCATTTTTAATATTACCAAGGAAATGTTCTGTAGATTGTGTCACATTAAGAGTACTACCGTTAACAACAGCAGTGGCTTTAAAACGCTCTCCGCCCTCATATTTGAAGCTGTAAGTATCGTCTTTTACAATATTGATATGAGCTACAGTGCCATCGATTGTAATATTAGAAAATGCTTTTAATTCTTCGTAGAAATCGCAATTGTTTCCAGAAGAGGAAGCGGTTAATCGGTTGAATGGTGCGGCATTAAATATATTTCCTAATATACCAGCTATTATACATAAAGCGGTTATTATATATATGATAATAAGATAAATTCTTTTATTCATAGTGTTCTCCTATCTTAGACCCTCATATTATTTTCTTAAAACATTTTTTAATAAAGCATAGATTACCCCGGCAATAGGCCATATAACCCAGGTTATGTGCCAGTAGAATGTTAAAAAGCTGATAGAAAGGTAAATACAGCTTACTGTTGACCAGTATACGGACATAATAGCGGTGGCTGTAGGATTAATATATTCAACAGACTTATTAGCTGGTTTGGCATAATTGCCAGCTATTGTGTCAGGGTTGTTAAGTGATAGAAGCACTTTATAGGCTTTTGAAGCATTTGCTTGATATACAATTAAGAACACACCAATGCCGACAAAACATAATACTCCGGCACCACCAAGGTCGTCAAGAATTTCAAAGTTAAGTGCATCAATTATTATTGGAGGTATAACGCTCATGACACATAATGCAACACCAATGCTTAGACACAGCGAATGAATTGTACGCATATGGTCACATTCATTCTGAATATATGAGGCAGACTGGTAGTCAACGCGGCATTGTTTGTATTTGATATCATCAAATTGCTTAAGCATAATACCTGATAATACGAAAAATCCGACTGCAATCGCAATTACTGCCAACATAACAGCTACCATAATGTTTTCAATAAAGGTAATTCCAATCATATCTCCAATAATTGGAAATATAGGGCTTATAATACATAAAAATACGCCGATTGCAATGAGAATACTTTTCACATTGTAAGCTCTTATGTATTTCTTGATTTCTTCTATCGAAAGACATCTTCTGTTATCAGAAGGTGTATTGTACTGTTGTCTGTTAAGTCCGAGTGTTTCGGAAAGTTCATCAAGATTGCCGAATTCAGATATAACAGTTCCAACAGCTTCATTCTCACTTAAACCTTCTGATATCAGCTCATTGTATTTGTCTTCCATCATTCCCCATAGTTCCTGCTTGGCACGAAGAACTTCAGGAGTGTTCGGCATATTGGCGAACATAGTTTCAAGATAACTTTTGATTGTTTCCATAAGTTAATTCTCCTTCTTAATAAATTGTTCAACGACTTCTTTGGTAAGTGCCATTCTTCACAGCGGGCTTTGTAATACTCTCTTCCGGCATCAGTTATGCTGTAGTAAGTTCTTTTCTTTCCACCATTGTCACCTACACCAGGGAATGAAGTTATATATCCATTCTTTTCCATTCGTGTAAATGCAGAGTAGAGAGTTGTTTCTTTCATAATATACTTTTCATTGGATAGAGCTTTAATCTGCTTAGATATTTCATATCCATATGATGGTTTGTCTAATAGAAGATAGAGTATCATAGTGTCGTTGTAACCTCTGATAATGTCACTACTTATACCAGCCATAAAACCTCCAAAAAAAAATACTACGACTGGCATACTACGTTAGTCGTAGTATGTCTGTCGTAGTATTATATATCATAATATATTATATACTGTCAATACATTTGGTATGAAATGTTATATTGGTTGGAATATAATGCTTTAACTGCCGTAAATAAAAAGAGGGTTCTGTAGTCAGAAACCCTCTTTTGTCGTGTAATATGCCGAATATTGATTAAATTATATGCTGTATAAGCTTATATCAGCTATGTTTGATATTTATATCTTCAGGACAGTCATCCCAGCTTAATACACCAGTTTTTACGGCATTTTCATATCTTGAAATTTTATATTTCAGACGTTTCATAGTTGCTTCAATCTGTGAATGCTGTTCTTTAAGGGCATCAAGCTGTTCCTGTAAAAGCTGTCTTCTTGCTTCAAATGTTTCATCGCCTTCCTGATAGAGTTTCACATATTCAATAAGTGCTTCAATAGGAACTCCAGCATTACGCATACAGATGGCATTTTCAACCCAGCCAAGGTCATTTTCTGTGTAATTTCTTATGCCGCCGGAAGTGCGGGCAACAGTTGGTATAAGACCAACACGTTCGTAGTATCGTAGTGTATCTTGTGAAATATTATATTTCTGGCTTACTTCTTTGATTGTCATAATATCCTCCATTCCTGTCCGGTTATTGACTGATTATTATATTGTTATATTAACACTTAGAGTCAGCTTAAAGTCAAGTGCATTGTGAATGAATTAAAAAAATCAGGTGGAGAAGCACAGAAAATGTGATATACTGTCATATAAGGGAATGTCCTATAATCTTAGATTAGCGAAGTGTTCTTAGATGTACAAGGCAGAATGAATGACTATAATAACAGATGAGCACAGACAAAATCCGTTAGTGCAGGACAGAGTTGTGATACAGTAATGTATTCGGAAAAGAGGTTTATTATGGGTTATGATAATGAATTTGATAATAAAATAAACAAGCTTACAGATTTTATTAATGAGTGTAATAGCATAGTGTTCTTTGGAGGTGCTGGGGTATCGACAGAGTCTGGAATACCAGATTTTCGTAGTAAGGACGGTTTATATAACCAGCACGATATTGAATTTGATATGTATGAGCCAGAATATCTGCTCAGTGAAGAGTGTCTTCATCATAAGCCTAAGGTATTTTTTGAATTTTACAGACAGAAAATGGATGCAAGAAATGTAAAGCCTAATATAACGCATTATATGCTTGCCAGATTAGAGAAGCTTGGAAAGCTGGATAAGATTATTACACAGAATATTGATGGACTTCATCAGATGGCTGGAAGCACTAATGTGATTGAACTTCACGGTGCAACTACAAGAAATTATTGTGAAAAATGCGGTAAAAAGTATCCGGCAGATTATATATTTGAGAGCAGGGAAGCAATTCCAAGATGTGTTGAGTGTAACCATATGATACGACCAGATGTGACTTTGTATGGTGAACAGCTTCCAGCAGGTGCATATGAGAGTGCGGTGGAGGCTATAAGAAAGGCTGATATGTTAATAGTGGCAGGAACATCATTAAAGGTATATCCAGCGGCAGGACTTGTATGGGAATTTGCTGGAAAGCATCTTGTCGTAATGAATAAAGAGCCGTTGGATTTCAAGCTGGATATGAATAAAGACATAGAGTTTAATTGTGCGATGGGTGATGTGTTCAGGGCACTTGATAAGAATATATAAATAAACACACTTTACGGGGCTGCTTAATTAAAGTTGACTTGCTCACAATCAAATGTTATGTTGATATAGCATTTTAATAACGAATGTAAACAGAATGGAGAAAGCACATGTCAGGGAATAAAGAGCAGATAGATGTTTCATTAATTGGTAATGACAAAATAGAAGAAGCAATTGTTAACATACAGAAAGAACCGACAGAGGAAAATCTTGTAAGAGCATTGTCTATAGTAAGGCACAGAATGAATGATAAAGGTCAGCTGATAATAGCAGTAGAGCCGCCATTGCCAGATGGTAAGCTTAATTTGAAGGTTATAAAGACAGAAGACGGACAGATGTGGTGGATAGCTTACACAAGCTTGATGAAGAATTAAAAGGTGCAGATAACATTAAATCGACGTTTTTAACAGATATAGATAAGCTGTTGAATTCAGCTTTGCAGGTTGATGAGATTAGCGGCATTATAATTAACCCTTGGAATAAGACGCTTATGATTGATAAAGAACTTATAAAGATTATAATAGGAAAAGAACAATAAAATGTTATATAAGTTTATAAGTATGAAAAAGAGGCGTAAGATAATATGCAGGAATTAAATAAAGCGATAGATGATATACGGTCAAAAGGTGAATTGTCAAATGGGATAACAACACGCTATGCTGTGCCTGAAGATGCAAAAAGACTTCTTGAGATATATGCACCATATGTAGAGAATACAGCAATAACATTTGAATATGATGTACCAACATTGGAAGAATTTATTGAAAGAATCAGACATACACTTGAAAAGTATCCATATATTGTAGCGTTGAATAATGGCACAATCGTTGGTTATGCGTATGCTGGAATGTTCCACGAAAGAGAAGCATACAGCAGATGTGTAGAAACATCTATATATGTTGATAATAATATGAAGCATATGGGCATTGGTGGAATACTTCATAAGACATTAGAAGATGAGTTAAGGAAAGATGGCTTTCTTAATATGTACGCCTGTATAGCCTGCCCTAAGAAAGAAGATGAATACCTTAACAGAAACAGCATAGAGTTCCATAGTCATCAAGGATACAGGCTTGTAGGAGAATTCTATGACTGCGGATATAAATTTAAAAGATGGTACAATATGGTCTGGATGGAAAAGCTCATCGGGGAACATACTGATAAATAAAATATATGTGCAGGAAAGAGGAGTAGTATGAAAAGTACATTAATTAAGGATACAACTAAATCAGAGAGAATAGAGCTTGTTAAGCAGTGGGAGGAAAGTGAGGGCTGTGAGAGCAGTGGAATAGATCTTATGGAATTCTTCCGTGATTATATTGACGGAGTTAAGGAGATTTCAGAGGTCAATGCAGCATTTACAGCAAGATACATTTCTGAAATTCCTGATGATAATTCAGGCATAAGCTGCGGAATGGGCGGCAGGAGATAAGGGGAACTGGCGTGAAGAATATATTATTAATAGCTACTGGTGGAACAATAGCCTGTTCGTCCTCTGATGAAGGGCTTACACCATCAGCTAATGTCAACGAACTGCTTTCATATATACCGCATATTAAAGAAAAATGTAAGCTTTCAGGAATTTCAATAATGAATATCGATAGTACCAATATGAATCCTGACTTATGATGAATATTGCAAAGACGATAAAAGAATACAAGGATGATTATGATGGATTTGTCGTGGCACACGGAACGGATACAATGAGTTATACCGCTGCTGCACTTGTATATATGCTGAATAACTTTTATAAGCCTGTTGTTATAACTGGATCACAACTGCCAATGGAAGCAGAATATACAGATGCGAAGAAGAATTTATCAGATGCGATAATATATGCGTGTGAGGGAAGGGCTGGTGTATATGTGGCATTTGATGGGTGCATAATTAATGGTGCACATGCAAGAAAGGTTAAGACACGCAGTTATGATGCATTTGAGAGTGTTAATTATCCAGTTGTTGCACATATTAAGCATAGCAGGATAACACATAATGAGGCTGTGCAGGGTGACTATAATAAGTCTGATAACAGCGGAATAGAGCCGGAGTTATGTTCAGATGTGATGCTTATTAAGCTGTTTCCGGGAATAGATAATAAGATATTTGAATTTATTAAGGGACACTATAAAGCTGTTGTTATTGAAAGCTTTGGGATTGGTGGAATTCCGAATATAGATAACAATATTGTAGAGGAAATTCACAAGCTTATAGAGGCTGGTGTTGCAGTTGTTGTGACAACACAGTGCAATTATGAGGGTGTTGATCTTGATATATATGAGGTGGGAAAGAAGCTGGCTAAAGAAAATGTTATTATAGCCGCTGATATGACGACAGAAGCGGTTGTTATGAAGCTTATGTGGGCATTGGCACATTTTGGTAAAAATGCAGTTACAGATATTAAGAAATATATTGAAACACCGGTATTCTGTGACAGAAGTTATTAACAGCAGGGAGCTTATGACAGCTCAATCAATGAATGCAGACGGAATAATTAAAGAATATTATATAATATAAAATACCCTGTTATGTAAGGATTAACTCCAACAAGTTTATTCTTAATCCTTACATAACAGGGTATTTTGTAATATGTTGATTATTGATTATTGTGCTTAATAGTGTCTATAAGACTATGCATTCTTGTATTGATTGATTCAAGAATCTTCATATTGGCATCTTCTGTATTAGTGGTTTCAGCAGCGTGTGCAGAGAGCTGTTCAGATACAGCTGATATTGTCTGTATAGAGTCAACAATTACGCTGTTAGCCTGTTTGAGTTCATCAATACTTGATGAAAGTCTTGAAACATTATCACGGACAGTATATGTATTAGTCTGAATATTATCAAGCTTTGGCTGTATTCTCAGTAGAAGACTTTTCAGTATTAATTCCGTCTATCATAGTGTAGATAACTGATACAACATCTTCAATAGCTGATGACATATTATGTATAAGCTTTGTTATATTCTCAGTTGCATCACCTGTCTGTGTTGCCATTTTGGAAATCTCAGAAGCAACAACGGAGAAACCTTTTCCAGCTTCACCAGCTCTTGCGGCTTCAATACTTGCATTTAATGCTAAGAGTTCTGTCTGGGAAGCAATCTCCTCAATCATAACAATAATAGAATGCATCTGTGAAATATGGTTGTTAAGGTAAGTAAGCTTATCAGCAACCATTTCTCCGTTCTTAACAGATATATCAACTGTAGTAACAAGATGCTCAATATCTTTACTGCTCTGTGTAAGGATATCAAGGGTTTCTGCCATACTTGCAGAGATTTCATTAGCGGACATATCTACAAGTTCAACTTTTTTCTGAATTGCATCTGTCTGTGTAAGCTGGTTCTGTACGGCATTGGCTGTATCAGTTGCACCGTTGGATACGTCAGACATAGTTGACTGTGTGATCTTTGAAGATTCCTGTAACTTTTCTAAATCAGCATATACTTCAGAAATACCATTCTGCATTGTAGCAGACATTTCTGATATCTGACTAAGAAGCTCATCACTCTGCTCTTTTGATTTAGAATGTTATTAATCTTCTGGTCTGCATTAGCTTTAGTTGCAAGAGCAAGCATACAGGCATATATACCAGTTATTAATACAATTATGAGCTGTATAACGGCGGCATCAGTTCCAAGATAGCCCATTCTGCCAGTTCTTGCACCGATAATAATAGTGATAATATTTTCAATAACTACGCCAAAATTGACAAGAAACATAAGACGGAATTCGTTATATAATGAAACAATAAATACCATAGGAAGTGCAAAGGCATACATAGTAATACTTGTTGTTGTAAATATGTTGCAGGTATAGAAAACAGCATATCCTATAGCTACTAAGTGCTTGATTGCATTAGTTTCGTGGTTCTTGTTCCAGAAAATAAATTCAGCAATCACAGGTGCCATTCCGATAGCAAAGATAATAATTGCGTAGGCGAATGATGTTATACCAACTGCTGTCTGCATAAAAACAAGAAGGCTGATAACAAGCACTTCTATTAAGTGTGCTAGCATAGCTACACGATTGTTTCGTTCCATTTCGGGAACTTCTCTTTTGATTTTGATAGGCATAAGTACCTCCTGATGTATATTGTTATTTAAGTGCCTAGAATACTAACCCCCATTATAATATATATAATTTGATATTTCAATGATACATTTATGGTTCTTCCGACACAGATAGCTTTTATATAATAATTACATTTTTTGTCAGATTAATGCTGTCTTTATAATATTATATTGATTGTTTCGTTTTGAATATTTATAGGCATTATTTCTGTAAAATAATATGAAACAGCGATATTTCACCTTGAAATAATACAATAATAATTATAATATACATTTATAAAATAAGTTTATAAAAGTTGGAGGTGCCATATGTTATTTAAAAATCCAATTATTCCGGGATATAATCCTGATCCAAGCATATGCCGTGTAGGAAGTGATTATTATATTGTGAATTCCACATTTGAATTCTTCCCAGGAGTGCCTGTATATCATAGTAAGAATTTGGTTAACTGGGAGCTTACAGGATATTGTCTGGACAGGCGTTCACAGTTAGAACTTGAGGACTGTCGTAATTCGGGAGGAATATATGCACCAACGATACGATATCATAAAGGTATGTTTTATATGATAACAACAAATGTTACTGATAAAGGTAATTTTGTTGTTCATACAGAAGATATTAACAGCGAATGGTCTGAGCCAGCGTGGATTGACCAGGGGGGAATTGACCCGTCATTATTCTTTGATGATGATGACAAATGTTATTATTGTTCAACGGGAATAATTGACGGTGTACGTGGAATTGTTGCATTTGAGATAAATCCGCTTACAGGTGTGATATTATCTGAGAAGAAGCTTATAAGTGAAGGTTGTGGTGGACAGTGTCCGGAAGGCCCACATATTTATAAGAAGGATGGCTGGTATTATCTTATGATAGCAGAAGGTGGAACGGAATATGCACACCGTGAAACAATCCAACGTTCGCATAATGTATATGGTCCATATGAGGCTTGTCCGGATAATCCTGTTATATCTCATAAGGAATATAAGAAATCAGAGATTCAGGCGACAGGACATGCGGATTTATTAGAGGATGAGAATGGTAACTGGTGGCTTGTGTTTCTTGGAATAAGAAGATTCAGCCATGCTTTGCTTCATAATCTTGGGAGAGAAACATTTCTTGCACCAGTAAAGTGGGAAAATGGCTGGCCGGTTGTTGGTTATAATGGCAATGGAACAATTGAGCTTGTAATGGATGCACCACTGCCTGGACTTGATTGTGAAGAGAGTTCTGCCAATATCCGTATTGATAAGCAGTCCGGACAGCCAATTCTGTACGAAGACCACAGTGTGGATATAGATTTTACAGATGAACTGCTTGATAAAAGGCTTCAATATACAAGAAATCCTGATATGTCAAAGTATATATATGATAATAAAAATGCTGTGCTTACACTTAAGGGAACAGATATAACACTTAACACGGCTGGCAAATCACCAACAATTGTGTCATTTAAACAGCCGGAATTCACGACAACTTTATATGCGTGTCTTGATATAGCAAGATGTAATGCAAAAAGATGTGGCGTTGCGGCATATTACAATAACGATTATCATTATGAGATATACATAGGCAATGATGATAATGGCAGGTATATAGGATTTTATAAACATATACACGATATGGGTGTTGAGCTTGAAAGAATTCCCATTAATAATGAAGATATGAATTCAAAGCTTTTGATAAAAATAGATACAGACAGGGAAAAGTATACATTTTCTTATGCAATAGCTGACACTGCTAATCTTGGTGCAAGGGTGGCATACAGGCAGATTGGTTCAGGACTTAATGCAGGACTTAGCACGGAGGGTACGCGGACAATGACATTTACTGGTACATTGTTCTCGTTATTTGCGGAAAATGGAGATGGTGTATTTAACATAGGGGTAAAGCTTTTAATCAATCCAGATGAGAATTACACATTATAATATAATTATGTCTGTAGATTAATGTATACAGAAATGAGGGTAATTATGGGAGATAATAACTGGTCATATTCAAAAATATATAAAGAAATTAAACCCTATGAGGAATATGGTATGTATGATGTTGCGTGGCACGATGGTATGTCAGCGGCAGATGGCCACATAGGTGTAATTACATCGTGTGCACCTTTAAATGACAGCTTTATATTCCAGAATGTTGAGTATATTATGCCGTCAGAAGAGCCAAGATATGTGCCTTTAGAGGTTGGAGGACAGCTGGATGAGGCAAGGCAGTCAGTTATTAATATGGACGATACCTGGGATATACACAACAGAAAACGTACCAATATGTATTGTCATCATCCAGGACACCAGCTCAGGGTGAAATTATGCAGGAGTGCTGATATAACAGATACTAACGCATTAATATCAGAAGCTGCAAAACACCCTCATATGACACGAAATGATGATATAAATATTACGGATTATGAACGATATACAGATTTTAACAGGTCTGAGATTGTTGTTAAATATAAGGCAGATGGAAGAACTATAACTAAAAGAACTTTTGCATCCTTGACTGATGATGTTGTTATTACAGAGATTACAGGAGCGAAGGATTTTATCGTTAATATTTCAGTTGATGATTTTGAGGCAATGCATAAGTTTGGTATGGATAAGAATAAACAGGCAACCTCAGAGAGAGGAATGAAGTATTCGCGTTTTGTTAAAGATGATATAGTTGGTGTTGTGGCACATTATCTTCATTTGAGGGAAGTGAGCTTGCAAATGGAGGGTTTGCAGGTGCAACCAGATTTATTACAGATGGTATAGTCAATATGATAGAATTGAATAAATCAGACAAGGCATATACCTGTATAGATAATATAGTACCAATTATTCAATTGAATAATCGGACAAGATTATTCTTATAACATATCTTGATTGGACAGATAAGCTTGGCAGGCTTGAAGATTTCCAGTCAGAATGTGAGAGTGGCAGTATATTTGATACAGAGCTTATTAGAAAATGTTTTGCAAAGGTAAATGATAGTTTAGGCACAGCTGATAAAGCGTTTTTTAATAATAAAGAAATTTTCTATGATGCTGCAATCAAAGAACATAGTATTAAAAGTGCTGAAAGATATAACAGGGTATCATTATATTTATACGATAATACTGATTGTATATCTAATAAAAATGATAAAGAAAAGAAATATTATGATAATGTCTTTAAAGCTGATGACAATAGTAAATGCGCAATAGCTGATAATGAAGATAGGTACAATATATATAATATGGCAGCTAATGAGGAGCTTCTAGATAAGCAGAAAGAAGTTCCAGATATTCTTATTCCGCTTCTTGAAAGAATATATAATAATGCAAGATATGGGCTTATGTCAGGGGCTGGCTATACAGCACCAAGGCTTAATGGACCAGGTGTTGGAGAGTGGAATCTGATGTGGCGTAATGCGTATACCATGGATGCTAATGTTAATATTCAGGTATCGGGAATCAACAGCGGCAATATGTATGAAGCTGGCGTTGGTATATTTGGTTCGTATTAAGACAGCTTAAAGACTGGGAGATTAATGCTAAAAAGGTATATGGAATGAAAAATGCCCTGTTAGCACCTATCAATACTGACGGACAGAGGGCAATGATGGTTGAGTATGACATTAACTATCCGTTCCAGTATTGGAATACGGGTGCAAGCTGGATGATACTTCCTATAGCAGAATGGGTTGACTGCTATGGTGATGTGTCAATTACAACAACTGATCAAAAGATAATAAAGCAGTATAATCAGGCTGTCTTTAATGTAAAGAAGGATATTCTTATGCCGCTTCTTCAAAAAACTTATAATTTCTGGGAGCAGCTCTGCACACCTGAGTACTTCACAGATATTGAGGGCAATGCAAGATATGAAAAGGGTAAGACACATTTATTTACTGGTGAGAAGTATCTTATAATTCCGTCATTTTCACCAGAGAACAAGCCGCTTGGCTATAAGAGTGCAATAACAGCCAATGCTTCAATGGATATAGCTGCGGCAAAAGATATTATAGCTATGTATATTGATATGGAAAATGAACTTCAGAATGAAGGATACAAGGAAAGAATTAAGAAGGCTGAAAAGTTAAATAATGAGCTTCCGGATTATCAATATGATGAAAGCGGTGCAATAAGAGAGTGGGCTATGAAAGAGTATCAGGAAAATAATGCCCACAGGCATATAAGCCACCTTTATTGTGCATGGCCGGCATATCAGACACAGCATAATAATAAGCTTGCCAACGCCTGCCGACAGGCTATATTAAACCGTAATAAGGAGAATTCCGGAAAAGATGACACGGCATCACACGGCTGGATTCATAAGGCACTTGTTGAGGCAAGGCTTAAGAATTCAGAGGAAGTGTATAATATATTAAATATGCTTGTGCATAGCGATATATTTTATTCAACATTATTTACCGACCATAATACGAACAGGGCTAAGGGTGTCGCCTGCACAGATACATTATATGGAATAACTGGAATTATTAATGAAATGCTGGTGTATTCGGATAAGAACACGGTAGAACTGCTTCCTGCATTAAGCAGTAATATACCAGCAGGAAATATAAGCGGACTTTTAACACGTGCTGGTGTGAGAGTTGATTATTTAAGCTGGGATGTTGATAAGAGAAATGTAAAAGCAGACTTAACTGCATTACGGGATACAAGCTTTAATCTTGTGCTTAATAATAAGGCGTATATTGGTGAGGAAAATGAAAGTAAATGCGTTGCAGTTCAGTTAAAAAAGGGTGAAAGGTTGAGAATACACCGCAGTGGATCAAAGATTTGCTGGTATGAAATATCAAGATTGCCCTATTTTTATGCCTATTTTTCGGCTGTAAGGCTCAGATTGCACCCTCCAGTATTGCGAGGGGTGCAATTTTAAAGATGGCGTGTGACAATTTAAAGGTAGGTTAATTGCCAAAATGT
>ENA-OQAS01000561-OQAS01000561.1-human-gut-metagenome-genome-assembly--contig:-NODE-561-length-19262-cov-7.255448_pt1 | contig 19262 bp, 37 predicted proteins | sample MGYA00242733_ERZ504523 | MGnify/ENA primary metagenome ERZ504523 (study PRJEB26092, sample SAMD00036239) | human gut metagenome | host: Homo sapiens | study: EMG produced TPA metagenomics assembly of...
CGGGTGCTCACGGCGGCGGGCTTTGCCGTCGTGGCTTGCGACGACCGTCCCGGCACGCTGACCCCCGAATGGGTGCCCGGTGTCTACGACCGTCGTCTGGTCGACTACAAGAACCTGAGCAAGCAGTGCCCTATCGGCCCGCGCGACCTGGTGGTCGTCGCCACGGCGGGTCACAAGTCCGATATCGACGTGGTGATTCAGGCCATGCGCGCCAAGCCAGCCTATCTGGGCTGCTTGGGTTCGCGCCGTAAGACGGCCTTTGTGCGCGCCCGCCTGGAGCAGGAGGGCTTTACGCAGGACCAGATCGACGGGCTGCACCTGCCGATCGGCGTTGCCATCGAGGCCGAGGATCCCGAGGAGATTGCCATCTCCATCGCTGCGAGATGATCCACCTGCGCCGCACCAAGCTCGTCCCCCGCAAGCGCTAGTCGCATCCCCATCAATAAGATGCGGTGAAATACGGACTGTTTAAGCCGGTTAAGCCGTCAAACAGTCCCTATTTCACCGCAACTGCCATTTTGATCCCCTAGGGATCAATATGTGCGGGGGAGTTGTGGAGTTGTGCAGGCAGACGAGGTTTTTCTGGAAATACGCTCCCGATGCGCGTATAGTACCGATTGTTTTGTCGGCTCCTGCTGCGTCGAGTCCAAACCGCAAAATGCCATGAGCGGCGCGGATGCAGCCAGGAGGCACGAGGACAACCCATCGTGGCCACGCCCCGTGCTTAAAACCCCAAGAAGGAGTGAACAATGGCAGAAGAGAAGTATGTGCCGCGTCTGAAGACCAAGTACAACAACGAGGTCAAGCAGCAGCTTCAGGACAAGTTCCAGTACGAGAACGTCATGATGATCCCCAAGTTTGAGAAGATCGTCGTGAACATGGGTGTCGGCGAGGCCGCTACCGATTCCAAGGCCATCGACGGTGCCGTGCGCGACCTGCGCGCCATCACCGGCCAGCAGCCGATGATCACCCGTGCCCGCAAGTCCATCGCTACCTTTCGCCTGCGCGCTGGTATGCCGATCGGCTGCAAGGTTACCCTGCGTGGCGACCGTATGTGGGAGTTCTTCGATCGTCTGACCTCCGTCGCGATCCCCCGTATCCGCGACTTCCGCGGCATCTCCGCCAAGAGCTTCGACGGCCGTGGTAACTTCTCCATGGGCGTTACCGAGCAGCTCATCTTCCCCGAGATCGACTTCGACTCCGTCGATCACCAGCGTGGCATGGACATCACTTTCGTGACCACCGCCAACACCGATGAGGAGGCCAAGGCCCTTCTGGACGCCTTCGGTTTCCCGTTCAAGAAATAGGTTCACCTGCTATAAGCGCCGTTCCCACAAGGGGGCGGCGCTTGGGGCGAACAATACTCTATGTGAGGAGGATATAAGTGGCTAAGACATCGATGATCGTCAAGTGCAATCGCAAGCAGAAGTTCTCTACTCGTGAGTACACGCGCTGCCAGCGCTGCGGCCGTCCGCACTCTGTGTACCGCAAGTTCGGCCTGTGCCGTGTCTGCTTCCGCGAGCTTGCACTCAAGGGCGAGCTTCCCGGCGTTAAGAAGGCCAGCTGGTAAGTCACTACCAGCGTTTCAAGCATCAGTTTGGAACAGGGAAAACGCGCTAAAAAGGCTTTGCCGTTAAGGGCGGCGAAGAACCAAGAGCACGTGTTCATCAAGAACGAAGGAGAATCTGTATGAACCTTACAGACCCGATCGCAGATATGCTTACGCGCATCCGTAACGCTAACTCTGTGAACAAGGCCACGGTCTCCATGCCGAGCAGCAAGAAGCTCGTCGAGATCGCTCGTGTTCTGCACGAGGAGGGCTACATCGAGGGCTACGATGTCGAGGACACCGTTCCCCAGAAGACTCTGCACATCACGCTTAAGTATGGTCCCAAGAAGCTAAGGTCATCAACGGCATCCGCCGCATTTCCAAGCCGGGCCTGCGTAAGTACACCGGCGTTGCCGACATGCCCCGCGTCCGCGGCGGCTTGGTACCGCCATTATTTCCACCAGCCATGCGTCATGACCGACCGCGATGCTCGCAAGCACAACGTCGGCGGCGAGATCATCGCTTACGTCTGGTAATTCGCTCGGTAGGTAGAAGGAAAGGAGATCACCGTGTCTCGTATCGGTAATAAGCCTGTCCAGATTCCCGCCGGAGTCGAAGTGGCAGTCAACGGCAACAACGTTGTCGTCAAGGGCCCCAAGGGCCAGCTCGAGCTCGATGTCTTTGAGAAGCTCGCTATCAACGTCGAGGACAACGTCCTCACCGTTTCCCGTCCCGACGACGAGCGTGAGACCCGTGCCCGCCACGGCCTCACCCGCGCCCTCATCCACAACATGGTTGTCGCGTTTCCGAGGCTTCGAGAAGAAGCTCGAGCTCGCCGCGTCGGTTACCGCGTGCAGCAGAAGGGCAAGAACCTCGAGTTCTCCCTGGGCTTCTCGCACCCCGTGATCGTCGAGGCTCCCGAGGGCATCACCTTCGAGGTTCCCGACAACACCCACGTGAACGTCAAGGGTATCAACAAGCAGCAGGTCGGTCAGATCGCCGCTGAGATCCGCGGCCATCGTCCTCCCGAGCCTTACAAGGGCAAGTATCCACTACGTTGGCGAGCACATCCGCCGCAAGCTGGGTAAGGCCGCCAAGTAGTCGTAACCGACTCACTCGCATAAGACCAGCACCCCGTCAGGTGCTGGCAAGATCAACCTTTTTAGGAGTTTACGTATGAACAAGCATAAGGCGAAGCTGGAAGGCCTCAAGCGTCGTCAGCGTCGTGTTCGCGGCAAGGTCTCGGTACCTCCGAGCGTCCGCGTCTTCGCGTGACCCGTACTAACGCCAACATCTATGCCCAGATCATCGACGACAGCAAGGCTCTAGCCTGACGCTCGTCTCTGCCTCGACCCTCGAGGCCGAGTTCAAGGGCACCCACACCTCGAACAAGGAGGCTGCGGAGAAGGTCGGTCAGCTCGTTGGCAAGCGCGCCATCGAGGCCGGCATCACCAAGGTCGCCTTCGATCGCGGTGGCCGTATCTACATGGCCGCGTCAAGGCCCTCGCCGACGGTGCTCGTGCCGCCGGTCTCGAGTTCTAGGAGGTATGTACACATGGCTCGTAATCAGAAGCAGCAGCGCGAGGCCTCCGAGTTCGAGGAGCGCGTCGTTTACATCAACCGCGTGTCGAAGACCGTCAAGGGTGGTCGTCGCATGAGCTCGTCGCTCTCGTCGTCGTTGGCGACGGCAAGGGTAACGTCGGCGTGGCATGGGCAAGTCCGCTGAGGTGCCCCTGGCCATCTCCAAGGCGTCTCTCGATGCCAAGAAGAACATGTTCCACGTGCCGGTGACCGAGCAGGGCACCATCCGCACGAGGTTCTCGGCACTTTGGTGCCGGCCGCATCATCATCAAGCCCGCTGTCGAGGGTACCGGCGTTATCGCCGGCGGCGCTGTGCGTCCCCTCTTCGAGCTTGCTGGCATCAAGAACGTCCTGTCCAAGTCCCTCGGTACCGACAACGGCCTCAACATCATCAAGGCTGCCGTCGAGGGCCTCAAGGAGCTCTCCAGCCCTGAGGACGTCGCGGCTCGCGTGGCCTGACGGTCTCCGAGATGTTCGTCGGTAAGGAGAACTAAGCATGGCTGACACCATCAAGATCAAGCAGGTCCGCAGCACCAACGGTTGCAAGCAGGACCAGGTCCGTACTGTCCGTGCCCTCGGTCTCCACAGGATCCGCGAGGTTCGCGAGATTGCTGACAACGAGTCCGTCCGCGGCATGATCTTCAAGGTCAAGCACCTTGTCGAGATTGTAGAGGAGTAGCAAATGCAGCTTCACGATCTTACTCCCGCGCCCGGTTCCACCAAGAACCGCAAGCGCGTCGGCCGTGGCAATTCTTCGGGTCACGGCACCACTTCTGGCCGCGGCCAGAAGGGCCAGGGTTCCCGCTCTGGCGGCACCAAGGGTGCCGGCTTCGAGGGTGGCCAGACTCCGCTGGCTATGCGCCTGCCCAAGCTTCCGGGCTTCCGCAACCCCCGTCGTATCGAGTACACCGCTGTTAACGTTGAGCGTCTCGAGCGTAAGTTCGAGGATGGCGCTGTGATCGACGGTGCCGCTCTTAAGGCCGCTCGCATCACCAAGAGCGAGTTCGAGCCCGTCAAGGTGCTCGGCAATGGTGAGCTCACCAAGAAGTTCACGGTCAAGGTCGACAAGGTCAGCGCTTCTGCGCAGGCCAAGATCGAGGCCGCCGGCGGAAAGGTCGAGCTGCCGTGCTAAATGGTCTTAAGAATGCTTTCCGCATCAAAGAATTGCGCGAAAAGATTCTTTTTACCATAGCTATGCTCGTCGTGTACCGCATTGGTGCGCACGTTCCTGTGCCCGGCATTCCCTTCCAGGGGATGCTGGGCCTTTTCTCGACCGATAACAATTCGGTCGCCGCAGGTGCTATGGCCCTCCTGAATCTTTTCTCTGGCGGCGCGTTGAGCTATGTGTCGGTGTTCTCCCTGGGCATCATGCCTTACATCACCAGCTCGATCATCCTCCAGATGCTCCAGGCCGTTGTGCCTTCCTGCATGAGCTTGCCCGCGAGGGCGAGGTCGGTCAGACCAAGATTACGCAGTATTCGCGTTACCTCACCCTGCTCTGGCAATCCTCAACTCCGTGGGTTACCTCTTCCTCTTTAAGAGCTTCGGCATCAGCTTTAATGGCGCCGGCGCTCCCGAGATCATCTTCGACCTCATGATCGTCGGCACGCTCACTGCGGGCGCTATGCTGATCATGTGGATTGGTGAGCTCATCACCCAGCGCGGTATCGGCAATGGCATGTCCTGATCATCTTTGCGAACATCATGGCCGGCTGCCGCAGGCGATCTTCTCCAGCACCGAGGGTAATGCCGGTGGCATCATCACCATGGTGATCATCTGCGCCATCATCCTGCTGGTTATCCCGCTGATTGTTTTCCTTGAGCGCGGCCAGCGCCGCATCCCGGTCTCCTACGCTAAGCGCGTCGTGGGCCGTCGCATGATGGGTGGCCAGACCACCTACCTGCCCATCAAGGTCAATACCGCGGGTGTCGTGCCGATCATCTTCGCTTCGGCGCTGCTGTACTTCCCGGCTCAGATTGCCGTGTTCTTCCCCGGCATCGGCTGGATTCAGGCAGTTGCCTCTGCGCTTTCGACCGGTTGGCTCAACTGGGTGCTTAATGTTGTCCTCATCGTGTTCTTCGCGTACTTCTACACCTCCATGGTGTTCAACCCCGATGACACGGCCGACAACCTTAAGAAGCAGGGCGGCTTTATTCCGGGCGTCCGTCCGGGTAGGGCTACCGCGGCCTACATCAAGAACGCGCTCAACAAGATCACGCTTCCCAGCGCTGTCTTTTTGGCGCTCATCGCCATCGTGCCTTCGATCATCTTCTCCTTCACGGGTAACCATCTGATCCAGGCATTTGGCGGCACGTCCATCCTCATCATGGTCGGCGTCGTGCTCGACACGGTCGATAAGCTCGAAGGCAGATCAAGATGTATGATTACGATGGATTCTTTAAATAGGCTAGAGGAGGATTGCTCATGAACCTCGTATTGCTCGGAGCTCCGGGTGCCGGTAAGGGCACCGTCGCACAGGAGCTCGTCGCCGAGTTTGGCGTCGCTCACATTTCCACGGGCGACCTGCTGCGTGCTGCCGTCAAGGGTGGCACCGAGCTTGGTATTCAGGCTAAGAAGTACATGGACGCTGGCGAGCTCGTTCCCGACCAGCTCGTGATCGACCTTGTCAAGGAGCGCCTTGCTGCCGATGACGCCCAGCAGGCTTCATCCTCGACGGCTTCCCGCGCAACACCGCCCAGGCTGTGACGCTCGATTCCGAGCTCTCCGCCATGGTCGCGAGATCGACTGCGCCCTTCTGGTCGACGTGGCCCCCGAGGTCATCATCGATCGTCTGTCTTCGCGTCGCACCTGCCGCGCCTGCGGTTACACCGGCACCGCTGCCGATGCTACCTGCCCCAAGTGCGCCGGCGAGATGTATCAGCGCGACGACGACAAGCCCGAGACCATCAAGAACCGTCTCGACGTCTACGAGAAGTCCACGAGCCCGCTCGTCGACTACTATCGTGGCCAGGGTCTGCTCAAGTCGGTCAACGGTGACCAGGCTCGCGAGACCGTGTACGGGGATGTCAAAGAGGCTCTTGGTCTATGATCAAGATTAAGTCTGCAACGCAAATCGAGCAGATGAAGAAGGCAGGAGCGCTATCTAAGATGGCGCTCCGCCACGTTGGGGCCATGGTGCGCCCTGGTGTTTCGACCTTTGAGCTCGATCAGCTCGCGGAGCAGATTATCCGTATGCATGGCGGCACCCCGGCTTTAAGGGTTACGGCGGGTTCCCCGGTACCATTTGCGCATCGATTAACGATGCCGTGGTCCACGGTATTCCCAACCCCGACATGATCCTGCGCGATGGCGATATCATCTCCATCGATACGGGAGCCGTTGTCGACGGTTGGGTTGGCGATAACGCTTGGACGTTTTTCGTCGGCACCCCTACGCCCGAGGCCAAGGCCCTGTGCGAGGTCACGCGCGATTGCCTTAAGGCTGCCATCGAGCAGGCTGTTCCCGGTAACCATATCGGGGACGTCGGTTATGCCGTTCAGTCTCTCGCCGAGTCTCACGGTTACGGCGTGCTTCGCGACTATGTGGGCCATGGCATTGGCCGTGTGATGCACGAGGACCCCAACGTTCCTAACTATGGAAAGAAGGGGAGAGGCGTTCGCCTCCAGCTGGCATGGTCATTGCCATCGAGCCGATGGTTACGATGGGTTCCAACCATGTGAGCACGGGCTCCGACGGTTGGATCGTCACGACCAACGACCACCTGCCCGCCGCGCACTACGAGAACACCGTCGCCATTACCAATGACGGACCGGTGATTCTCACCACGGATGCCCAAGGTGCTTGGTGTTCCTTGCAGGGCGGTGAAATGTAGGGGTCCCGTTCAAATACGTCGGCATCTACATTTCTGTAAAGTAACAAGTTCCGCTTAGTTGTGGAGCCATTACGAAGATATTACGATACGTGCATGCGTATTGTAGAATACTCAATCGCTGTCGTTTTCTAGAGAAAGATGATTGCTTGTGAAGAAGGAAGACGCAATTGAGCTCGAGGGTACGGTAAAGGAACCGCTGCCCAACGCCATGTTTAAGGTCGAGCTCGAGAACGGTCATTCGGTTCTGTGCAACATTTCTGGCAAGATCCGAATGAATTACATCCGTATTCTCCCCGGTGACAGGGTTGTCGTGGAGCTTTCCCCGTACGACCTGACCCGCGGCCGCATCACCTATCGCTACAAATAGCGGCACGCATACACGCACTCCATTTCCGGCTGCAGGCTTAGCTCAACCTACGGTCGGATTGTGTGTGAAGACCAGCCATAGTTTTAAACGCCTGCGGCTGGGCGAGTAGATAGTAGGGAAGTAGTTTGAGCGCTACCGAAAGGAAGAACGATGAAGGTACGTCCTCGGTCAAGAAGATGTGCGATAAGTGCAAAATCATTAGGCGCCATGGCAAGGTCCTCGTCATTTGCGAGAACCCCCGTCATAAGCAGCGTCAGGGTTAAGAGAGGAGACTACGTTGGCCCGTATTAATGGTGTCGACCTCCCGCGTGAGAAGCGCGTTGAGATCGGTCTGACCTACATTTACGGCATCGGCCGCACCACTGCGACGAAGATCTGCGTCGAGTGCAACGTTAACGTGGATACGCGTGTTAAGGACCTCACCGAGGATGAGGTTAACGCCATCCGTGATTATATCGATAAGAACCAGATCATGGTTGAGGGCGACCTCCGCCGTGAGCGCAACCAGAACGTCAAGCGCCTTATGGACATCGGCTGCAACCGCGGCCTTCGTCACCGCAAGGGCCTCCCGGTCCGCGGCCAGCGCACCCACACTAACGCTCGTACCCGCAAGGGCCCGAAGCGTCAGATCGGTGCTAAGAAGAAGAAATAAGGAGCGCTAGATAGATGGCTACTGCTAAGAAGAACGTTCGCGCTGCCCGTCTGAAGCGCGCGGACCGTAAGAACATTTCCGTGGGCCAGGCTCACATTCGTTCTACGTTCAACAACACGATCGTTTCGATCACCGATCCCCAGGGCAACGTCATTTCCTGGAAGTCGGCTGGCCAGGTGGGCTTCAAGGGCTCCCGTAAGTCCACGCCGTTCGCTGCCCAGATGGCTGCCGAGGCTGCTGCCAAGCAGGCCATGGAGCACGGTATGAAGAAGGTTTCCGTCTTCGTCAAGGGCCCCGGCTCCGGTCGTGAGACCGCCATCCGCTCCCTCCAGGCTGCTGGCCTCGAGGTCTCGAGCATCCAGGACAAGACCCCCATTCCGCACAACGCTGCCGCCCCAAGAAGCGTCGCCGCGTGTAACTGAAAGGATCGTATCAATATGGCAATCGACAGGACTCCTGTTCTTAAGCGCTGCCGTCAGCTCGGGATCGATCCGCTGAGCTCGGTTACAGCAGCAAGAAGGAATCTATCCGTCAGCCCAAGCGCCGTCGCAAGGAATCTGAGTACGGCATGCAGCTGCGTGAGAAGCAGAAGGTCAAGTTCATCTATGGCGTTCTGGAGAAGCAGTTCCACGGCTACTTCAACAAGGCCCGTAAGATGAACGGCGTCACCGGTGAGAACCTCATGATCATCCTTGAGTCTCGCCTCGACAACGTCGTCTTCCGTCTTGCTTCGCCCGCACCCGCAAAGAGGCTCGTCAGTCCGTCCGTCACGGTCACTTCACCGTGAACGGCAAGCGCGTGGACATCCCGTCCTACCGCGTCAAGGCCGGCGACGTCGTCGCTGTCGGCGAGAAGTTCCGTGACCTCCTCCCCATCAAGGAGGCCCTGATTTCCTCCGAGCGCTTTGAGGTCCCTGGCTGGCTCGAGGTCGATATCGAGAAGCTGTCTGGTAACGTGCTCGCTCTGCCGACGCGTGAGCAGATCAGCGGTGATATCAACGAGCAGCTCATCGTCGAGCTCTACTCTAAGTAGTCCATCCGGGCTGCTGAGGCTGGAGGTAATACATGTCAGAATTCATTAGGCCTCAGGTTCAGGTCGAAGAGATTAACGAGACCTCTGCTCGTGTCTCCGTCGAGCCGCTCGAGCGTGGCTACGGCGATACGCTGGGTAACTCGCTTCGTCGTGTTCTTCTGTCCTCGCTCGAGGGTGCCGCCGTCGAGGCCATTCAGATCGATGGTGCGCAGCACGAGTTCATGACCATCCCTAACATGGTCGAGGATGTCACCGACATCGTCCTGAATGTCAAGGGCCTTGTCTTCAGGGCTCTCGGCACGACCGACGAGGCGACCGCCACCATCTCGGTTGACGGCCCCTGCGAGGTCACCGGTGCGGACTTCTTTATTCCGTCCGAGTTTGAGCTGGTCAACCCCGAGCAGCACATTGCTACGCTCACCGAGGGTGGCCATCTCACCATGAGCATGCGCATCGGCTATGGCCGCGGCTATGTTTCTGGCGAGGCTAACAAGCGTGACAACGATCCCATCGGTGTGATCAACGTCGACTCGCTGTACTCGCCGGTGTCCCGTTGCGCCAAGCTCGTTGAGGCTTGCCGTGTCGGCCAGCATACCGACTACGACCGCCTTGTCCTCGAGATCGAGACCAACGGTTCCATCGCCCCGCGCGACGCCGTGGTCCAGGCTGCCAATATCATCAACCAGCATATGGCCGCCTTTATGAACCTTGCCGAGACCCCCGAGGTCGAGGAGGAGGCTTCGATCTTCGCTCCCGAGGTCACCAACGACAACGCCGAGCTGGACAAGCAGATCGAGGATCTGGACCTTTCCGTCCGTTCCTACAACTGCCTTAAGCGCGCCAGCATTCACTCGGTCCGTCAGCTCGTTGAGTTCTCGGAGAACGATCTGCTCAACATCCGTAACTTCGGTGTTAAGTCGATCGAGGAAGTGAAGGACAAGCTTGAGTCCATGGGCCTGAGCCTGAAGGCTTAATGCTTCGCATATTTGAGGAGAAACTAGACCATGCGTCACAACGTTAAGAAGGGCCTGAAGCTCGGCACCGATGCGAGCCACACCAAGGCCATGAAGAAGAGCCTTGCTAAGGCCCTCTTCGAGAACGACCGCATCAAGACCACCGAGACCCGCGCTAAGGCGCTTCGTTCGGTCGTCGACCCGATCATCACCTGGGCTAAGAAGGGCGACCTGCACTCTCGTCGTCTGGCTATCGCCAAGCTCGGCGATAAGCAGCTCGTTGCCGAGATCTTCGACAAGGCTGCTCAGGGCATGTGGCAGGACCGCAACGGCGGTTACACCCGCATCATGAAGCTCGGTAACCGTAAGGGCGATAACGCTCCTATCGTTATCATGGAGCTCGTCACCGAGCCTTGCACGCCTAAGGCCAAGAAGGCTGCTCCGGCCCCCAAGAAGCTGCTGCTCCCAAGAAGGTCGAGGCCGTCGAGGAGGCTCCTGCTGAGGAGACCGCTGAGTAGACATTCTGTCTGCATAGGCTATATTCGAGGGGTACGTTCGCGTACCCCTCTTTTTTTGTCGCAATACCGTTTCTAGTTTGTTGGGAGCGCCCATGACTGCGCCGTCTGATTTCAATTCGACCCCCGAGCTTGACGCCACCCTTGTATTTCGCGTGGCTTACGATGGCTCCTCCTATAGCGGATTTGCCGAGCAGCCGGGCCAGACGACGGTCGCGGGCGAGCTACGCCGTGCAATCGAGACGTTGCTGCGCCGCCCAATCGATCTGACGTGCGCGGGGCGTACCGATGCCGGCGTCATGCGGTGGCCCAATACATCAGCGTGCCCGTAACGGACGCTGAGCTTGCGTATACGCGCCGTAGGTGGCTGAGGGCTATGGATGCCCTCCTGGGCAAAGATATCGCCATAAACGAGGTCTACAAGGCTCGTAAGGGCTTTTCTGCACGTTTTGACGCGCGCTCTCGCACTTACACCTATCGCATTGCCGACCGTGATGCGCGGCCCGTGTTGTCACGCGGTGCAGTGTGGTGGCATCGCTATCCCCTCGACGTCGATGCGATGGCGGCCGCCTGCCCTACGCTTTTGGGCGAGCAGGACTTTAAGAGCTTTTGCAAGGTCGCCTCTGCCGTGGGCAAACCTACGCACCGCTGCGTAATGCGTGCCGAGTTTGGCCATGAGGTCGCCTTTGGCGAGGACATCCTCACGTTTACCATCGAGGGCAATGCGTTTTTGCATTCGATGGTGCGAACCATTGTGGGCACCCTTGTCGAGATCGGCATGCATCGCCGCGATCCCGAGTGGATGCGCGAGGTAATTGACGCCTGCGATCGCACCGCAGCTGGTCCTACGGCACCCGCATGCGGTCTTACTTTTATGGGCGTGGACTACGACCCCGCCGAGCTTGTGGTCCTCGATTAGGGATGAGACTGCCTGACGGCGATCTTTGTGTGCGGCGCCTGTGGGCGGGGCGTGTGCAACATCTGTTCTTGACGTGCATCGCGGCGGACGACCGCCCGTATTAATTGACGGGGTGTACCATGAACGACAGTTTGTTACTAGCTGTCGAGAGGACGGAAAACTTGGTTCGACGTGGTTCGCATCCGCGACTTCGGTGATCCTGATTGTTGAGGGTTCGCCCAGTTATGCGATGCGCGCTCTCGAGAGCGTCCAGAACCAAGACCTCTACGATTTGCAGATTGTCGTCGTTTGCCGCGGCGTGGTAGCTGGTGTGCGCCATTCGCTCGAAGTTGCTGCCGACAGAGATATTCATATTGATTTGATTGATGTTGAGGACAGTGCCTGGCGCCTGCCTGCGTGCCGGCTTTGCGGCTTCGCGCGGCTCCCAGATCATTGCGATGAATGCCAATGAGTGGTTTGCGCCGCAGTCCCTTTCGCAGATGGTCGAAAGCTCCTGCGACGCTTCTGCTGACATCGTGTTTCCCTCTGTTTCGCTCGATCGCTACGATGTTCACCGCGAACGTCATTCCCGAGTTTTGGACGCGACATCCGTTTCTGAAGATGAGGACCGGGCGGCTTGCCTGACCCAATTGGTTTCCTGTGGTTTAATCCGACAGACCTCCGGCGTGCTATATGATCGCGCCCTTTTTGAGGCGTGCCTTGCGCATGGCGATGCGTTTCGCACGGTGTCTTTTTTGACGTTCGCGCTTTCGCAGGCAAAGCGCGTTTCGGGATGTGGCCGTGCCCGTTTTCATGCAGTGGCGCCGTCGATTACGGAGACGTTTGACCCCACGATGTTTGCCAGGCTTTCTGATGATATCGGGGCGCTCGACAGGCTTGCCGACTCGCTTGCCGTCGCGGGCGGTGGCGATCAGTTGAAGCTGGTCTGCCAGCGGTATTACTACGCCGGCCTGGTTGCCTGCATCGAAAATTTGTGTCTGAGCCCCCATGGGGTGTCTTCAATAGAGCGTTCGGCCCGTTTGCATGATATGCTCGAAGCGCAGCGTACCCGTCAGATGGCTGCGGCTCTTAAGGGCAATCATCGGGGCTTAGGTCTGCTCTATGGTTCGATAGCTAGTGCCAAGCCTATGCGGTGTGCGTTGCATACGCATCTGGCGGCCTTTTTCAATCGTTCGGGCGTCAGGACTGTCTAGTAGCGTGTTTTTCGAAATAAATTGCATGGAATTGTTTCGAAATGCGTTCTTATTCACTAAAACCCTCAAATAGCGCTAAACTATTCAATCACTAAGTGATTGTCTCCACCATCTTTTGGAGTGAGGTTTTGTATGGCCAAAAAACGCAATGGCGCCAGGATGCCATCAGAGACATTGTTCGCAATAAGGACGTACGTACGCAGCGCGTTTTGGTAGACGAGCTTCGCGCCATGGGTTTCGATTGCACGCAGCGACCGTTTCACGCGACATCGCGGACATGGGACTGCGTAAGCTCCCCGAGGCATCTATGTCCTTGCCGAGGACCTGCATCTGCAGCGCATGGTTTCCGAGTTGGTTACCGGCGTACTGCGCACCGATAATCTGGTTATGATCAAGGCACAGCCCGGTACGGCTTCTGGTATTGCCGCAGCGGTCGATGCCGCGGAGCTGCCCGACGTGCTTGGCTCGCTTGCCGGCAACGACACGATCTTAGTCATTGCGCAGACGGCCGAGGACGGCGAACGCCTTGAAGCGCTCATCAACAAGCTGAGTAACTCTCACAAGTAGGGGATGCGTGGCACTGCTGCTGTGCCGATTGTTGCTATAGGTAATTGCCGAGGGCGTTGACGAAGGTCAGCGCCTTTGCATGCCGGCACCGTTGCTCTATCGGTCCTGCAGCCGGGGCCGTCGTGGCATCTTGTGGCATCTGCCGAAATAAAGAAGCGCCCGAGCAGCGTACGTGCTGCTCGGGCGCTTGGTGTCAGATGCCGCTTTGCGTCTAACTGGCCCGTAGAGGGGTCGGGCGTGGGCGTAGGATCGGGGGTAGCGTCGGCGTGCCACCGTCGCCACCCGTGCCGCCATCGCCACCCGTGCCACCGTCGCCACCCGTGCCACCGTCGCCACCTGTCGTACCGCTATCGCCGGTGGTGTTGCCGCCCGGGGTTTCAGTGGTCGTGGTTGTCGTTGTCGTTGTGGTGGTCGTGGTCTCTTCCTCTTCTTTTCCCTCGTCTTTATCCTCTTCGTCTTTCTTTTTGTTGTTTGTGCCGTAGAACTTCCAGACGTTATTGTTCTTGTACGTTGGAGCCGTTCCGGTCGAGAATTCTCGCGCTCGGTGCCCGCAAGAACGGTGTTCATGAACTTCTTAAAGACGGGCAGGTTGGTGCTGTCGCCCAGCAGGTCCGAACCGTACTTTTGGATGGGAATCTCGCCTGCGGAATAACCGGTCCACTGGGCGCATGTCAGTTGCGGCGTGAAGCCGCAGAACCACAGGTTGGTGGTGTTGTCAGTGGTGCCCGTCTTGCCGGCATAGCTGGTTGACGCTCAGCGCGCCGGCGGCACCCGTGCCGCTGCCTGCATGACGCCGGATAGAACGTCGGTAACCGCGGCAGCCTCGCCTTCGGTGAGCACCTGCGTGGGATTGTCAGTGTGCTGGTACAGAACCGAGCCGGTACGCGAGTCGATCTCGGTAATGGCGATGGGCTGACGGTAGTAGCCACCGTTGGCAAACGTTGCGTAGGCAGATGCCATCTCGAGCGGTGAGATGGACCCGGTGCCGAGCGTCATGACGGGAACGTCCTCGATATTGTCCTTGGCGGGATCGATGCCAAGCTTTTTGACGAGCGACATGATCTTGTCATTGCCGATGGCTTCGGCCACCTGAATGTAGCCGGTGTTGGATGAGTATGCCGTTGCCTGTTTAAGCGTGATGTTGCCATAGCTCTGGTTGCCGTAGTTTTGCACCTCGGTCGTGGTGCCCTTGGCCTTGAGCGGCGAGTTGCAGTTGAGGGTGACGTTGGGTTCATACCGTTTTGGATGGCAGTTGCAGCGTAAAGGCCTTAAACGTGGAGCCCACGGGGCGCTTTGCCGTAGCGTGGTTCACGTGATTCTCGTCGGCGTTGTAGTCGTAGCCGCCCACCATGCACTTGATGTAGCCGGTCTTGGGGTCAACGACGACCATGCCCATGTCCAGTCCGTCGAGCGAAAGCGTGTCGAGCTGCGAGCGCACGGCCTCCTCGGCCACCTGCTGCATGGTGGGGTCGATGGTGGTCTTGACGGTCAGACCGCCCTTAAAGAGCACGTCGGTGGAGAACTCCTGCTCAAGCAGCTGCTTAACGTAGGCGACAAAGTAGGGCTGAGAGTACACATCGACGCCACTGCCCGAAATCTCGGTCACGTTAAGCGTGATGGGCTCAGCCTGCGCGGCATCGTGCTCTTCCTGCGTGATGTGGCCCAGACGCAGCATGTTGTCCAGAACCTTGTTGCGGCGGGACAGCGCCAAGTCGGGATTAACCGTGGGGTCGTACTGCGAGGGCGAGTTGGGAAGGCCGATCAGCAGCGCGGCCTCGCTCAGGGTGAGGTCGGCGGCGGTTTTGGACAGATAGGTCTCGGCGGCGGCCTCGATGCCATATGCTCCATGGCCGTAGTAGATGGTGTTGAGGTACATCATGAGGATCTCGTCTTTGGAGTACATATCCTCCATCTTGATGGCGATATAGGCCTCGCGCACCTTACGCTCGATGGTCGAGTCGAATTGTTCCTCCTGCAAGATGGTGTTGCGAACCAGCTGCTGGGTGATGGTCGATGCGCCCTCGTGGCCGCCGGTGAGGGTTGCCACCGATGCGCGTGCAATGCCCCAGAGGTCGATGCCGCCGTGCTCGTAGAAGCGCTCGTCCTCAACGTCAACGGTGCCCTGCAGCACGTACGGGGACACTTGGTCCTTGGTGATGGACTTGCGGTTTTGCGTGTAGAAACTCGCAATGGTATTGCCGTTGCAGTCGACGATGTCGGTGGGCTCGCTCACCAGATACGCGTTGGCATCGGTGTAGTCGGGCAGATCGGACAGCCAGCGGTTGACGTTGCCGATCATGCCGATGCCAAACGCTACGCCCGCGATAAGCAGAAAGCCCAAAAACGAGAGCAAGATCATGGGAAGGGCATGCGTCTTGGAGCGACCGCGCCCCTGTCGTTGGCGAGGACCCATATATTGACCTCCAGGTATGTCGTGCCAGGCGGCAGGTATGCTGCCGGGCAGGATGGACATAAGTTATTACACGATAAACCAATCGGGGCACGCGGGGCCTCGTGTATGCTGGTTGGCAGCATTTTCAGAGTGAAAGCACACCTTGGCAAGGAGTTTACCGATGGCGATTCGGCCGGTGGAACCGAGTGGACAATGCGAAAGCGAGCTGGCGGCGGCTGAAGTGGCGCTGCCCGAGCTGCTGGCGCCTGCTGGCGGACTCGACCAGATGCTCGCGGCGATTGCGGCGGGTGCCGATGCATCTATGCGGGGCTGGACGGATTCACGCTCGAGTGAGCGCGCATGGCTTTAGCGATGATGAGTTCGCGCGCGGTTGTGCCGTGGCCCATGCCCATGGCGTGCGTGTGTACGTGACGCTCAACGTGTTCGTGTTCGATGATGAGCTTGCCGACGCCGTGGCGTTGGGGGCGCATGCGCACGCGTTGGGTGCCGATGCGTTGATTGTGGCCGATGCCGGGCTGGCCTGTGCGCTTCGTGCGGCGATTGCGGGGTCGAGATTCACCTGTCCACCCAAGCGGGCGCTCACAGCGAGGGCGCCGTGCAGTTGGCTGCCAAGGAGTTGGGAGTTGAGCGCGTGACGACTGCGCGCGAGCTGAACGTGGCGGAGATTGGGACGCTTTGCGCTACTGGCGTGCCCATAGAGGTGTTCTGTCACGGTGCTATTTGCATTGGTTATTCAGGCGCGTGTGAGTTTTCGGCCCTGCGGCGCGGACGGTCGGCGATGCGCGGCGACTGCACACAGCCGTGCCGTCTGTCCTATGACTTGGCGGACGAGGCGGGGCAGAGTGTTGTTGCTGTCGAAGGGGACCGCCTGCTTTGTCCGCGTGACTATCTGGGTATCGCGCGCCTGCCGGAGCTTGTTGCCGCCGGCGTGGCATCGCTCAAGATCGAGGGCCGCATGAAGAATCCCACTACGTCTTTAACGTGGTGAGGGTGTGGCGTCGGGCGCTCGATATGCTGCGCGCCGGCACATGGGATGCCGATGCGGTGCCGACGCTTGAGCGCGAGCTGGGGAGGTCGTTCAACCGCGGCTTTACCGATGCGTATCTGCGGGGTCGTTCGGGCGCCGAGCTCATGAGCTTTGAACGCGCGATCAACCAGGGCGTGCGCGTGGGCCACTTGGTGGCGGTGGGTCACGAAGAGGTGACGGTTGAGCTTGATGCCGCCGTGGCGGCGGGCGATACGCTCGAGATCCGATTTTACCCGGGTGCGACGCGCGTCCCGATGTGCCCAAGCGCTGGCCACAGGTGCCTTGTCCCGTGGATGCCGCTGCGGGAGAGCGCGTCGTTGTCCATTGCAAGCGCAAGGTGGATGCGGGCTGCGAGGTCTATCTGATTCGCAGCGCAGGCGTGCTGGGGCAGACGGCAGCGGTGTTGGAGCGTATGCGGGTCGAGGCAGATACGGTCGCGCCTGTTGAGCGGTCCGTTGAGGTGTTGCCGTTTGAGGGCGTTCTGGCAGATGGTGATGTGCCGACGGAGTTGGCGGAGCCGGGGGAGCCGGCAAAGCGCGAGGATTTTGCTCGTATGGTCTTTGCCTGGGAACTGATGGATGTGGATCCGCGCGATGAGCGGGATCTGTCCGATGCGACGGTGGTGCTCGACGAAGTGTGCCGCGCAGGCGATATCGAGCGGACTCGGGCGCTTATGCAGCGTGCCGGGCGTGTGGTTTGCCGCAACCTGGGGCAGGTGGCGATGGCCCGCGAGCTGGGCACGGCGTTGACGTGGCGGCGCCGGTGTTCTGTGCCAATCGGGCCACGCTTGCCTGGCTGCGCGGGCTTGGCGCGGGGTGGGTATACTTGCCTGCCGAGTTGCTCAGCAATGACAGGGAGCGTATTGCCGAGCTGGCTGCTGAACCCGGCGTCTTGGGTCCGTTCGACGCCGACTGTCCCGAGCTTATGGTGTGCGAGCACTGCCTGCTGACCGCCGAGGCGTCTGCGCCACCGATGCGACGGGGCAGGTCCGTTGCCGCGACTGCTTGCGTCGTCGGCAGGTGCGCTATCTGTCGAGCGTGACGGTACGCGTCTGCCAGTTGCCATCGACGCATGCGGCAGGACGAGGATTTTCCTGTCGTAGATGCTGCGTCGCGTCAGTTTGTTATCATAAGAGAGTTTATGGACTTCCAGCACCGCCGTTTTCGGCGAGGGTGCTATAGCAAAAGGAGGATACCCAATGCTGTCTGTTGACGAGCAAATGCGTATCATCACCTCGGGCGTCGCGCAGATCGTCCCCGAGGCCGACCTTCGCAAGAAGCTTGAGAAGGGCGAGCCCCTCAACATCAAGCTCGGCGTCGATCCCACCAGCCCCGACCTGCACCTGGGCCACGCCGTGCCGCTGCGCAAGATGCGTCAGTTCCAGGACCTGGGCCACAACGTCACCCTCATCATCGGCAACGGTACCGCGTTGATTGGCGACCCTTCGGGCAAGAATTCCACCCGTCCGCAGCTTTCGCAGGAGCAAATCGAGGCCAATGCCGAGACCTACGTGAGCCAGGCCATGAAGATCCTGGATCCCGAGAAGACCACCATCGTGCACAACGGTGACTGGATCTTGTCGATGGATCTGGCCGGCCTGCTGCAGGTGTGCTCCAAGTTCACCGTCGCCCGTATCCTCGAGCGCGACGACTTACCAACGCTACCAGTCTCAGACGCCGATCGCCCTGCATGAGTTCCTGTATCCCGTGATGCAGGCATACGATTCGGTCATGATTAAGGCTGACGTGGAGATGGGCGGCACCGATCAGCTCTTCAACCTGCTCGCCGGCCGTGAGCTCATGGAGAAGATGGGCATGGAGCCCCAGATCGCGCTCACCATGCCGCTGCTCGAGGGTACCGATGGCGTCCGTAAGATGTCCAAGTCCTACGGTAACTACATCGGCCTGACCGACGCGCCCAAGGATATGTTCGGCAAGACCATGTCCATCCCCGATGAGATGATCGGTAAGTACTACCGCCTGGCGAGCTCGCTCACCCCGGCCGAGGTCGACAAGATCGACGCTGCTCTGGCCGACGGCTCTGCCGATCCCTATGAGCTCAAGCGCGCTCTGGGCCGCGACCTGTGCGACACCTACCACGGCGCCGCGCGGCGAGAGGCTCAGGCCGAGTTCGACCGCGTGTTCAAGGAGGGTCAGCTCGCCGACTTCCCCGAGAAGCACGTTGAGCTGACTGTCAACGACGAGGGCCAGATTTACCTCGCCGGCCTGCTCAAGGACCTGGGTCTTTCGGCGAGCGCCGGCCAGGCCCGTCGCGACATCGACGGTGGCGGCGTCAAGATCAACGGCAAGGCCGTGGCTCCCAAGAGCTACAACATCGACCGAGCGCCTCAAGCTGGGCGACACCCTCTCCGTAGGCAAGCGCAAGGGCTTCAAGTTGATTTAGTTACGCGGTTTTACCAAACCGCGTAACGACTCGACGCTGCAAACCCGCCAGAGCGGCAATCTGCCTTTCAACTTCGGCGGCATGACCAGAAGGTCAATGCCGCCTCGTTTCAAGGCACCTTGCTCGCTCTGGCGGGTTTTCGCTGTCGTTGCCAAAACAGCGGCGTTTTTGTTGTCGGGACGGCAGTTAGTAGTTGTTGGGTAGTCTTGGGACGTTCTGAATGACTAGTCGTTTAAGAACGTCCCCAACGACTACCCA
>ENA-OQAS01000562-OQAS01000562.1-human-gut-metagenome-genome-assembly--contig:-NODE-562-length-19260-cov-4.013328_pt1 | contig 19260 bp, 22 predicted proteins | sample MGYA00242733_ERZ504523 | MGnify/ENA primary metagenome ERZ504523 (study PRJEB26092, sample SAMD00036239) | human gut metagenome | host: Homo sapiens | study: EMG produced TPA metagenomics assembly of...
GTCATGAAACATATAAAATAGGAAAAGCGTCAAAAATCATCTTGGCCAGCGCTCTTTTCTGGACATGAGTGGCGCGAATGGTACATGAGGATGCGTCTGGTACCAGTAAGCTGTGGTAGCGACATCATCCTGACGTTCAAAGAGGCCTCCGTGACTGACACCAATCTGCTGCAAGGTTACCTTAAGATCCTTCTCAAAAAGGATGGGATCAAGAAGATGCCAGCGGTAGAAGCTGCGCTGTGGCATCTGATCATCATTGTGGTAATCATTATGAAGGAAGGTATCGTGGGTAGAGTAGTAAGGATATCCAAGATACGGAGTGCAGTACTGATTTTCAACGGTTTGGCCATTTTGCTGTGTTGCAAAGCTCCAGGCACCACCGAAGTAATCTTCTGTTCCGGTTCCGCAGATGGTTGGATAATCCTTGTCTCCATCGATGTAGAATTTCATCTCACCTTCTCCGTACCAGTAGCGTTCGAGGCTGGTCAGTGCAAGATAAGTTCCAACGTACTGGCCTTTCCCTTTGATGTTGTCGAGGACAACGTAGTCTTTTGCCTTTTCCGTGATACGCTGACGACGCCACTGGGCATGGAAATAGGCAGCATCTTCCGGAACTGTCGTCAGACAATAGTCGATCTGATAAAAGAAGGCCGGAATCGGCTCATCACACTGATTTTCAATGGTAATACGGGCGTTTTTACGGAACGGCATCGGGAAATAGCTGTTGAAACCACGGGTCGGATTGACAGCAATCGGGACTGAGTTTACCTGGTAGGAAACACCGAAGCCGCAGCAGAAGAAATCGCCAAGCGGGCATTCCACGGATGGATCTTCTTCGTCATCCCAGTACATGCGCAGAACAAGATCCCGCAGAACATAACGGTTACGTTCACTGGTACGGTCTGTGACGGTAATCCAGATGTGCTGAATGATGCCTTCTCCCTGGATCTCACCAAGTGTTACGGTCTCTCCTGCTTCTATTTTCGGGATACACGGGGAACCTTTTCTGGACGGACCAAGATCGCTGGATGCCATGCCGCCTTTTCCTTTTTCTCCATTCCGGTTTTCCCAGTTGATGGAACGGGACTGTCCGTTTTTCAGCCGGAAAATATTCTGTAAACCACAATCAAACATCATATATTCCTCCTACTCACAAATGAGCAACTGTCTTTTATGTTGAATTGAATTCATTCAAACAATTCCGCTTAACAGGTACAGTCTCCACCCATGTTCCAGTTGATTTCTTGAAGGGGATTGCTTGCAAAGTTGTTATTATTGTACACTTTTATTTGTATAAAAGCAATGTACTACTGCCATAAATCTTTAGCACCACACTCATGAATGCATAAGGAACAATGTACGATATCTGTCTTACCGTTACTGCATGGTGCATCTTCGGTCTATTGGGTGTTCTGCTTATAAGATCTTTTGGATTCAGGGAGTTCCATCAAGAGAAAATCATCCCTTGGCTCGTTGGTATTGCTATGATTTTCTTCCTGATAGCTCTCATGTTTAACTAGAGCTAAAATTGGCTGAATACGGACTGAAAGGACGCATTGTTGTAGCAAGCAATGTTTCTGTCTATACAAAAACACTTTTGCGTTGCAAAATGCTTGTTGGGAAATCCCAAACCCTTGAACTGCATCGTGCCGATGCAGGCTGCGCGATTGCATCGCTGAACAGAATGCGATTTTGGTTTCAAGAGGAAACGGCAAAAAGCAGGCATGGATGGACGGCTTTCTTGTAAAACATTCACAAACCCCGAAAGGTGTGTTATTATAGTACCATCAACAAATTGAAGGGAGGGCGGCGGATGTTCAGCATTGCAGGAATTGACCTGTTGGAGCAGGAACTTTTGGATCATGAACGCATCCTCCTTGAGATTTTGCTTCAGGACAAGACCACCAAGAAAAACATCATCTGGCAACCGCTGATTACGCTGAACTGGGCGAACCATACAGCTTCAAAAAAGAAATCCTGCCGGAGCTGGTTACAGGCGAACAGGACAGCCTGATTCAGCCAGAGTGGAAAAAGCACTGGAGCACCAGACCAACCGCACCCGTGATAAAGCAGAGGTATTTACCCCCAGTTGGATCTGCAACGCACAGAACAATCTGTAGATGAGCAGTGGTTTGGCAGGAGGATGTTTTCAACATCCAGAAGGAGATGTCGTGGAAAGCAACGGCTGACAAAGAAGCTGGAAAAGCCAGAAACCTGGAGAAAGAACGGAGAACCAATGACTTTTGATGCAATCGTAGGAAACCCGCCTTATCAAATTGCGAACGGTGGCAACAACGCTAGTGCAATGCCAGTGTACCAGAGGTTTGTAGAACTTGCGACAACTATTGAGCCGCATTATGCTTCTATGATTATGCCTTCTCGTTGGTATTCTGGTGGTCGAGGATTGGATGATTTTCGCGCAAATATTATGAATGACACCAGAATGCGTGTGCTTTATGATTATGCGAGTTCGGATTATTGCTTCCCAGGCGTTGATATTTCGGGCGGTATTTGTTACTTTCTGTGGGATAAAGACTATGATGGTCCTTGTACGGTGACAGATGCCGAAAGTCAAATTGCACACAGCGTAAAGCGCTATCTAACGAGTTCCCAATTTTGGTTCGTTCTAATGCGGCAATTTCAATTATTGATAAGGTTGCAAGAAGAAAAGAGCAAACGCTTGATACATTTGTCAGCAGTCAAAAACCGTTTGGCCTGCGGACATTTGCCCGCCCTGACGAAAATGGTGACCTCACTTTGCGTTGGAATGGTGGAAAAGGACCGATTTCTAGCGATAAAGTTACCGGCGGAACAGAGCTCATTGATAAGTGGAAGGTAATTGTTTCCAGAGTTTTGTATGAGCATGGTGGAAAGGCAGACAAGAATGGTCAATCTCGAATTTTGTCGATTCTTGAGATGTTGGGTCCCAAAGAGGTATGTAGCGAAACATATATCGTTGTGAACAGTTATGATACAGAAGCGGAAGCCGCTGGCTTGTATTCCTATCTCAAGACAAGTTTGCACGATTCCTTATTATGCAGGCGACATCTTCTATTATGATAACACGCGGGTGCTTTATGTTTGTTCCTGTACAGAACTTTGCGGAAGAATGGACGGACGAAAAGTTGTACAAGAAGTATGAGCTGACGGAAGATGAGATTGCGTTTATTGAGAGTACGATTAGAGTGATGGAGTGAGGTGAAAATTATGGAAAAGCCTACAATCTTTTTTAGCCATTCTTCAAAGGACAGAGATGCAATTCTTCCCATTAAAGAGAAACTCATGAAAATTACCAGTGGTGTTATTCAAATTTTCATGTCTAGTGATGGCCAAAGTATTCCATTTGGTAACAACTGGGTTCATAAAATAGAGGAAGGATTAAACAACGCGAAAATCATGTTTGTGTTTGTCACACCGACTTCTATTGAATCAGGATGGATTTATTTTGAAGCTGGATTTGCATATTCAAAAGGTATTGATGTGATTCCGGTTGGTGTTGGTGTGGATATCGGCTCTATTAAGCCGCCACTTAGTCTCTTACAAGGATTTAATATTACTTCTGGTGAAAGTCTAAATAACTTTGTGACAGTAATAAATAAAAATTTTGATTTGAATTTCGAGACTATGTTTAACGAAAAGGACTTTCAAATTTTAGACACTACTATCGAAAAGAAAGAGCCAATACCACAGTTTAATGATATATTCACTTCTGCGGATTATATCGTTTCTGCAAACAAAAATCATCCTGAAAATTATGGAGGCCGTGCAGAAATACAAACTGCATTCGATGCGATGCAGGACTATTTGAAGGAGAATGATTATAAAATTTCCATTGATAGAAGGTTTAACCATACCATTTATAGCGTTCTTGTAAATGGACTGAGAATTATTCAGATTCCTGCTAGTTCAAAACCAAGAACAGATGGCTCGGATGATTTGAAAATCAATATGTCGATGTTTTCTTTTGAAGATTCTTTTGAACTGTTTAAATCGCTAATCATTGCTTCTGGAATTAAAAATTGTTCGTATCTTCGCTTCTTGCCAAATGCGCCATATGGCTATGTTACCTCAAAAGAAACTTTGTCCGCAATCGCATATAAAAATCCGGATTATTGCTCCCGGACAGCGAACATATGGGAACCTATCATTTTTGCAATACAGATGTTGCATTCACTATATACGATAAGAGTTTTGATGGAAAAAATCCGCAATATGTTCTTAGTGTTGGCTTCTCTCCCGAAAATACAACCGCAAAGCAAATGGTTGACTGTATTGAAAATCTGATAAATATTGGAGTAATAACAAAGAATATCACTACTGCCTAAAAAATTAAAAAGAGTGAATGGCTCTTTTAAGAAGGAGTCCCACCATGACCGAACAAGCACTCCGCAAAATGATTGCTGCCGGGGAAAGCACCCGGCAGGAGTTTAGTCGTGGGTGAAGTGCAAGGACTACCGGCAGCGGAAAGAGCTTGCGGTGAAAAGCGCACTTTCGCAGGCAAAGAGCGGTCATCAGACGGGAAAGAAAATGGAAGGCGTTGCATCGGCAGCTTTGAATAGCCCGAAATACAGCAGCACGACCAAAACTCTTGTGGGCAGCGTTCTCTCGCAGTCTGACAAGAATCGCTAAATAACCTAAAATGGGGCGTGCAGTTTCCAACTGCGCGCTCCATTTTTTACAACAGAAATCAAATATAAAGTGATATTACGTCGAATTATTTGAGAAATTGCCGGAAAATCCATGTAGATAACATTGGAAAATTGTGGTATAATAATACCAACCAGAAAGGAGGGTTGTGCTATGGACAACAACCAACTACAGTACATCAAAATTCAATCGCAATACGCTGATAAGGTAGAACAATTTGAAAAGTGCGTTGTCAAAGCCGCAAAGCTGACACACGCGATTGCTGACACGGCTGAGAAAAAATGCAAGCAGGCGCGGATGGCAATGGAATCTGGCAACATAGATGTCATGCGGAATACGATTCAGCAGTACATCTGCCAGTACGGACAGGATTGGTCGCGTTTCCGGGATGTTCGGATACAGCTTGTAGATGGGAACACCTATGCACAGCTCTCTGCCGTTGACCTTATCCAGCAGCTATATTGTGTTATCACGCTAGTGTACAAGGATACTGCGTTGAAAACGGTGAACAAAGAAGCATTCCGAAAGTGCATTAAAAGTTTGCTGAAGCAGTCCAAAATGTTTACCGATAAAGAGCTAGATGCAATGTTTGCGTAAAACAGGATAGCTGAAAATAAGCAAAGCCCACAAGCTGGATATAAAATCCGGTCTGTGGGCTTTACCATATCAGGAGTAATATTTCTGTGTGTGACTGGCCGGGACGAAGGGCTTCTGGAACTGAACGGCAAGACCTATGCCTACTTATACGCAAAAATCGCTTTTATTCCGCCTTTGGACACAAGCTGTCCGATGGGAATATAAGAATACTCTTTGCCGGTGAACAGCTCACACTTGGAACAAAGCGTCTTTTTCAGATCTTTTGTCAGGGTGTAGCGAATCGCATTCACACCCATCACCTGTGCAACTTGATAAGCATACAGTTCCGAGTACGGTTCAAATCCCAGATTACTGAACCTGACGTGCCACCTTTATAAAGATAGATTTTTCCGTTTTGTCTGCGCCAGCATTTTGGCAGCATCCCGTTGGTCGAGAACTCCGGGCAGGACGCAAGCGAAGTTCGTATGCTGCTGCCATATCCTGTAAAGGCGATTGCTGCCAGCACCTGACTGAATCGGTTATCGTAAAGATTTACTTTTTCAAAGGTGTCACCGGAGCCTCTGCATCTACCCAAAAGCAATCATTGAGTGAAAGACCTTTATTGGCTGCAATAATTCCAAGCGGTCGATTCAAAGTAAGCCCCACCTTAGAGAGCAGAGCATCTACATACGCTCGGTTCTTCGGAATTGTGCGATGCCTCAGCCAGCGTTCTACACCATCTTCTGATACAGTCAGATTCAAAGGTAGAAAAGAACGGTTTTCTTCGTAGACTTTTATAATATGGAGGTCCGTATCTGCACTGTCCATGTTTGCTTCAAAGGTAAGCAGCGGCAAATCAAAATGCCTGATGGTGTAGCGCACAGCGATTTCTCCTTTCATCCATGATCTTTTCCTTTATTGTACGGCATCAGAATCCGAATGAAAAGCGCCACCGTCATTCTGTACAAAATTTGAGGATAAAATTTTATACCCAAAAATTCGCAAAAATCGGGGTTCTGAGGTCATTTTGCCGTTCCTCTCCGAATTTTGCTACAGATCTGCTACAAACTTGCTACAAACGACTGAAAAGGGGACATAAAGATTTCAAACCATTCTCTGACCAGCTGGACTTTTGAGCATCATCCCCGGTAGACATTCCTGACCGTTGGAACCCGCGCACTAATCAAAGCCCTGCTAGGGCTTTGATTGCCCCGCCTGCGGCGCGGCCGTGCTGTTCGAGTCCCTAATTCTCTATACACTAACATAAGTCCGCGTATAGTGCAAAAAAAAGCCTCTAACTTCTGTTAGTGGCTTATGCATGGTGGAGCATTGTCCACAGCACTCGAACCCAACACTTCCTCACGGGTGACCGTTTTGGAATCGTCCGTGAAGTTGAAATTGAGCACGACCCGGTCGTCAAAAACGTAGACCGAGTTGACAAAGGTATCAATGATTTGCCGCTGGTGTTCCATGTCTCTCATGTCACCCTTGCGAAATTTTTCAAACCAGAACCGCATCCATTCGCGGGTCAGGACGGGCTTTTTCAGTTCTTCTTCCAGAATGCTGGTGTTCAGGGCTTCTTTCCGGGCTTCTAATTCGTCCAGCCGCTGCTTGGTGGTCGGGGTCAGGATGCCCTGTTCAATGGCTTCCAGAAGGTTTGCCAGCCGCTTCTCCGTGTCCCTGAGCTGGTCTTTCAGGACAGGCAGCCGGGTGTTCTCTTTCTGCTGGGCTTCCATGACCAAATCTATCAGCTGTTCGATGATTTCATCGTTAAAAATCACCTTAATGGCGGTGTCCACCACGAACCGCTCCAGAGGCTCCTTGCGGATGGCTTTCAGGTCACAGTGCGCCTTGCCGTGGCGTTTGGCGTTGCCGCACTTGTAGTAATAGTAGGTGTTTCCCATGTGGCTGGTGCCACTTTCGCCACCCATCAGGGTGCCGCACTTGCCACAGAACAGCTTGGTGGTCAGCAGATAGCTCACATCCTCTTTTGCAGGCCGACCATGGGCGATCCTGTTCTGCTCGAAACGCTGCTGCACCCGGTCGAACAAGTCCTTGTCAACAATGGCCGGAATGCCGCCCGGCGTCACAATGTCCTTGTAGCGGTATTCGCCGATGTAGCGGCGGTTGCGGAATATCTGGAAGAAGCTGTTCTTTACGAACGGCTTCCCGGTGCGGGTACGCAGGCCGCGCTCGTTCAGGGATGCGGCAATCTTCTCAGCCGGTTCGCCGTCGGCGTACCGCTGAAGATCTCCTGCACAATAGGAGCCGTTTCCGGGTCGATATGGTATAGCCTGTCCTCCTTGCCAATGGTGAAGCCCAGCGGCACCACGCCGCCGTTGTACTTGCACTGGAGGGCATTTTCGCGCTCACCGCGCGCCACTTTCAGGGCGAGTTCGGCGGAATAGTATTCCGCCATGCCAATCAGCATACTCTCCACCATAATGCCTTCAGGCCCCTGCGAGATGGGTTCCATGGCAGACACCAGATGGACACCGTTCTTTTCCAGCTGGTACTTGTAGTTCACGGCATCGAACCGATTCCGGGCAAAGCGGTCCAGCTTCCAGACCAGAACCACATCGAAGATTTTCTTCGCGCTGTCCTTTATCATCCTCTGGAAGTCCGGGCGGTCATCCGTTTTGGCAGAGTAGGCACGGTCGATATAGGTGCCGACCACGGTGATACCGTTCTTCTCGGCGTAGTCCTTGCAGTCGCGCAGTTGTCCTTCAATGGACGCTTCTCGCTGGCTGTCAGATGAATAGCGGGCGTAGATCACGGCGGTCATAGTTGCACCTCCTTGGCAGCGTGTTCGGGTTGCTTTATAGTATCGGGGCAAGCGCAGCTTGTCAACAATCTGCGAACAGATTGAAATGTGAAAATTGCGAAACGCAGCGAAAAAGGTGAGAGCAAGAATCGTCCCGTGGCCACAAATTTTCAATTCTTGAAAATTTTCTGCCCCTTGGGACAGCTTCTTGTTGGGGCGTGCCTGCCCCAAACCCTGCTGGAACGAGTACGGCAAACTGGAATTTATACCCGGTACTTGTCTCGATTTATAGTCATATCAACCAAATGAAATACAAGTAAGATAATAAAAAAAACGGAAACTATTATTATTCCTGCGCCCGGCTTGATAAAATCAATTATACCGCCAAGACAAAAGAGCATTGCCCATGTCTTAATCCGTTTTCCAGTAACTCTGCATATTTTCTCTGTGTTTAATCCAGTATAATCTCCTGATAAAAACAGCACACTTCTTTCTGTATTCCTTGATTTGATAAAAAATCTTCCAACAAAAAAGAGAACAGTTGCCATCAGTAAATCAATAAATATAATTATTATTTTCATTTTCAACACCTCTAATTCTAAGTTCACAACTTCCAATTTACTGGGCTAAGCCGAGTATACCACACTCCTCCATGAAAGAACACCCCGATATAGTGAAATTTTTCCATTTTTCTGCGTACGTGCGTACACGCTCCGCAGGGATTCTAAGGGGCTTGACCCCTTGCACACAGACTTTGGCACAAAGTCTAGTGTGTTACACCTTGTCAGAGGTGTACAGGCTCCCGGTACGCACGTACGCAGCGACTACCCACAAACGCGCCATATAGGGGGACGACCAAGTTCGCACAAAGCGAACTTGATTCCGCAAAGCAAAAGGCAGGATACCACTATCATAGTGATACCCTGCCTTTGCTCGTTTACCGTTCCGAGTAGTCCTTCCGCAGAACCTCCGATAAACAAAAAACGTACCCGAACCCTTTCTCATAGAGAATTGGTTCGAGTACGAACTGTATGGTGGAGAATTAGGGACTCGAACCCCAGACCCCCTGCGTGTGATGCAGGTGCTCTAACCAGCTGAGCTAATCCTCCATATTTTGTTTTGTGCGTTCCGAACTGGAACGTGATTATTATAGCACGGCCTTTGCAAAATGCAAGCCTAATTTTAAAAAAATCACACTTTTTGTATCCGCTTTCCGGTTGCCCTTTGATGCCAAATCGTGTATACTGAACACAGAAACTTTCCCACCGGGAAAAGAGGTACAAAAAATGCTGACACTTCGTGGAATCATTACGCTGATCGTTCTGATCGTTCTGTTTGCACTGGCCGTTGTGTGGATCTCCAAGCAGGGCGGCTGGAAGGGCGAGGGCTGCGGCGGCAACTGTGCATCCTGCCACAGCCACTGCGAAAAACAGGACCCGAACAAAAAAGCCTGAGTTCAAAAATGCCCCCGGACATTGCCTGCTGGCAGCGTCCGGGGGCATTCTGCTTTCAACTTTCCGTCTCGCGGTAAAACACCCCGCGCTCTGCCGCGTACACGGCAATGGTGCTCAGCAGGTCCTGATGGGCTTTCTGGTAAGTAGTGCGGCCGATGTGCAGCTGATCGATCACATCGTCTCCGTGCGGTGCTGCACATAGCGCAGCTCGAACAAATCCGCACGCAGCGGGTCGTTTTGCCGGTAATAGGCAAGGCCCTCCTCAATGGCGGCGCACCAGCTGCGTTCCACCGGGCTTCGTGCACGCTGCCGCATCCCATACCGGTACAGTGCCAGCCGCGTCTGATTTCTCTGCTCGCTTGTCATGTTCTGCCCTCCTCTTTTCATCCGCGCGGCGTGCCAGCACTTCGCGGCGGTTCTGCTCTTCAAAAAAGCAGAGATCCCGCTCGTACATGCTCAGACCAAGCACCGCGCTCAGCCGTTCTGCTTCGCTCAGCTTGAACTGTGTGCGCCCCTGCAGTTTCAGGTTCAGTGCATTGGGCTGATCTTCAAGGCTCGTGCCACATACTGCATCTTGTACCCACTGGCGCGGATATAATCCCGGATCATTTCAGTATTTGCCATATTCCGCTCTCCTTTTTTCGTATCGGCAATGCCGTTCAACAATCTTTAGTTGTAGTATATTCCTGCATTGATTCAGTGTCAACCCATTTTTGCAAATTCGCAGAAAAAAGTTGATTTTAATGCAATTTTTTGGTATACTTCTGGTAACAGCATTCTTTTTACAGAACAACCATACGTTTTTTTAGAGAGGTTTCGCATGTCTGAGCTTTCTACCGTCTGCATCTGCGCCGCAAAGAACTGGGCCTTTCGCAGGAAGAGCTTGCCCAGCGCATGGGCTATCGGTCCAAATCCTCCATTACCAAGCTGGAAAAAGGCATCAACGACCTGCCGCAGTCCAAGGTGGAAGAGCTGGCAGCCGCGCTGGAGACCACCCCTGCCTATCTGCTGGGGCTGGACGCACCCTGTCCGCCGCCGGGCTTTGAGCCGCTGCCTGCCATGACGCAGGTCCCGCTGATCGGTTCCATTGCCTGCGGCACTCCTATCACGGCAGAGCAGAACATTGAACGCTATATCGGCGTTCCCGCCGCGTGGCGCGCCGACTTTGCCCTGACCTGCCACGGTGACAGCATGTCCCCCACCATCTGCGACGCGACATCGTATGCATTCGCTGCCAGCCGGAGGTGGAGCAGGGCGAGATCGCCGCAGTGCGCATTGGCGGCGAGGCCACCCTCAAGCACTTCCATCGGCAGGGTGATGCTGTGATGCTGCTTGCGGACAATGCCGCCGTCTGCCCACCCATGATCTTTACCGGCCTGCAGCTGGAAGAGCTGCACATTGAGGGCCGCGCTGTCGGCCTGTGCCGGGGGCTGTGAGCCGCCTGCAGTCTTTCAGGCACGTTTCATAAAAGAAGGAGGCTTCTCATGTTTTTCTCCCGCAAAAAGCCTGCCCGTTCTTACGACCCCGCCACCCAGCAGCCTGCACTGCGGTGCAGCATCTGCACCGGGGAGCAGGTGGCCGGTTTCATCTCCCCGGATGGCCATTTTGAGGACGTTCAGCTCATTCGCACGCCTCAGGAACTGGACGCATTCCGGGCACAGTACGGCATCCCGCCGGAATGCCCCCTGAAAAAGATCTATTAAAAGGAGTTCACCATGCCCACTGCACCTGAAGAGATGACCCTGAAGGTCATTGCCCATATCCATACTGCCTTTCCCACCAAGTTCGGCATCCCACGCCAGAGCGGCCTTGTGGACGAGCTGCGCGGCGAGGTGATCTTTACGCCCGAATACCGCAATGCCGATGCCGTGCGCGGTCTGGAAGATTTCAGTCACATCTGGCTGGTGTGGCAGTTCTCCGGCGCGGTGCGGGACAGCTGGTCCCCCACTGTACGCCCACCGCGTCTGGGCGGCAACACCCGCATGGGCGTGTTCGCCACCCGGTCGCCGTTCCGCCCCAATCCTCTGGGCCTTTCCAGCGTGCGTCTGGAAGGCATCGAGCACCGGCCGGACATTGGCCCGGTGCTCATCGTGCGCGGTGCCGACCTGATGGATGGCACCCCCATCTACGACATCAAGCCTTACATCCCCTATGCCGACTGCCACCCGGATGCCGCCGAGGGCTTTACCGGCCAGACCCAGTTCCACCGTCTGCAGGTACAGTTCCCGCCCGAACTGCTGGCACAGGTGCCGCAGGCCGACCGCGCCGCCCTGACCGGCGTACTGGCAGGTGACCCGCGCCCCTCCTATCAGCACGACCCGCAGCGGGTGTACGGCATGGAGTTCGGCCCGGTAGAGGTGCATTTTACCGTGGATGGCGAGGTGCTCACCGTGACCGGCATCGCCCGCCGCTGAGAGGAAGCGTTTATGGAACTGCGGAACATCAATACCTTTTTGCACATCGCCGAGCTGCACAGCTTTTCCCACACTGCGCGGCAGCTGGGCTATTCCCAGTCGGCGGTGTCCTCCCAGATCGCACAGCTGGAAGCAGAGCTGGGCGCACCGCTGTTCGACCGCGTGGGCAAGACCGTGCGGCTCACCGATGCGGGCCAGACCTTTTTAGGCTATGCACGCACCCTGCTGGCCACGGCCCAGCAGGCGCAGGCTGCCCTGCAGCCCGCCCGGCAGATCAGCGGCAGTCTGCGCATCGCTCTGGCGGATTCGGTGTGCTCCACCTTCCTGCCCGGTCTGCTCAAACGCTACCACGCCCTGTGCCCGCAGGTGGAGCTGGTGCTGTGCACCGCCACTGCCGATGGGATGCTGCAGATGCTGGGCACAAATCAGATCGATCTGGCCTATACGCTGGACCAGCCCCTGCTGCAGCCCAATCTGGTGCTTGCGGCGGATGTGCCGGAGCCGGTGTGTTTTATTGCACCGTCCGCTCACCCGCTTGCCGGGCAGGAAGCCGTTACGCTGGAAGAGCTGCCCCGGCAGGAATTTCTGCTCACTGAGCGCGGCATGAGCTACCGCGACGCTTTGGATCAGTGCCTTGCCGCCCGCGCTTGCCATCCACCTTATCTGGAGCTGGGCAGCGCTGCGCTACTGTGCCAGATGGTAGAGCAGGGCATGGGTCTTTCCTCCTGCCGGAGTACATTGTGCGTCCGGCGCTGGCAGCAGGTCGTCTTGCCCGGCTGAATGTGCCGGACTGCACCGTGGAGATGCACCGTCAGCTGTTTTACCACCGTGACAAATGCTGACCCCTCAGATGAAAGCCTTTATCGAGCTGGTGCGCCAGCCGCGCCCGGCAAATGAAAGGAGCACGGGTCCATTGAAGCGTAAAGCTGAACACACAAACGAAAAACCGCCGAAGGCTTCCCTTCGGCGGTTTCTCTTATGATAGGAGGATCAAAAATGATCGTCGCTAAAATGTTTAGTTCAGGATGGTCAGCTCGGTCTCGACGTCGAACAGGTGGACCTTGTGGGGATCGAATGCAACGCGGACGGTGTCTCCGTTGCGAGCCTTGGAGGTGGGAGCCACACGAGCGGTCATCTTGTTGCCCTTGTACTCCAGATACAGGTAGATCTCAGCGCCCATCATTTCGGAGACGTCCACCTGAGCATCCAGCTGGCAGTCAGTGTGCTTTGCCATAAACTCGGCTCGTCGTCGATATCCTCGGGACGGATGCCCATCTTGATCTTCTTGCCGACGTAAGCATCCAGCTTGCCGTCTGCGGTCTTCTCCTTGGGCAGGGGGATCACGTCGCCGCCAGATCAACACCGTACAGCTCGCCCTTCTTGATCAGGGTGCCGTCCAGGAAGTTCATCTGGGGGCTGCCGATGAAGCCAGCAACGAACATGTTGCAAGGCATATCGTACAGGTTCTGCGGGGTATCGACCTGCTGGATGATGCCGTCCTTCATAACAACGATACGGTCGCCCATGGTCATAGCCTCGGTCTGGTCGTGGGTAACGTAGATGAAGGTGGTAGCCAGCTTCTTGTGCAGCTTGATGATCTCGGTGCGCATGCTGGTACGCAGCTTAGCATCCAGGTTGGACAGAGGCTCGTCCAGCAGGAAGACTGCCGGGTTACGAACCATTGCACGGCCCAGAGCAACACGCTGACGCTGACCACCGGACAGAGCCTTGGGCTTGCGGTCCAGCAGGTGCTCGATCTCCAGGATCTTAGCAGCCTCGTGCACGCGCTTGTCGATCTCGTCCTTCGGGGTCTTGCGCAGTTCCAGACCGAAAGCGATGTTCTTGTAAACGGTCATGTGGGGGTACAGAGCGTAGCTCTGGAACACCATTGCGATATCACGATCCTTCGGGGGAACGTCGTTGATCAGACGGCCACCGATGTACATTTCGCCCTTGGAGATCTCCTCCAGACCGGCGATCATGCGCAGGGTGGTGGACTTGCCGCAGCCAGAGGGGCCGACGAAGATGATGAATTCCTTATCCTGGATCTCCAGGTTAAAGTCGGTAACAGCGGGAGCGGTAGCACCCGGATAGATCTTATAGATGTGCTGGCAGCTGATCGAAGCCATAGTCGTTTGCCTCCATAATTTTTAAGGTTCTCACGCTCTTGACGGCGTGTTCATTCGTTGGTACTATAATAACAGATAATTTTGTGATATAAAATAGCATTTTATTGATTAGAGGTGTCAGATATTGCTTTTTGACTGGAACACCATCGCTTTTCCCGCTTCCGTGCAGGATCTGCAGCTGTCTGCCCCCCTCACCCTCTCCGGCGAAGGACTGTGGGTGTGCCTTGTGTCCAGCGGCCAGTGCTCTGCATCCGTACCTGCTGCCGGGCCGCTGCCGCTGGGTGCAGCGCTCATTTTGCCGCCGCAGTCCGTGCTGCCGGGCACCTGATCCTGAGCCGTGCCCCGCTGGCCCTTGTGCCGGAAAGCATCTGCCATCTGCTCTGCGTCCAGCTTACCGGGCAGGCGGCTTCCCAGTTTCTGGCCGGGCTGCACGAACTGCCTTCCTTGCCAAGGGCGGTTCCTGCCCGGCCGCTGCCGACTGATGGACCGCCTTGCTGAGGAAAAGGCCGCCCACAGCCGTGCCCGCAGCCAGTTGGCCTACGCACTGTTGTGTGAGCTGGCCGATGCCGACAGTGCCGCGTCCGCCCTGCCGCCGCTGGTGCAGGCTGCCATTGAGGACATCCGCGCAAACTACGCGGGCCTTTACGGCGTGGAGGAGCTGAGCGAACGGCTGGGCGTGTCCAAGAGCCATCTGGTGCGCACCTTTACCGCAGCCATTGGCGTGCCGCCGGGCAAATACCTCACCACTGTGCGCGTTGAAGCAGCCCAGCGGCTGCTGCTCCACCGGGAGTACACACTGGACGTGGTAGCCAGCCTGTGCGGCTTTTCCGGTGCCAACTACCTGTGCCGGGTGTTCAAAAAAGAAACCGGCCAATCCCCCGCACAGTGGCGGGCAATGGCCGGTCACGCCGCGCAGAGTGGGCTTTCGCCTGAGGAATCTCTGCGCGAACAGGAGCTTTATATTTAAGGGCTATGCGGTCTGCTTTTTACCGCGCAGCAGCAAAAACAGGGTCAGCACTGCGGTGAGCAGTTCCGATGCCGGGAACGCTGCCCACACACCATTCATGCCAAACAGGCGGCTCAGCACCAGCGAGCAGGCCACGATGGCCACCATGCCGCGGCAGATGGAGGTTACGGAGCTTCCACCGGGCGGTTGGTCGCACTCAGATAGCCCGCCGCCACGATGTTGAAACCGGCAAAGAAGTAGCCCACAAAGTACAGCCGCATGCCCATGTGGGCAAACTGGGCCATCCGGGCGGAGCTTTCGCTGTTGAACACGCCCACCAGTGCATCGGTAGCACCAAAGATGATGCCGTACAGCACCGCTGCCAGCACCAGTGCGGTGCAGCTGCCCAGGATGAGCAGCTTCTGGCACCGGCCTTGTCGCTTTTGCCGTAGCACTCGCTCACCCAGCGGCTGTGCACCCTGTGCTACGCCGTTGAAGATGGCCGTTGCCACCAGCGCAAAGTTCGCCACCACGCCATAGGCCGCCACGGCCACATTGCCCGCCAGACCCAGCAGCAGGAAGTTGAATACGGTGGTGGTAACGCCGGAGGACATCTCACCCACAAAGCCGGAGATGCCAAGCTGGCAGCTCTGGCCCAGCAGCCTTGCCGAGGGGCGCTGGCGCACGAACTGCACGCTGTTCTCCTTCTTAAAGAAGTGGCGGCTGCAGATGGAAATGCTGATGATGGGAGACACGGCGGTGGCCAGCGCCGCACCGGCCAGCCCCAGACCCATGGGAAACATGAAAATATAGTCGAACACCACATTGAACAGGCTGCTGCTCAGGGTAGCCACCATGGCAAGGGAGGGGTCGCCGTCGTTGCGCACAAAGGCCGACACGATATAGTTGCACATGAAGAAGGGCGTGAACATAAGGAAGATACGGGCATACGGGATGCCCAGCGCCATGATCCCCGCGTCACCGCCCATCAGCCGCAGAAGGCCGCCGGGCGCAAAAATGCCCACCAGCAGGAACGGCACGCTGAGCACACAGGCGCAGAAGATGGCATTGGAAAAATAGCGCTGGCAGCGCTCGTCTCCCTGCGCCTTGAGGATGGCATAGCGGGTGGCCGCGCCAAGGCCGACCATGGAGCCGACGGCAAAGATGAAGTTGTAGACCGGCAGGCAGAGGTTGAGCAGGGTCACGCCGTCGGTACCCGCCGCCTGCGAGATGAAATAGGTATCGGCCAGAATGTAGCACGAGGTGCCCAGCAGGCCGAAGATATTCTGTGATACATATTTAAAGAACTGTTTTGTCAGGTTCATCCAAGTTCCCTTTCATGGCATTTTTTACGCATACCGGCATATTTTAGCACACCCCAAAATGCAAGTCAACACAAAAACGCCCTGTACCGTGCAAAAAAGCATTGACAGCCCGGGCTCTGGCCCTTACACTGGGAGCGGTCACAAAATCATCCCCTCGCCGGGGGAAGTCTTTTATTACCAGCATCTTAATTTGGGAGGTTCTCTATGTCCGGCAGCACACTGTTTTCCATTGGCGAAGCACTCATCGATATGATCCCGTCCAGTGGGCTGTTCTTTTGACGAGGTTTCCTCGTTCAGCCCGCGCACTGGCGCGCACCGGCCAACGTGTGCGCGGCCTTTGCCCGGCTGGGCGGCAAAAGTGCTTTTCTGAGCCAGCTGGGCGACGACCCCTTCGGCCACAAGATCGCCCGGGAGCTGGAAGCCTGCGGCATCGACCTCTCCCATCTGGCCTTTACCGACAAGGCCAGCACAGCCCTTGCCTTCGTCAGTCTGGAAGAGGACGGCAGCCGCACCTTCAGCTTCTACCGCAAACCCTCGGCGGACCTGCTCTATTCTCCGGAGCAGATCGACCCTGCATGGTTCGCCGATGCCTTTGCCCTGCACTTCTGCAGTGTCTCGCTGGTGGACAGCCCCATGCGCTATGCTCATCTTGCGGCCATTGCCGCCGCACGCGAAGCTGGTGCTATCGTCAGCTTTGACCCGAACCTGCGCTTCCCCCTCTGGCCGGACCGCGACATGCTGCGCGGGACCGTGCTGCAGTTCCTGCCGCTTTCCAATATCCTCAAAATTTCGGACGAAGAGCTAGAATTTCTCACCGGCACTGCGGACATCGAATCCGCCCTGCCGCAACTGCTTGTGGGCGATGTGCAGCTGGTGCTGTACACCTGCGGCAGCAGCGGTGCCCACGCCTATACCCGCACCGCCCACGGCTTTACCCCCTGCCGGAAAGTCCGGGCTGTGGACACCACCGGCGCAGGCGACGGCTTCATCGGCTCGTTTTTGTGGCAGCTGAAACGTGACGGCGTGACACTGGAAAAACTGGCAAAGCTCAGCAAAACAAAGCTGAACGAATACCTTGCCTTTTCCAACCAGTTCTGCGGCATCAGCGTGCAGACGAATGGTGCCATCGACAGCTATCCCACCCTTGACCAGATGCAGTAAAGGATGCAAGAAGCCCTGCGTCCAGCACCGCAGGGCTTCTTTTCTATTTACAATTTGTAGTATTGTGTCTCTATATTCCAGTTTTGTCTTGTTTCCGACATCTTCTCTGCCGGTTTAAGATTTGTTTATCCTTTGTACAAGCCTTGTTCTTATTCTCTGCCCGGTTCCATGTTACCATAAGGGCAAGAACAACAAGCAGGGAGGCTTTATCCATGTCCTTTGAATTTACCCTTCTGGATGCCTTGCAGGCTCTGCGCTGTCCGGTGCTGGATGCACTGGCGGTGTTTTTCGATCAGGCCGGTGCCCGCGGCGAGATCTGGATCGCATTCACGGCGGTGCTGCTGGCGTTCCGGCGCACCGCCGGGCCGGGCTGGCCATGGCGCTGGCGCTGGGCCTTTATATGCTGGCGGGCCACTGCGCCTTAAAGCCACTGTTCGCACGCCCGCGCCCCTGCGACCTCCGGCCGGAGATGCTCACACTGGTGGCCCGGCCGCATGGCTGGTCCTTCCCTTCCGGACACACATCCTCCGCCTTTGCCGCTGCCTTCGCACTCTGGCTGCAGAACCGCAGGCTCGGCATCCCGGCTCTTGTGCTGGCCGGGTTCATCGGCTTCACGCGGATGTACCTGTATGTGCATTTCCCCACCGACATTCTGGGCGGCGTGCACTGGGCCTTGCATTGGGGGCCTGCGGCTCCCTGCTGGCAGATAAGATCAGCAACAAATGGGCGAAACGCAGTGAAGTAAAACGAACTGTATAAACCAATTTTCTCTCGCACTCGTTCTCGCTTTGCTTTTTACATTTCAGATGAAGTATATCGCTTCGATTCTATTCGTGAAAAAGAGCCTCGGAAAATCCGCAGATTTTTCCGAGGCTCAACTAATTATAATAGAATTTCCGCTAAAACAGCCAAAGCGCACGCGGCGGCTATTCCCAATCGTTCTCTTGCATTCAGGTAAAAACAAAAGCAGCCAGCACCGTGGAAAGGAGGATAAAGCGGTGCTGGCTGTGGTATGAGAACTCCCGAACTTGCGGCGGATCAGGAGGGATTTGGTAGTCTGTCCGCCGTCGTTGGCGATTGCCTGGCATAGGCGGGGGACAGTGTTTTAATAAGTACCTGCTGGGCTGTGCCAGATGCACCAGCCCCCGCAGGTGAAAGCCCTTGTCGGCTTTGGGGAGATGTCTTTGCATCTCCCTGACTGCACCCTTATACTACCAGACAATCGTGGCATTTCTTTGTGGAGTTTTTGAACAATTTGCAAATAGATTTTCAGGTGTTTTCAAAGGAGGCCCCGCGCATAAGCGTTGGGGCGGGACTGGAGTCCCGGGCTGTTCGCGGAGAAAGCTTCCTACTGGCCTGCATTCATGCTTTTACTGCGCCCCGAAAAATTCCTTGGCGATGTCCGCGCTGCGCTTGGCATCCTTGGCGTACCAGTCCGCGCCGATCTTCTCGGCATATTCCGGCGTGAGCACCGCACCGCCCACCATGATCTTGCAGTCCAAGCCCGCTTCGTGCAGGGCGGCAATGGTTTCCTCCATGCTCTTGAGGGTAGTGGTCATCAGGGCGGAAAGGCCCACCAGATGCACATTCTTTTCCCGCACGGTGTTCACCACCGTCTCCACCGGCACATCACGGCCCAGGTCGATCACCTCAAAGCCGTAGTTTTCCAGAATGACCTTGACGATGTTCTTGCCGATGTCGTGCACGTCGCCCTTGACGGTGGCCAGCACGATGCGGCCCTTGCTGGCGCTGCCCTCGCCCTTCTGGGCAATGACGTTCTTGATCTCCTCAAAAGCGCTCTGGGCAGCACTTGCGGCCTGCAGCAGCTGCGGCAGGAACAGCGT
>ENA-OQAS01000563-OQAS01000563.1-human-gut-metagenome-genome-assembly--contig:-NODE-563-length-19251-cov-1.806630_pt1 | contig 19251 bp, 20 predicted proteins | sample MGYA00242733_ERZ504523 | MGnify/ENA primary metagenome ERZ504523 (study PRJEB26092, sample SAMD00036239) | human gut metagenome | host: Homo sapiens | study: EMG produced TPA metagenomics assembly of...
TCTACAAAAGAGAACAATCTGTTCCAGCGTATCTTGCCGTCCAGCCAACCGCGGTCGGGGTCAAGAGACAACCAGATAAAGATAGGTTTTCCCACCACATGATCCTCGGGCACAAATCCCCAGAAACGGGAATCGGCGGAGTTATGACGATTATCACCCATCATCCAGTAATAGTTCATCTTGAATGTATATTCGTTTGTTTCCTTTCCGTTGATGTAAATCTTTCCATCTTTCACTTTCAGGTCATTGCCCTCGTATGCATGGATGGGACGTTCATAAACCGGCAGATTATCCAATGTCAGTCGGATTGTCTCACCCTTCTTCGGAATCCACAAAGGACCATAATTATCGGTAGTCCAACCGGTCAGTTTATTCAGCGGATACAGGCCTCCCGCATCATCACCCGGAACATTCTCGATACCGGCCACTATATCCTTACGTGCCAATAAACCGGCTTTTGCTTCTCTGTCAAAGGAATATTATAAGCCGAAGCCTCCGGATAATAATAAGCCAAATCCTCGTGGCTGATACCCAACTCGTGTGCCAAATCATCCGGTATGGCTTTATGCACCTTCACCAGATAGCGATACTGCACGTTATCAGGTCTTTATTTGCCTTCCCATCCAGATAGACAACACGGTCTTTTATTTCAAGCGTTTTGTCCGGGAAGTCCCACACACCGCTTTACATAGTTCTCGCGACGGTCTACGGGGCGGGCAACCACTTCGCCATAAGTACCGGCATTCTCATCGATATATTTACGGCCTGCCTGATAATAATAATCAAACACCATCCGCTGCTGTTCGGGAGTCATTCCGGTCATATCCACCGGTTTAGTCAGTTCTTTACCGGCCTGATAGCTCACACGATAAATATCATCATTGGGCACATTTGCCATCACCGTATCTCCGGCAGGGAAATTAAACACCACAATATCATTCAACTGCACATCCCCCAGACCTTTTACACGCTTATAGTCCCATTGCGGAAATTCCAAATAAGACTTGCAATTGAAAACAGGCAATGTATGCTGTGCCAGCGGCATGTGCAACGGAGTCTGCGGTACGCGGGGACCATAACTCAACTTGCTGACAAACAGATAATCACCCACCAGTAATGACTTTTCCAGTGAAGAAGAAGGAATCACATAATTCTGGAAGAAATACAAATTCACGAAGTAAACTGCCACCAAAGCAAAAACGATAGCATCTACACCCATCACGGTCACCACAGTGGGATTCTTTGACTTCTCCACCAGGTCCAAGGAATCTTCTTCGTAATATATGCATCGAAGATAAACGGCACTACCACCAGTCCCAGCCAGCTTTTCAGCCAAACGAGAAACACCAGCCAAAGTACCAATACAATGACAAACTTAATCCATTGTGCACGTGTTGCTTTTATCATATTCTAAAATTGAAATAAATCATTCATACCTAAAAATCCTTCGTGCTGAGCCGTATATTCGGCAGCCAAAACTGCACCCAAAGCAAATCCTTTACGATTCTTTGCATCATGGGTAATCGAAATACTGTCTGCCTCCGAATCATAACGAATAGTATGAATACCCGGCACTTCACCTTCGCGAACAGAGCTGACGGGAAGCTCATCAGGAGCATAAACCGTATTGCCCGACACGCTGCCATCCGGTGCCACCAAAGTTCCCTTCACCCATTTATCCTTGCGGTCGATATTCTCCAAAATACCTTCTGCAAGAGTAATCGCTGTTCCGCTCGGTGCATCCACCTTATGAATGTGGTGCGTTTCCACCATAGAGACATCATAAGCCGGGAAGTTGTTCATAATTTTAGCCAAATACTTGTTGACAGCCGAGAAAATAGCTACTCCCAGACTAAAATTGGACGACCAGAACAAAGTCTTTCCTCCCTCGGTACAAAGCCTTTTCACCTCTTCACCGTGGCGATCCATCCATCCGGTACTGCCCGATACCAACTTCACCCCGGCTGCAAAGTCTTCATATAATTATCGTATGCCACTGTAGGATTAGTGAACTCAATAGCCACATCCGCCGATTTGAAAGCTTCGGAGTTAAAATCTTCCTGATTATTAATATCTATAATACTCACAATCTCATGTCCGCGGGCAATGGCAATCTTTTCGATTTCCTTACCCATCTTTCCGTATCCAATTAATGCTATTTTCATTGTATGTCTATATATTTTTGCTACAAAGATAGCTTTTTTCACTGTAAACCATTACATTTGCCTAACATTTACACCTCATTAACATGGAACAACTACTACATTACATTTGGAAACACAAGATATTTCCGCTTCAGGAACTAAAACCACAACTGGCCAAAAGGTTGAAATCATAGATACGGGACTGGCAAACACAAATGCCGGTCCCGATTTTTTAATGCAAAAGTCAAACTGAACGGCATTTTATGGATAGGCAATGTGGAGATACATGAACATTCTTCGGATTGGTTAAAACACGGACACCATACAGATGCGACATACGACTCCGTTATTCTGCATATTACATCAGATGCGGATATTGATGTGCACCGTACCAATGGCGATCCTATTCCTCAATTGATACTCACCTGCCCCGACTATGTTTGCCGGAACTATCACGAACTGGTTGAAACAGAAAGCTATCCGCCTTGCTACCGCATCATCCCCACCCTTTCCATTTTTACGATACACTCCTGGATGTCTGCCCTACAACTGGAACGTTTCGAACAGAAAGCCTCGCAACTATCGGAACGGCTCAAACGTTGCAACAGCAATTGGGAAGATGCCTTTTTCATTACTTTGGCACGCAATTTCGGCTTTGGCCTCAACGGAGATGCTTTTGAGACTTGGGCAAACCGGATTCCTTTACGGGCAGTAGACAAGCATCGGATGAGTTATTTCAAATAGAGGCCTTTTTCTTCGGACAGGCAGGACTGCTTCAAGGAACGGCCGGCGACGAGTATTATTTACGTTTGAAAAAGGAATACGAATACCTTTCGCATAAATTCGGACTCACCGCATGGATGTTTCTCAATGGCGCTTCCTGCGTCTGCGCCCCACCAATTCCCCCATATACGAATAGCACAACTGGCAGTGCTGTATCACCGCTCTTACGGACTGCTTTCGCGCATCATGGAAGCGGAAACAGTAACCAAAGTGCATGAAATCCTAAAAGGAGGTACTTCAGCATATTGGGTAAATCACTATACTTTCGAACACCCTTCGCCTCCCGACCAAAACATTAAGTAATTCTTCTCTTGACTTACTTATAATCAATACAGTAGCAACTTTTCTATACAGTTACGGAATACACAAAGGAAAAGAAGAGTATTGTGCACGTGCCGGTGCTTTTCTAGAGGAACTGAAGGCAGAATATAACTATATTACCCGCATGTGGGAACAATGTGGAATAAAAGCAGCCAATGCATCAGATAGTCAGGCACTGATACAACTAAAAAAGGAATATTGTGACAAAAAGAAATGCCTGTATTGCAGGATTGGATATGAGTATCTGAAAAGAAACTAAAGGTAATGCTCCTATCCCGATATGAATGATAAAAGAAGATTTAATCAAATAAGGAAAAAGAAAAGCATAAAAGAGAGGACATCCTCACAAAGATGCCCCTCTTAAATTATTCCATAAAACAACAACTGCCGAAACCGCCTTTAGAAGGCCTTCTTATACAATTCCAGAATTATTTCTTCCGTCACCTCACGCGGATTGCCCGGAGTACAAACATCTGCAATGGCAGAAGCAGCCAAACGAGGCAAATCTTCTTCTTTTATACCGAGTTCCGACAAGTGTTGGGGGATGCCGACCTTGACAGACAGAGTCTTGACTGCATCAACAGCTGCTTTTGCAGCCTCTTCCCGGCTCATTCCATCTTTATAAACATTCATTGCTTTCGCAATATCGACATATTTAGGCAAAGCAGCCGGAGCATTGAATTCCATAATAACAGGCAATAACAAGGCATTTGCCACACCATGAGGAATATCGAAAATAGCACCCAACGGATGAGCCATGCCATGCACAACACCCAAACCGACATTCGAGAACGCCATACCTGCAATGTATTGCGCTACCGCCATGCCGTTACGCGCCTCAGCATTCGTGGGGTCGGACACGGCTGTTTCCAAATGACGGGCAATCATTTCGATTGCTTTAATCTCAAACATATCACTCATTTCCCATGCACCTTTAGTTATCAAGCCTTCGATGGCGTGAGTCAGAGCATCCAGTCCGGTAGAAGCTGTTAATCCTTTAGGCAGCGTATACATCAGTTCTGCATCGACTATGGCGATGGCAGGAATATCATTGGGGTCAACGCATACCATCTTTTTATGATTCTCTTCATCTGTAATGACATAGTTGATAGTCACCTCGGCAGCAGTACCGGCCGTGGTGGGCAGTGTCAATGATAGGAACCGACTCTTTTTAGTAGGAGCCACACCTTCCAGCGAAACAACATCGCTGAATTCAGGATTGTTAGTAATGATACCGATCGCCTTGGAAGTATCGATGGACGAACCGCCACCGATGGCCAGAATAAAATCTGCACCCGATTTGGCAAATGCCTCCACTCCCGCTTTCACATTGGCGACAGTAGGATTCGGTTTGATTTCACTGAATATTTCGTATGGAATGCCTGCCTTCTCCAATACCTTCAATACCTTGTCGGCAACACCGAATTTCAGCAAATCCTTGTCTGTAGATACAAATGCTTTGTGCAAACCAAGACGGTTAATCTCTTGTGGCAACACTTCACGCGCGCCCGGTCCGAAATAAGACACTTCGTTTAATACAAATCTGTTAATCATAGTTTTTTATTAAGTTGATATGCTACAAAAGTAGTACAAATTCCCGATAAACCGACTTTTCGAAAGAATTCTTATAGTATGTTTTTAGACATCAAAGCAATGCCGACTGCTTCAAGATACTTATCTACATGAGAAGCCTTCAGAATAGCCTTCTTCAGCTTTTTATCCATATCGGGCAGAAGATATTCCCAATAAGGCTTTATTTTGCTCAAAAGTTGTGTACCCCCTTGCAGGTAAGACTCGTAATGGTAAAACAGACGGTTATGGAAAACATTTACCTTGCATATAATTCTTCACGCGGAAGAACAATGCCTTCCGATATTCCATGGCAAGCGCAGGATTGGCTAACAAACCGCGCCCTATCATCACTCCATCCAAGTCGGGATACTCCTCTTCGATTCGCCGGATATCATCCGGTGTATGCAAATCACCGTTATAAACCAGCGGATGCTGGCACATCTCTGCAAACAGTCTCAGTTCTTTCTTATATACCATACCTTTATATTGCTGCCGACCTATGCGCGGATGCAATATAATCCGTGTAAGAGGTACCGCATTCAGCAACGGAAGCACCTGTCTCCACTCATCATAATATTCCCATCCAAGCCTCATCTTGACTGAGAATTTCATTTCAGGATAATGTGCCAGCTCATTCAGAAGCACTTTAACCTCTGACGGATAAGGCAAAATACCGGAGCCCTTGTGCCGCATGGTAAGCAGCGGAAACGGACAACCCATGTTGATGTCCGCTTCACGATATCCGCGTTCCAAAAACAAACCGACCAGCTTTTCCAACTCTGCCGGCGTAGAAGCTATCAACTGCGGAATCAAACAAGTCACCTTGTTGTTTTCCTTTTCAATGTCTCGGATATCCTTGTTTCGGAACTCCCCTTTCTCTACGCGTACAAAAGGGGTGTAATAAGCGTCAATGCCACCGAATAGCTCATGGTGGATATTGCGCCACGGGCTTCAGTGAAGCCCTGTAACGGGGAAGCATACAGTTTCATCATATCTTTATTCTTGTTTCACTGCAAAGAAACATAATTTTCCTTACCTTTGCTATATGGAAAAGTATATTTATGAATTAAAAATGAAGGTACGCGACTATGAATGCGACCTGCAGGGAATTGTGAATAATGCCAATTACCAACATTATCTGGAACATACCCGCCACGAGTTCCTCACTTCGGTAGGTATCAGCTTTGCCAAACTGCACGAAGAAGGAGTGGATCCGGTAGTGGCTCGCCTCACCATAGCTTTCAAAACCCCACTGAAGAGTGGAGACGAGTTCGTATCTAAACTCTACCTTAAGAAGGAAGGCATCAAGTATGTATTCTACCAAGACATTTTCCGCCTACCCGACATGAAGGTAGCCATCAAAGCAACCGTAGAATCGGTTTGTGTAGTAAACGGCAGATTGGGTGACAGTGCTCTGTTTGACGAGACTTTCGCACCCTATCTGAACAAACAATGAAAGACGAACAACTATATTCCATAGCCCTGACCCGCATTCCGGGCCTGGGGCTAATCGGCATCCATAAATTGGTCGACGCATTGGGAAGTGCCACTGCCGTATTCCGCAACCGGAAAGACCTTTGCGAACTGGTTCCCGGTATTTCTCCCAAACAGATAAAAGCTTTGGATTGTCCTGAAGCGTTCCGTCGTGCCGAAGAAGAGCTTCTTTTTACCGAAACGAACCGCATCCGTTGTCTGACACTGACCGATGAGGACTATCCTTCACGGCTGCGTGAATGTGATGACGCTCCCCTTGTGCTCTACTATCGGGGAAACGCTGATCTGAATGCTTTGAAAATAATCAATATCGTGGGTACACGCCATGCCACTGCCTACGGTCAGGATATCTGTATCCGATTCTTGGAAGAATTAGCCGCAATGCTCCCGGAAGTACTTGTTGTCAGCGGATTGGCCTACGGCATAGATATTCATGCTCACCGCGCTGCATTGGCAAACCACCTCAATACAATTGGAGTATTGGCACATGGTCTGGACCGCATTTATCCTTCTGCTCATCGTAAAACGGCAATAGAAATGCTGGAACAGGGAGGACTGTTAACTGAGTTTATGAGTGGGACAAACCCCGACCGACAGAACTTGTCAGGCGAAACCGCATCGTGGCAGGGATGAGCGATGCCACTATTGTTGTTGAGTCTGCTGACAAGGAGGCGCACTGATTACAGCCGCGTTGCCGGAAGTTATCATCGGGATTGTTTCGCCTTTCCCGGACGGATAAATGATGAATTCTCCGCCGGATGCAACCAACTGATAAAAAGCAATCAGGCTGCCTTAATCTTATCAGCCAAAGATTTTGTAGAAACCATGGGATGGAGTGAAGATAAAGAAAAAACATCATCCACACCCCGGCAACGAGAACTGTTTCCCGACTTAAGCGAAGAAGAAGAAAAGGTGGTAGGGCTATTGAAAAGCAGACCCGACGGGTTGCAAATCAACACATTGGTGGTAGATACCAATATTCCTGTCAACCGAATGAGCGCCCTGCTCTTTGAACTAGAGATGAAAGGGGTACTACGGGTACTTGCCGGAGGAATATACCGTTTATTATAGCATAATCACCGCAGAGGCAGAAGTTTTTCTTCCCCCCCCTGCGGTGTTACTGTCTCCATCAACAATTAAAGAACAATCTTATCTGATACCAATCTCTGCAAATCCCATTGTCTCGCCTTCATTCACCATCTTCACTGCTTTCAGCATTACATAACGTGCCTTTACAGGGGTGAAATAAACCGATTGCAATATCGGATTATGCTTGATATTAGAGAACTCGCCTTTAGTTACCACATTATTTATTGCATTGGCATCCGTACCTACAGATATCTCATAACCGGAAATTAAACCTTTATTATATTCACTTTGGTCGGGCAGATAATGGAAAGAAGCAACAGTCTGTTCCTCTCCCAAGTCAACAACTACCGTGTTACCATCTACAAAACACGTTGTAGTATCATCCTTATCTGCACACTTCTTAGCTTCCGCCTCATCTACGCCGACTAATGTAAAAGGATAGCTCTTTATATCCGCAACTGTATTGTCAAACGATACATCAGCAGTCTCTCCGGCATAATAGGCTTCTACATTATTAATACAGAGACAAGCACGGGCATCCGTAAAGTTCACACGAAGCTTATCGGTTGTTACTGTCTCAAAACGGAGCAAACGTTTATATCCCACTGTTGTCGTTTCTTCATTCAACTTCACCGGCAACCATTGACCATCCTTATTATATTCCACAACAAAAGATTTCACACGCTGTCCCAAAGGAATATATTCTTGCAGCATCATGCGGTTCACCTTCTCCTGTTGCGGCAAATCAAACTCTACGGTTGCCGACACCACACCATCATTGGTAGCCCAATAAGTATCGTAATCATTATCCGTCATGGCCTTAGCTGTATATTTCCCTCCTCTCTCGTCAGAAACCTCAGCAACGACACCCGACAAAAGATTATGTGCCAATTGCTTCTGAATATTTTTATGGAAATCCACTGCATTAGCAGAGTCAACCGGATGAATCAATCCATTTCTGTCTACCGGAAAATTCAACAGCAAAGTTGCATTGTGACCCACACTGCGATAGTAGAGGTCTGTCAGCTGTTCTACTGTCTTCACACGATTATCTTCCTCCGGATGATAGAACCATCCCGGACGAATGGAAACATCACACTCTGCTGCCACCCATTGATTACCGTCAGCATGACCGTATTGCAATTCTCTATATTTAGGATAACCGGGATAAACCTCTCCGGCACGCAAGAATGACCAGTTAGTGGCTCCTGCAAATCCGTTCTCGTTTCCCACCCAACGGCAACCGGGACCTCCATCGGAGAAGACAACTGCCTGAGGCTGATATTTATCAATCATTTCATAAGCGCGGTCATACTGATAATAAGTCTTCCGGTCGATAGTACGTGAATCTTTCGCACCACCATACCAACCATCACCGCCATTGGCTCCGTCAAACCAAATTTCAAACACCGCACCATAATTAGTCAACAGTTCATGCAGTTGTTTATAGAAATAGTCCACATATTCCGGTGTGCCATAAATAGCCTGATTTCTATCCCATGGAGAAAGATAAACAGCGAATTTAATGCCATACTTTTTACATGCCTCCGACAACTCACGGACAATATCCCCTTTCCCATCTTTATAAGGAGTATTCCGAATACAATATTCAGTCAGTCCCGTCGGCCACAGGCAAAAACCGTCATGATGTTTGGCTGTAAGAATTACCCTTTCATACCGGCAGCAACAAAAGTCTTCACCCACTGTTCGCAATCCAGCTTCGCAGGATTAAATGTTTTCGGATCAGAATCACCATATCCCCACTCACGGTCATTAAAAGTATTCAGACCGAAATGCACAAAAGCGTATGTTTCCATCTTTTGCCATTCCACTTGCTTGGTTTCGGGTATCGGAAGAATAGGTTCGGGAGCTTTTACAACCGGCTCACAAGCACAAAGCAAGCTCAAGGCTGCACCAACACAAAAAGATTAGCGTGTTTTTTCATAAAATTATAAATTAGTTAGCATATAATAATGCAAAGATAAACTTTTTGAGAAAAGAGAAGATTAAAAAAGAAAAGGAACAACGCCTTGCCCCCTTCCCGTTAATCTAAATTCAACACTTATTATAATAACTATGTTATTAACTATAGCATACATAGGGTTTTAGATAATCCCATAAAATAGAAACATTTTGCTTTTTACAGACTAGAATGTCTACTTTGAGCATTTACAGCTTCCAACCCTTCTTTATTGATAGCTGTGCAAAAAATGCACAGCTATATTATTCTTTTTTAGATATTACCAATTCGGATTCTGAACCAAATTAGGATTTAGCACCAGTTCATTAGTTGGCAACGGATATAACCATCTAGGTCATCATTACTCCATTTACGACCGGCATCATCAATAGCCTTTGACGGATACTGATACAGATAAATCGCTCCCTGATATTCTATAACAGGACGCCCTTTATCACCACCAAATGTAACATTGACTGCTTTGTATTCTTTTTCTACAGTCGGGGTAATCTTCAAGCCAAACATAGTTTTTGGATTTTCCATCAGTTTCATAGCATTCCAACGCTTCAAATCATCCAAACGGTGATTTTCAGCCACTAATTCAATACGACGTTCACGACGAATCTCATACAACAAATTGGAAAGTTGATATCCGTAATTAACAGGAGCAGCATCGGCTACAGGATTCATAGTCAAATGAGCCATCTCTACACGGTCGCGCAACTTGTTGATAGTTTTATCAAGAATGCTTTGGCTGATATCTCCCAATTCCGCATGCGCTTCTGCGTTAATCAGTAATACTTCGGCATAACGATAAACGAACCAGTCATAGTACGTATTACGAGCTTCCGCCTGTTTGGTATTGGCTGAATGGTATTTAGTACACGGATAACCAGTTACACTTTTGCTGGCGCTACAGTCAGCTACCGGATTTTGACTCGGTTTTCCATTCTGTACTCTATAAGGCTTATGCTGATTATCAATCAACTGGTAAAGACGCGGATCACGACCCGAAATTTCAGCTTCTTGATTTTCATCTCCCTTATAACCTGAGTTGTATTATAAATAGGAGTACCGTCTTTCATCAAGAATGATTCAATAAAATCTTTACTCAAACCTGTACCGTTTTCACCTACCTGACGTCCAACTTCATGAGTCAGCACTCCTTCTTCATAGAAACGACAGAGAATACCTTCTTTACAGTCCGACAAATCTTCCTGTACGAACAAATTAGCATAATACAGCGGATAGCCTTCGTAAGCTACCGTTGCAGCTCCTGCATCCGAAGCCTTTACAATGTCATAATTTCCACTATTCATCATAGTTTCCGTCAAAGACACCGCTTTCTGTAACAACGTTTGTGAAGTCCATTCTGTAGTAGGTGTTTCATTATGATACTTCATGTAAGTTCCGAAGTACAGACAAATACGGGCCAACTGCGTGCGGGCAGCATCTTTATTAAGACGTCCCTTTTCAGAATCAGACTTTTCGGGTAACCACTGAATAGCAAATTCAAAATCTTCTATCACTTTACCCAATACAAAATCGCGACTATCCCGGGCTTTATAAAGTTCTTCCGTATCGCTAGTCTGCAAATCTTTATCATACCAAGGTACATCACCAAATTGCTTTATTTTGCTGTAATACAGCAAACCTCTCATGAAACGTATTTCAGCTACGTATTTATTAATTTCAGCTTCGGATCCTTCCACGGTTTGATAACGCTGCAAGAAATAGTTACAACTGCGGATATCATTCCAATACCATCCATTACTGCTTGATGCCGAGGCCGGTACTGTATATTCGTTAAACAAATAGCCACTATAATCTTTCGGTACAAAGTTGTCACTAGTATTGTCACCTGTAGCAGTCGGAGAAGCCAACAAACCATACAGACCATTGGCATAAAGTTTCAAATCGTTGGTTGTCGTCCAATACGTCTTGTCTGTAATAGAGTCTATAGGTGACAAATCGGTATAGTCACAAGAACTAAGAACGGCTCCAGCGAATAATGACACGAATAATATATTCTTTATTTTCATAATATAATTCCTTTAATAAATTAATTTTTAGAAGGTTAAATTCAAACCGACAGAAATCTTCTTGTTAATAGGATAAGTCATGTTATTCAATGTTTCCGGATCGTAAGAATCAATCAACGGAGTAAATGTCAACAAATTCTCTCCCTGTACAAACACTCTCAAACGAGATATTTTCACCTTCTCAGTGATACTGCGTGGAATAGTATATCCCAATACCACATTCTTCAGACGAAGATAAGCAGCATTTTGCAAATAACGAGTAGATACCTGATGGTTACCACCGTTCACACCGTAGTGATGCAGACGCGGGAAATAAGCATCGCGATTGTCTTCTGTCCAGTAATCAAGAGATGAAGTAAGCGGTGTACACCATTCATCAGTGAATCCCCAAAACTGAGAACCTCCTAACCAATAGTCTCTCTTACCAATACCTTGCCAGAACATTTCAAAATCAAACCCTTTGTAATCGAAACCGGCAGTAATACCATAAGAGTAACGTGGAGTGCTGTTACCTATAATCTTACGGTCACCAGAGTCATCCAACGTATTCTTTCCTATATCGATTTTCCCATCATTATTCAAGTCTTCGTATTTCACATCACCGGCACCCCAACTACCACCTGACAGATAAGATTGGTCTGCTGCTTTCGCATCCTCGTCACTTTGGAAAAGTCCATTAGAAACATAACCCCAGATTTCGTTCAGTTTTTCGCCCACATAGTGTGTACCAAGTAATTTAGTAGGATTAGAGAATTTGGTAATGCTAGCCTGATAATCAGACAATACACCTTTAATATGATAACCAAATCCATTACTCAGCCGTCATTCCATTCCAATGAAACTTCCCAACCTACAGTTTTCATGTCAGCAGCATTTTCTTGCGGAACAGAAGTTCCCAAAACAGCCGGCAAAGCCTGTCCTGCCGTAAGCATGTCTTTTGTATTACGACGATACCAGTCAAAGCTAGTGTTCAAGCGTCCACCAAAGAAAGAAGCATCAAAACCAAAGTCTATCTGGTTTACAGTTTCCCAAGTAAATGAAGCACTCACCAATCCGGGAACAGATACAGCCACAGGGCGAGTTCCGTTAAGCAATGCACCATATTTTGTATTGATTCCATAAGTAGCCAAATAAGGGAAGTTACCATAGCGGCTTTCGTCCAATGCCTGATTACCTAATGAACCGTAAGAAGCACGAAGCTTAAAGTTGTCAAACCATCCTCTAATCGGTTCCCAAAATTTTTCTTCGGACACACGCCAAGCTACTGAAGCTGATGGAAAAAATGCGTAGCGATCACCATGTGGGAATTTAGAAGAACCATCGTAACGTCCGTTCAGTTCCAACAAATACTTGCCCTTATAATCATAGTTAATACGAGCAAAGAAACCGTTCACAGACCAATGAGTTTCCGAACCGTTCATCGCCATGTCACCATAAGCCAGATTCAGCGAAGGATTGGAAGAATCAATCAAATTCTTACGTCCTGCATAGTGATATTTCTTATGTTTATTTTCCTGATTATAACCTACCATTACCTTAAAATTATGTTTCTCCTTCAAAGAGAAAGTATATTCAGCAAAGGCATTGAAAGCATTGTAATAATCATCATTGTTGGTTACAGTCACACTGCTTGGATTAGTCCACGGATAATAGTTCTCTGTACCCGGAACAGCCGTATAATCATAGAAGTTCTGTACATGCTGATTAGATGACTTACCATAGAAATTCCATGTATAATCTGCATTGATTACCAAGCCTTTGATAGGAGTAATTTTCACAGCACCGGTCATCCACAAATCATTCTGCTTGTACTGTGCATTACCACCTTGTTCCATAATGGCTACAGGATTGGTGTAGCTGCCTTGTCCGGCGTAATGTCCATCCGGATGTTTTACTGGCATCAGCGGGCTCAAGTCACCCTTCATCATACCCGAATAAGAAGACAGCCTGAATAAGCGGTAGAGTTCATAGCTGTAGTACCACCGGTAGGGTGCAACTCATCGGTGTAAGTATGAGCAATCTTTGCCGATACATTCAACCATTTAGTGATATTGGATGAGATATTTACATTAGCATTATATTTATTGTACTTATCGTCTCCTGCTTTCAAAATACCACCTTGATCGTTCATACTTACAGATGCGTAGTAAGTAGTACGGTCATTACCACCGCTGATGTTGGCTGTATAGATTTGCGAGAAAGAAGTTTTATATAATTCGTCCCACCAATCGGTATTACCGCAATATCCGTATTTATACGTATCATAAGCTGTATCAAAGAATACCGGAGAATCGTATTTACCATTAAAGTAATCTTCGGCATACTGATAGACCTGCGATTTGAAATAATGACCGCTACCACCATCATTCTGATAAGCTTCATCCATCATAGTAAGATACTGCATAGAGTTTACATTGTGGAAAGTCAATGCCGGTGACTGCCAATAGCCCGTAGCTGATAAAGAAACAGTCGGTTTGTCTGATTTCTTACCTTTTTTTGGTTGTAATCAAGATAACGCCATAAGCAGCACGAGCACCGTAGATAGAAGCAGAAGCCGCATCTTTCAATACTGAAATAGACTCGATATCATCCGGGTTTACCAAGTTGGCATCCATCTGTACATTATCCACCAATACCAATGGGCTACCACCATTCAATGACGTATTACCACGGATATTAAAACTGGAAGTAGCACCCGGAGCACCACCGTTGTTCATCGTGATATTCAAGTTGGGAACAACACCTTGCAATCCCTGTCCAATATTGGTAATAGGACGGTCTTGCAATACCTTCCCATCAACAGCAGCTACCGCACCGGACAAATTAGCTTTCTTCTGAGTACCATAACCCACTACTACAACTTCATCCAATACTTTTGTATCTTCCTTAAGAACAATAGTTAACGGTTGCCCATTCCATTTTACTTCCGTATTTTGATAACCCACAAAGGAAACAACCAATATACTTCCTTTAGTAACCCCTGATAATGAAAAGTCTCCATCGAGACCTGTAATTGTACCATTAGTGGTTCCTTTCACCACTACAGATGCCCCTATGACTGTTTCTCCCGTCGTATCTGTTACTACTCCGTTACAAACACCATTTTGCTGAATCTCTTTTACGCCAGCCGTTCCCCACTTGGAACTGCATACGCTGTTCCTGCTGATATCGCAGAAAGGAGCAACAGCACTCCAACCGTTTTCATGTCTTTTAGCATAGTATTGTTTTTTAAGGTAAATAAAACTTCTAAAAAGAAGAGTTTCACAAACGTTTTTATCATATATCACTGCAAATATATACATTTATTGGCAGAATCAATTTATTTTCATTATTTTTTTTTATAATTCTCTAAAATTCTTATCCCCTTTGAAGAAACACACATCGAAAACACTTCAGCAAAAAGAGAACTCAATTTATTTTATATATTATCTCCAATGCCTGTCTGTAGAAAATGGATTAATAGAAAATTAGCAGGGAACATCATCTGTCTTCGCAATCTTGAACAGAAAGCAGTTTTTAGGAACAGCATAAATTTCATCGAGCAACTGTCAGTGTCTCTGTCCTGCCTGAATACACGACTTGGCAAAGCCTATTGTGATTACTTAATTACGGCTATGGTTAATATATATTTTGCTTTCATTAATAAAAGAAAGAGCTGCAGAAGCTTTTTATGCTGACGGAGTACTTCACAGTCAACTAGCACTGAAGTGATTATCTGTAAAACCAAGCAAATGTTTTCGCATCGTTTACCCATTTGCACCGCTTGTTCAAGAAGGAAAAGCCCAATATGGGCATTTCACAAACAGCCTATTTATAAACCAACAAACGGATATTTCGTTGTGAATGAATAAAATAAGCAAAGTATGTCAGAAAAAGGAATAAGAGTATGAGGTCATAAGTGGGTGCAACTATTCTGGGGCAGTTATTATTTTTAGGGATTTAACATATCAAGCAAATACTTGTCACCGGATGTTATTTCCTCCGGTTTTCAAATGCTGCATATGTTTTGAACTCTTTAAGTCGTTTCATTAACCGGAACAAGCATTTTCGTCCTTTCGATTATGCCTGCCTGTCCGTCGAATTACTACAGTCTCCCACAGTGGACTGTATAGTCCGTTACCGTAGACTGTACAGTCCGTTACAGTGGACTGTACGGTCTGCTGTGGAAGACTGTAATAATCTTCCGTTTAAAAGGACTTGGCTGAGCCTAAGAAACGCTTATTCTTCCCTTTGTTTGTGATATGATATTTAAATCCCCAAGAGAACAATGTACCCCCTCATTCTTATACAATAAAGAACGGAAGGTTTTTAAGAACAAACGAAACTATCCCCACTAAAATTCTATTAATCCTAGAAAGTGGGTGTACATATAGTAGTTTTCAGATGGAAATAAAGAGATGGAGAACATGATTCATAAGTAATAAGATAGAAAGAGAAACTTATAAAAAAAGGAAAAGGAGCAACGCCTTGCTCCAACCTTTGTTAACCTTAAATCTAATACTATGAAAAAAATCACATAACAAATATAAGATTTCCCTTTATTCTCTCCAAATCTTTACTTCAAATCGGGCTTCCTTTTAGAATTATTTCACAGAATAAATCCGTTTTCGCACACAATATAACAATACGATAAAAAAGGAGTATCAAAATAAAGAATATGAAACATTTCACTAGCAACAAGTCCGAATAATAAACTTACCACCCGCTTTATTTCCACAATCTCCCCTCAAAACTTGCAAAATCCTTCCAATCGCTTCACAGACCCTTTCAACTCCCTAAATAGGCGTTTAATAAGTTTTTTTTCAGATTATATCTTCTATATTTGCCTCATATAAAAAATGATTTATGGGAAAATGTACTACTATATTCAGCATATTCGTGCTTTTGTGCCTATTGTCCCCAAACATAGATGCACAGCCAATAGAGTACAAAAACCAAAAGGAGAATACCGGCAAGACAATACTTGCTGTAAAAAACAATTTATTGTACGACATAGCGTTAGCCCCTAACATCGAGATAGAAGTTCCCATAGGAAGACAATGGTCATTGAACGCCGAATATAAATGTCCCTGGTGGTCTGATAGCAACAAAGAAATTTGTTATCAATTGCTATCGGGCGGCATAGAAAGCCGGTTCTGGCTGGGCAACCGCACCGGGCGCGCCAATTGACGGGACATTTTATCGGGCTATACGCTGAAGGGGGCATTTACGACTTCCAATATAAAGGGGACGGTTATCAAGGGAAATATTATGGTGCAGCAGGATTCAGTTATGGGTATTCCCTTCCGGTATCACGACATCTGGCATTCGAATTCAGTTTGGGCATCGGATATCTGACAACAAAATACCGAAAATATACCCCGTACGAAGAATCACTAGTGTGGACAAGTAGCGACAATACAACTTCATAGGCCCTACCAAAGCGAAAATCTCGCTTGTATGTTGATAACGAAGAGGAGAGAAAGAATATGAAACGAGCACGCTATTTATTCCTTGTGCTTTTCTCCTCACTACCGGTAATGTGGGGGTGTAGCCGCCGCACGCTTTTAGATGATTATCCTGTCACAGGAATCAATATTTCGCTCCACTGGGAAGGGGTAACCGATCATTTGCCGGAAGGTGTAAGGGTTATTTTTTATCCGAAAGACGACCAAGGAAGAAAGATAGATACTTATCTGCCGGTAAAAGGCGGAGAGGTAAAAGTGCCTCCGGGACACTATTCGGCTGTAATTTACAATTATGATACCGAAGTGGTGCAAGTAAAAGACGAAGGAAGTTATGAAACAATAATGGCGTGCACCGGAAATTGTACAGGGCTGGGCATCAGTGAAACAGAAAACATGGTATGGGGACCGGATGCTTTTTATATGCTGTCTCTGAATGATGTGGAAGTTGGGAAAGAGAATGAATTGCCTATGCTGAAGGTGAAACTCAAAGCTGTGGTAACGACTTACACTTTCGCCATAAAGACAGAAGGATTAAAAAATGTCGCCTCCGTCATTGGCAGTGTTTCCGGAATGGCAGAATGTTATCACCTGGGTAAAGATGCAGGTGTATGCCGCTTTGCTCCCATTTATTGCGAAACCGGCAAAGGAGACGGAGTCATAAAAGGTAGTTTTACCTGTTTCGGTCATCCCAAGCTGACGCAAGCCAGAGCCGATATCGCCCGGTTTTGGAACTGATTATAGTTAGGGTGGATGGTTCCAAACAAGAGGCGAAAGTAGAAATCACGGAAGCGGTGAAACCTCCCGATGACGGAGATGAGCCCGGAGAAGGAGACCATAATCCTCAACCTCCGGAAATAGAGATTAAGCTGCCGGAGGATGAAAAGATTGTGGTGGATGATGTGGAAGTTCCTCCTTCGGGAGGCGGAGGTATCGGTGGCAATGTTGATAATTGGGAGAATGAAGAGGATGTGATATTACCCGTTAATTAAAATATGAAACAAATGAATTTATTAACTTTAAAACATACGAATATGAAAAAGATTTTATTTGCGGCTGTAGCTGCATTAGCAATCACAAGTTGCTCACAAAATGAAGAAATTGATGCTCCGGCACAAAAGACACCGGTCAGTTTTAAAACTATTGTTAATAAATCAGCAAGAGCTACAGCCATGCTAGAAGCTGATTTCTCTGAATTTAAAGTATATGCTTATAATACAGGAACAGACAATATAGCAACTGCTACTGCAATAGGCACTACTTTTATAAATGGAGAAGAGGTAACAAAAGCGGCAGAAGGTGCGTGGGGCATGAGCACTACACATTATTGGCCGGTTTCAGACAATATCCAATTTTTTGCTTTTTCTCCTAAAGCAGCTATCAGTACTGATTTATGGAATGTTACAACAAAATACCCAAGTTTTACATATACCATCAAAGAGGTAGCATCTCAAGAAGATTTGCTTGTCGCCAGTGCCACTGATAAAACCAAGCCCACTACAGACCAAGCAATCGAACTTGCCTTTAGTCATATATTAACCCAAATCAACTTCTCTGCCAAACTGGTAAAGAACTTCGCATATACTATTACAGGAATTTCAATTAAAGGCGTTAATAATAAAAATACCTATAGTTATGACAGCGGATGGGGTACATCTGAAGGAACCGCCGATTATGCTTATGATGGTAATTGGAATGCTGTTCCTGAAGTGATGATAATATTGCCAACCTCTCAAAGACAACTGATACAAAAATAACAAATGCCCTGATGCTTATGCCTCAGACTTTACCTTCTACCGCAAAAATCGAAATAACATATTCAGTTAAAGCTCCTGATAATACTACTATTACTTTTAATGGCACAAAAGAAGTTTCATTAAGCGGTACATGGGAAAAGAACAAGAATATCCGCTATATTCTCGAATTACCGACAGATGCCAAAGAGGTTAAGTTGACACCCAAAGTTAACACTTGGGAGAATGAAACCAATAACAATATCAACGATGTTAAAGATGTTACAAAATAAGACTTTTCAAGCTATATAAAGCTCTAAACGATTTCAAAGTATTGATAATACATTGAGGATCTAATAGAGCGGGGTGTGTCAAAACGTGGATAATGCTGTCGTTTAGTTCGTAGGGGCGAGGTTCGCTCGCCCGAAAACGGTTTGCTTTGTGTCTTCGGGCAGGTAAACCCTGCCCCTACAGCTGACAATTGGATAGCCGGTTTAGTTTTGACACACTCCTTACCCCCCATTCCTTTCGCTCCGCAATGAAAATAGCCTCCTCCTCGGAATCGATTTTCATTTGCGGAGCACTTTTATTCCTATCCCTACCTCATCTCCCCACCATAAACAATAACATTATTTCACCTTATTCATTGTAAATCAAATTATTTATTTT
>ENA-OQAS01000564-OQAS01000564.1-human-gut-metagenome-genome-assembly--contig:-NODE-564-length-19244-cov-3.745253_pt1 | contig 19244 bp, 28 predicted proteins | sample MGYA00242733_ERZ504523 | MGnify/ENA primary metagenome ERZ504523 (study PRJEB26092, sample SAMD00036239) | human gut metagenome | host: Homo sapiens | study: EMG produced TPA metagenomics assembly of...
CAGTAACGGTTATACCATCATGCCCACTACATTGGTTTGCAGCACATCACCGACACTATTAACGATGACATCACCGTCAACTCGATCAGCATGGAAGTTCGATTTGATGGAATCGTTATAGTATTGCTGCAATTTGTCACCATGATAATCAAAGAGCCATTTCGGGTTTGATTATCGCCGAGCTTCTCACTATCCGGTCCAAGCGTGATGGCCGACGCAATGGACTGCGCACCGAATTCCGCCACTTTATGGTCGCCGATCTTGATAGCCACCGGCTTCGCTATCCACGCGTCAGCAGAAGCCTTGGCCTCGTTGGCTTGGTCATCCGTGATGACGGGATCAGTAACCTTATTTTTAAGAGTCACCATTTGAGCGGTCTGCTTGCCAAAGGACTCAAGCACGTTCTTGGCTTCTTTGACGATATCCGTCACATCGATACCAGTCCCCTGCTGACCTGGCGTCACATCGAAAGCGGTACCATCCGCGTTGAGCTGTAGCGACGGGTTGGTGGCGGACACGGACTGCACTCCCAACATGTCACCTACCGTCTGGGCGCTGACTCGAGAATCATCGAAAGACTCGACGTCGACATCCTCACGGGTCCAGAATGCATACTTCTGAAAGAAGGAATCGTCACGTTTCGCGTTCATCACATTTTCGGCGATGGATTCCGCGTCAATGGCGACGCCAAGATCCTTCAACGTGACTTTCTTGCTCGTTCCCTCATAGGAAACGGGAACCGTCAATGATTCCGCCGTATCGGAAATCTCATGGATGATATGATCTCGGGATTGTCCTGTCATGGACTTGCCCCAGAGCGTGACACCTGGCAACGCATGTGACTGGAAGAACCAGTATCCGCCGCCGGCCACGGCACCGAGAAGAAGCATCACCGCAAGAACAATCCACAGCCACAACAGGTGGCGCTTCTTGCTGGCATTCACAGTCAACGCTGCACCATCATCAATGGGATCGGCCGTTTCGGCAAACGAATCCAAGCTCACCTGCGAGATGACTTTTGGTTCATCGCCCATGTTCGGGAAGGCGAACTTACCGTTGCCGCTTTCCGGAGAATCCATATCGTTCAAGCTCATGCTCCCTCGTAAAGGTTTTTCATTACGAATACGTCTTGTTGATAATTCAAGGCCAAGCCTTATTATGCAACATGGCCATGAACTCCTTTGGACTCATGACCATGTTGCATATCGGGTTATCCGACGTTAATCACAATTCGTCGATTTAGCGCTCCTGCTGGTGGTCCAGAGCGGCCTTGACCAGACCTGCGAACAGTGGGTGCGGCTTGGTCGGGCGGGACTTGAACTCAGGATGAGCCTGAGTGGACACATAGAACGGGTGCACCTCGCGAGGAAGCTCGACGAACTCGGTGAGTTCGCCGTCCGGACTCTGGCCGGAAATGCGCAGACCCGCTTCACGCAGACGGTCCTTATATGCCACGTTCACTTCGTAACGGTGACGATGACGTTCAGTGACATGCGTGGTGCCGTACAGTTCCGCGACGATGGAACCTTCTTCAAGCTCAGCCGGATAGGAGCCAAGACGCATGGTGTGTCCCATGTCACCATTGCCGGCGACGATGTCTTTCTGCTCCTCCATGGTTGCGATGACTGGGGTCGCGCAATCGGGCTCGAACTCGGTGGAGTTCGCGTCCTCCAAGCCGAGGACGTGGCGGGCGTATTCGATGACCATGGACTGCAGACCGAGCACAGGCCGAGAGCCGGCAGCTTGTTCTCACGGGCGAACTTCAGGGCACCGATCTTGCCGTCGATGCCACGGATGCCGAAGCCTCCGGGAACGACGATGCCGTCGACCTGTCGAGCGCGGCGGCCGCGCCCTCCTCGGTCTCGCACTTATCGGCGGCGACCCACTTGACGTTCACCTTGGCATAGTTGGCGAAACCACCGGCTTGATGGCTTCGGTGACGGACAGGTAGGCATCCGGCAAATCGATGTACTTGCCGACGATGGCGATGTTCACCTCATGCTTCGGGTGGTGCACACGCTCCAGCAGGTCCTCCCACTCGTCCCAATCGACGTCGTGGAACGGCAGGCCGAGCTCGCGCACGACATAGGCGTCGAGGCCTTCGTCGAACAGGGTCTTCGGCACGTCATAGATGCTCGGGGCGTCCACACAGTTGACCACGCCTTCGGAATCCACGTCGCACATCAGGGAGATCTTGTCCTTGATGGACTGGTTCAGCGGTCGGTCGGAACGAAGCACCAGCGCGTCCGGGGAGATGCCCAGCTGACGCAGCATCATGACGGAGTGCTGGGTCGGCTTGGTCTTGAGCTCATGGGCGGCGGCAATGTACGGTACCAAGGAGACGTGCACGAACATGCAGTTCTCGGCGCCAGATCGCGGCGGACCTCACGCGCGGCCTCCAGGAACGGCTGGGATTCGATGTCGCCGACGGTGCCACCGATTTCGGTGATGATCACGTCGACGTCATCGGACGCTGCGCACGCATGCGGACTTGATTTCGTTGGTGATGTGCGGGATGACCTGCACGCATTGTCCAAGGTATTCGCCGGCGCGTTCCTTGCGCAGCACTTCCTGGTAGATCTGGCCGGTGGTGACGTTTGCTTCTGGCTCAGGTACACGTCAAGGAAACGCTCATAGTGGCCGATGTCGAGATCGTTTCGGCACCGTCTTCGGTGACATAGACTTCACCATGCTGGAATGGATTCATCGTGCCCGGATCCACGTTGATGTACGGATCGAGCTTCTGCTGCAAAACCTTGATGCCGCGGCTACGAAGCAGGCGGCCGAGGGAGGAGGCGGTCAGGCCTTTGCCGAGAGAGGAAACGACGCCACCGGTGACGAAAATATGCTTGGTAACGTGCTCTTGAGAATTGCCATGTTGTCTTCTAACCATGGAACTTCAGTCTATCAGCGGCATGAGACGCGGCGTGTTTCCTTCAATACAAAAAGGCGGGGCCATCATTGCTTGATGGCCCGCCTAGCAGGAATAGGAGATACATTCAGTCAATCATTGGCTTATGAGATCAGTCCTCCTTTCTGCGGGAGGCCGCGAACGCGAACACGGATGCGATGGCAAGAGCCACCGCGGCCAGTGCGAAACCGGTGATGGCGGAACCAGTATTCGGGCTTTGCACAGCATCGCTCTTCTTGTCGGAAGCTGGCTGGACCGCGGGTTTGCGCACGGTTACCGTGCGCGTGAAGGTGGCGGTCTTGCCCCTGCTGTTGGTCACCGAGTACACGAGCGTGTATTCGCCTTCCTTAGAGGTATCGACCGAACCTTCGACCGTGATCTTGTCGGTCAGATCGCCGTCAACCTCATCCCATGCGCTGACGCCGGACATCGGATCGAACTTTGATCCCAGAGTCACGCTGTCGGAAGCCACCAGACCCTTGATGACAGGCGCGCTGTCGGTATCGGGCTTGGTGCTGCTGTCGAGTTTCAGCACAGTGGCAGACAGTGCGCCCGCTTCGTACGAGGCCCCTTCGGCGAGATCGACATTGGCGATAGCATCATCGGAGTAGACCTTGCCGTCGGCTGCAAGCACTTGGTAGGAGCCGTTTGCCAACCTTCGATCGCGGTCTTGTCTGCGTTGGCGTTGAAGATCACCACGTAGGTGCCGTCGGACTGCTCGGCCTGGTAGGCCACGACGCCGTCAGCGGACTTGAGCATCGTCACGTTGGCGTTGATGTCGTTGTAGTCGGTCAGACGCAGCGCGTTGATCTGCTTGCGCAGCTTGATCAGGCCCTTGACGTAGTGACGGAATCGGCGTACTGGGTGGTGCGGTCCCAATCGATGGCGTTCACCGCGTCGCCCGTGTTGTAGCTGTTGCCGTCTCCGCCCTTGGTGCGCAGGAACTCTTGGCCGAGCTGGATCGCGGGGATGCCTTCCGACAGATACACGACGGAGTCGGCAAGCTTGGCACGTGCCACGGTCGTGGCGTCGTCATCCGTCGGGACGGACTTCCTGAGCTTGTCGTACAGGGTCATGTTGTCGTGGATTTCGGCATAGTTGACCACCTGTCCGGCATCGGCGTAGTGATCCTGCGCGTTGCCGTTCCAGCAGGTCGTGGTCGCGTTCTCGTCGTACTGGCAGCCGAGCACGTTGTGGGCGATCAGGCTCTCCTGGTCGGCCTTGCCGGAAACGAAACCGGTGTCGGTGTCGGAGAACACGGATCCCTTCAAGCCGTCACGCACGGAATCGTTGAAGAACGCGATGCCGTTGTTCGTGCCGTCGGACGCGACTTGGTACGCGTTCGGCTGGATGGTCATCTCGCCCTCGTCCATGGTGGTGTTCATATCCCAGCCTTCGCCGAGGATGATGATGGACGGGTCGATCTCGTCGAGCGCTGCACGCACTTCCTTCATCGTTTCGGTGTCGATCAGACCCATGAGATCGAATCGGAAGCCGTCGACGTTGTAGTTCTTCGCCCAATACGTCACCGAATCGACGATGTACTTGCGCATCATCTTGCGCTCGGAGGCCGTATCGTTGCCGCAGCCGGAGTTGTTGACCAGGGAACCGTTGTCATCATAACGGAAGTAGTAGCCGGGAACGGTCTTGTTGAACGAGTGGTTGGCGGCATTGTAGACGTGGTTGTACACCACATCCATGATCACGCGAATGTCGTTCTCGTGCAGTCCCTTGACCATCTGCTTCATTTCGGTGACGCGAGAGGCGGGGTCGGATGGATCGGAGGAATACGAGCCTTCCGGCACGTTGTAGTTCTCCGGATCGTAGCCCCAGTTCTGCGCACCTTGCGCGTTGTAGCTCAGATCGCCGGTCTCATCAACGGAACCGTAGTCGTACATCGGCATGATCTGCACGTGGCTGACGCCCAACTGCTTGAGATACTCAAGACCGGAGGTGGCGCCGTTCGCCGTCTTCGTTCCGGATTCCACAACACCCAGATACTTGCCCCGCTTGTCGGCTGAGATTCCGGAATTCGGGTTGATGGAGAAGTCGCGAATGTTCATTTCGGCGATGGTGGCGTCAGTGGTCTTGCCGAATTCCGGCATGCGGTCGCCTGCGGAGCCCATGTCTTCGCTGGAGAGCACCACGGAACGTTCGCCGTTGGCGACCGCAGCGGTCGCGTACGGGTCGGCGGAGACGTTCACCGTGCCGTCCGCGAAGGTGAGCTTGTAGGAGTAGGCCGTGCCGCTAGCAAGGTTCTTCACCAGGCGCTCCACACACCCTTGTCTTCAGAGGCCATGTCGATGGTCTTGTCGACTTCGGCATTCACATCGTCGGACTGGTAGGTGACAAGCTCAACCTTGGTGGCGGTTGGAGCCCACACCTTGAATCCGGTCTTCGCGCTCGTGTAAGTGGCGCCCAGATCGTCGCCGTCATAGGCGTACTTCTTGTCGAAGGCATCCGTACGCACCACCGAGCCCGCAATGGCGTCCTGCGAACCGAAGCCCTTGACTTCGACGGTGTACTTGCCTCGCACGTCAAGATCCTTGGCCGTGGTGATGATCACCTTGGTGCCGTCGGTCTTGATGTTCTTGACATCTACAGCCTTGCCGTCGGCGTCAGTGACGGAGACCTTGCCTTCAAGCTCATCCGCAGTGACCTTTTTGGACAGTCTTGCGGTCAGCTTGTTGACGTCGGAGATTTCAACGGACTTCATGGACGCTCCCAACGATGGACGTGAGGAATACACGGTGGCGTCGCCGCCCATCAGCCACACTTCGGCCGATGCGGTGCCGTCCGATTCGTTGAACACCAAGGCGTTTGACGGGATCTTGTAATCGGCGTCATCCGGATCCTTGGCTTCCACGCATCCTTTCCGTAACGGCGCAGCATGCCGATGTCGGAGGCTCCGTCGACGTTGTAGTAGGTGTAGTTGGTGAAGGAGTATTCCGCGACCTCGCCCCAGTCATCGTGGGTGGTGAAGGTGGCGGCTCCGCCGTTCCAATTGGAAGCCCAAGTCCAGATGTCCCACTGGGGAACGGTGACCGAGGTGTCTTCGGCGTTGTAGTACAGGCCGTCATCACGGTTGTAGTGGACCTTCACGGTAACGGTGTTGGCCTTGCATTCGTAGTCGCTCGGAGCGGAGTCGAGGGTTTCGACGGTGGTCGATTCGCCTTGATCCTCATATTTGGTGCCGTCGATCCACACTTCGGCTGTGCCGTCGGCGTTCACCGTGGCGCTACGGTCGCCACCGTACTTGTTCCAGTCTGCGGTGGTGACGATGAAGCCGAACTTGTCGAACTTGCCGCCGAAGGTCAGCGTAGCCACCTTGCCCCAGCAGTCAGCTCCGGTGAAGGGATGGTTGACTGCCGAGAGGCTCGAGCCGCCAGCATCTGTGCCCCACACGTACACGCCGCGATTATCGGAATCGCTGGCTGGCTTGTAGTGCACGACGAGTCGGGTCTGGCCGTTGACGGATTCCGGATTACCCACGGTCGCGGCCTGATCGGCCACACCCACGTGCGTGATGCCCGCGTGGCGTGGTAGTTGCCGCCGCTCGGGTTCTCCCACTGGTCGGTGCCGGTATCGTGAAACACGAAGTCGATCTTCTTGCCCCTGGTGTCGATGGTGGCGCGATAGTACCCCTGCTCGTCGAGGGTCATGTCGGCTTCCGGCTGGTTCCAGTCATCGCCAAGACCGTAGTGGACCTTCGGGCTCTTCCAGCTGGAATCGGCGGGCTTGTAGTAGATGGTGACGCTTCTGTCGTCGGGCAGGGTCTCGTCCCCTTCCTGGTTCACGTCAGGATCGGACGGGTCGTTGGCCACGCTGGATGCCGGGTGGCTGTCCTTGGTGGCGCCTGCATACAGTGCGATGGCGGAATGCGCCGGTACCGTGGTCTCGACCTTGCCGTTCTTGACGCTTACAGTCTGGGAGCAGTCCATGGTGGCGTACACGTTGCAGTATTCGCCGTCGGCGAGCGATGTCGTGTAGGAGGCGTCCTTGTCGGTCTTGCCGTTGTTGATGGCGATGAAGCTTATCCCCGCGGGAGAAGGCGATGTTGTCGCCGCCGTCATCCTGCCAGTCGGCGACCTTGGTGCCGTTGACGTAGTTGCGGAAGGCGATCATGCCTCGGGTGGAGGTCCAGCGCTGCTCGCAGTTCCAGTCGGAGCTGTTGGTGGAACAGACCTCGTCCATGTTCACGTCCGGAACGGATGTGGCGGTGGCTCCGGTGCGCCGTTGTCGTTCTCATCCCACTTGTAGTCGGAAAGCAGACGCGGCGTGCCGTAGTCGTAGGCAAGCATGAATGCGTTGGCCAGCTGATACTTGGCACCGTCCTTGTAGGTCAGGGCGCCCTCGTTGCGCGCGGTGTCCCAGTTGGTGACGAACACGTTGGCGTCTTCGGAGGCGAGATCCTTGCTCAACCGCTCATTAAGTCCCTTGAGGTTTGCGATCTTGTCTTTGAAGGTCTGGTTCATTTCGGACTTGAAGCCGAATTCGGTCACCGTGCCGTTTTGCACGTAGTTGCTCGGCTGGATGCCCGCGGCTTCGGAGGAGTTCCCGATGACCTCCTGGATCCAGTAGATGCTGTCGGCGTCACGCCGATCTTCTTTGCGAACTTCTCCTTGATGGCCTTCATGCTGTCCGTGTGGATGTGCTTGACGGCATCCATACGGAAGCCGCGAACACCAGCATTCCACAGGGCGGCAAGATAGTCAGATTGAATATCCTGGACCTTTTCGCTCTCGGAGTCGAAGTCCCACATGGAGCTCAGGCGGCATTCCTGGACTTCCTGCTGGTTGGCGTAGTTGGAGATGTTCTTGGAGCAGCTGTGGAAGTCGGAGGCCGTGATGCCTTCCGGATACTGTTCGGTGGCAAATCCCGGGTAGTCGCCGGTCGAACCGTTGTATTCGGTTCCTGCGACGCCGGTCTGCTTGCCGTCGGCCACGTCGGCACCGGTGGTCTGGTTCAGCACAACGTCGGCGATGATGTCAACGCCGACGGCATTGCACTGCTTGATCATGTTTTTGAATTCGGCTTCCGTGCCGAGCTTGGAATCGAGCTTGTAGCTTACCGGCTGGTAGGACGTCCACCATTGCGTGCCTTGGATGGATTCCTGCGGCGGCGACACCTCGACGTATGCCACGTCTTCCGGACCGTATGTGCTCGTGCATTCCTTGGCGACCGTGTTCCATGTCTGCTGGAAGGCGATGACCTGCACGTCTTTCTTCGCATTCGTTTGCGCCTCGGGCTGAGCCTGAGCCATATGCGGTACCGCCACCAAGGTGGCGCACGCCATGGCGGCGGCGACGCCTATGGCCACCGCACGGCTAGCCGGCCGATTCATTCGCTGAACGACCATTGTTCTCCGTTCTCATCGTTGAGATCGAATTCCGGCCCCCATGGCAGGTTCCGCCCTTCGACAACGTATGCGCCATGGTCATCCGCGTTACCTGCGGATCATCTAAGACACACTCTGCGATGAATGTGCATACGTTTGCACCCTAGATCGGGGTTCATCGTACAGTAGATGCTGCGCATCGCAATGAAACAGCGTGACCGATTGCAATATACGGAAAAGAAGGACAAGCGAAAGAAAATGCTTTCAGCAACAATTCATTGTGTTGCGCAAAACGGCAATCATATTTGCGATTGTTGCAGCTTTTTCTGCAAACGAATGCAATGCTATGTAAAAACCGGATGCCCATCAAGAGCATCCGGCATTCATAGTTCCTCCGAGACTATCTCAAGGGGAAATCGGAAAATCATCACTTCGATTCCAACAGATGCGCCACCGCATCCAACGCCAGCTTGTAGCCATAGAACCCCATACCGGTGATAGTGCCCGTCGCTACTGGCGAGATCACGGAACGCTTGCGAAATTCGTCGCGTGCGGATGGATTGGAGATGTGAACCTCCATCAGCGGCAATCCCTCATCGATCACCATATGCGCGGCATCGGCCAGACCGTAGGAGTAATGGGTGAAAGCCGCCGGATTCATCACGACCGGGGTCTTCTCGTCGGCGGCCTGGTGCATCCAGCCGATCATCTCGGCTTCGTCATCGCTTTGACGCACTTCCACGTCAAGACCAAGCTCGCTGCCCCACTGCGCGCACAGGTACGCAGGGTTTCAAGATCCTGCTTGCCATACACGTCAGGCTGACGCACGCCAAGACGGCCAAGATTCGGCCCATTGACGACCACTACTTTAGTCATATTCCACTTCCTACCTTGTTTACTGCTGAATACGACGGAACGCCTCTTCAACGGCGTCCGCAGGCGGATCCTCAAGATGAATCGGATGGCCGACGCCTCAAGCACCACGAAACGAAGCTTATTGCCGCGAGCCTTCTTATCCCGGTGCATCAATGCGAGCACATCATCCCATGTGCCATTGTTCCAGGACGTAGGCAGCCCCAGAGATCCCAACAACGAACGATGATAGTCCACGAGATCCTGATCGATGTACCCCAGAAGATGCGACAGTTCGGCCGCATACACGCAACCGACCGCCACCGCATTACCATGACGCCAGCGGAAATGCTCAAGCTTCTCGATGGCATGACCGAGCGTATGCCCATAGTTGAGGAATTCGCGCAATCCCGCCTCTTTAAGGTCAGCGGACACATGGTAGCCTTCACGCTCACGGTATGTTCGATCAGCTCCGCGACCACATCCTTCAGGCCGGAATCCAAGAACGTCGACCCGTCGAAGGCACGCAATTCACCGGCATGGTCCTCGAGGATCTGCAGAATCTCCGGGTCCATGATGAAACCGGACTTGGCGACCTCGCCCAATCCTTCGATGAAGATGTCGTTCGGCAGTGACGCAAGCGATTTCAGATCGGCAAGCACTCCGGCAGGCGTATAGAAAGAGCCGACCAGGTTCTTCCCCTGAGGGGTATTGATGCCGGTTTTACCGCCGGTCGAAGCGTCAACCATGGCCAGCAACGACGTCGGGCAGTTCACGTAGCGAATGCCACGCATCCATGTGGCAGCCACAAACCCCGCCAAATCGGTTGCCGCGCCACCACCAAGGCCGACGATCGCGTCAGAACGAGTGAAACCCTCATCCCCCAAACGCTGCCAGATACCATTGGCCACTTCAATGGTCTTGCCGGCCTCCGCGTCGGGAATCACAATATCGTACGCATCATAGCCCGCCTGACGCAACAAAGTACGCGCACGGTCCGAATGACGCTGCACCGGCTGGGTGTGGATAAGCGCCACTTTGGCAGGCTTGCTTCCCAACACCTGCGCAAGCTGGCCCATCACACCCTCTCCGATACGAACATCGTATGGTTCGATGGTGGAACCGGTGACATGGACTATACGTTGATCAATCATTTCCATCAGCTTTCTCGCCGCGGCTTGGGGAGACTGGCCACGCGTGCCCACATGCACGTTCGCCACGCTCCTGAACACCGGGTCACGTTCCTTGTAGAGCTTCTTCCAACGCTCATTGGCATCGCATTAAGCATCGGACGGCCTCCACCGCGATTTGCCCGCTCCATGGCTTCCTCAGGATCGGCCATAAGATACACGACCTTGCCGCCGTCCGCGATATACTGCGCCAATCCTTCCTGAATGGAAGCGTCATCGGCGCTCCCCCGCCCAAGGAAAAGATACCGTCGAAATCCTCGAGCATATCAAGCACGACGTCGCTTTCCAGCCTCCGGAATTCCGTTCCCCATACTTTTCGAAGTACTCGGGAATCCGCATTCCGGCATCATGCTCAATCTCATTGTCCGCATCGGCGAACGGCAGATTCATCATCTGCGCCACTTCCTTGCCGACACGAGTCTTGCCCGCCCCCATCATGCCGATGATCACGGCGACAGGCCTACGCATACCACTCATAGACGAATCACCTCATATGCTCAGGCCATGAGGCAACGTACTGCTCGGCGTTACGCTTGGTTTCGGCAACGCAATCGCCGCCAAACTTCTCAAGCACATACTGCGCGATGGTCAAACGCACCATCGCCTCGGCAACAACAGCCGCCGCCGGAACCGCAGTATTGTCGGAACGCTGGTTAATGGCCTGCGCCGGCTCGCCCGTGGTCACATCGACGGTACGCAACGCCTTCGGAATGGAAGGAATCGGCTTCATCGCCGCACGTACGACGATCGGCTGCCCATTCGACATGCCACCCTCGATACCACCCGCACGGTTGCTTAGACGCGCAATACGGCCGTCATCGCCCACCACCATTTCGTCATGAGCCTGAGAACCCGGACGCATGGCCTCAAGGAAACCATCACCGATCTCCACGCCCTTGATGGCCTGAATACCCATCACCGCACTGGCAAGAGCAGCATCAAGACGACGATCCGATTCAACATACGTGCCCACGCCTGCGGGAACGCCGTACACCACAACCTCGATCACACCGCCCAACGTATCGGCGTTCTCCTTCGCCTCATCAATACGGGCAATCATCCGCTCTTCCGCATTCTTGTCAAGAGTGCGCACCGGAGAAGCGTCCAACGCCTCAAGATCCTCCGGTTTGGGAAGCGTGGCCTGCTGCGGATCGGTAATACCTGCGCCACCAATGGAAAGCACATGCGAAACGGTACGAATACCGAACGCCTGCTCCAAGAACTGCTTGGCAACCTCACCCAACGCCACACGCGAAGCCGTCTCACGCGCGGAAGAACGCTCCAACACCGGACGAGCATCATCAAAACCATACTTACGCATGCCAGTCAAATCCGCATGCCCCGGACGCGGGCGAGACAACGGGGCATTGCGGCCCTCACGAGCAAGCTCATGATCAAGCGGATCCGCACTCATCACCTCAGTCCACTTCGGCCACTCGGTGTTGGCGATCTCAATGGCCACCGGAGAACCAATCGTCTCACCAAAACGCACACCAGTCAGCATACGAACCTTGTCCTGCTCGAACTTCATACGCGCGCCACGACCATACCCAAGACGACGACGCGCCAACGCGCCAACAATATCCTCCGTGGTGATATGAACGCCGCGGGCAATCCCTCAATCATGCGACAAGCGCCTCACCATGCGACTCGCCTGCTGTCTGCCAACGCAACATGCCAACTCCTTTTCTCACGAATGCAACTAGTGGACTATCTTAACGGTATGTGGTATATGATTTGCCTGCCAAGTCTGCTTTGTGGACTGGCATCAGCGTTGAAGACATCCGTTCACGCCGCATTCCACGCGCCTGGATCGCCACCGGATGCACAGCGCAAATCATCGTAAACCTCATATACGCGCTTTCCATCAACACTCTGTACCTGGCATTGCAGGCAATACTCTTCGCCGTACTGTCGGCCGTACTGCAATGCGCGCTCGCTTTGGTGAAACCTGGTTCATTGGGTTTTGGCGATGTCACCGCCACCTTGCTGATGGGATTGGCAGTCGGCATGTTCGGTCTGTTCGCCGTGGTGTTTTGGTGGCTTGCGATTGGTGTGGTCGGCTTGTTATGGCTCGTTTTGTGGACACGTTTCGATCCGCAGAAGCATACCGCATATGCCGGTAAAACGCCGTTCGCCCCAGCGCTTGTGGCAGCTGGGGCGATAGGCATTGCGATTGGCGTTTTATTCTGAGATCAGTTCGCGTTCTCGTTGTTGTTCTTGTACTCGTCGCGAATCTGCCAGAACTCATCTTCGGTTTCCACGAATTTCGTTTCGCCGGTCTGCAGGTTTGTGGTGACAAAGTACAGCCACTTGCCGTCCGGAGGATTGACGGCTGCTGTGATCGCGCCATCTCCAGGGTTGCTGATTGGCGTGGGCGGCAGTCCCTTGTGGATTCTGGTGTTGTACGCGTTGCTGTCATCGCCCAACTGGTCATCGGTCAACTGGCTTGCGGAAATACCAAGACCGTAGGCGACCGTGGTATCCATGCCGAGAGCCATATCGGCGTCAAGACGGTTGAGAATCACTCTTGCCACCTGGCCGTAGTATTTTTCGCTGCCGACTTCCGCCTCCGCGATGGATGCGATATTCAGGATGCGCTCACGTTCGCTGCCTGTAGGTACGCCCAAGGAATCGAGTTTGCTCACTCGCGCGTCGACCATTTCCTTGATGATGTCTTCCGCTGACTTGTTTTGCACATTGTAGCTGCCTGGTTCAAGCCATCCCTCGAATTTGCCGCCGGCCTCGTCAGGAAGGATTCCAGCACCGCCACCGTCCATCACGCTTGGAACTGTGAAACATCCAAGCCGGACACACTCGCCGCATTTTCGATGACGTCCGACACACGTTCACCCGCACGCACTTCGGCAAAACCGCCGGCCTGGCTTTGGTCAGAAAGCACCTTGACCACATCGGACGCCCTCATATGCGTCCTCAATGCGTATGATCCCGGATACAACGTGGCGCCAGCTCCGCTTACTGCGGAAGTGAAAGCGGCTGCGGATTTGACGATTTTAGCTTTAACAAGGTTGTCCGCGATTTCCGCGGCTCCCTGCCCGGATTCCACGACAAACGTCACGCCTTTATCGCCTGGGCCCGTGTAATCCTCGATTTGGCTTTGAGAATTCGCTTCGTTCACGGCCTTCCAATGTTTCAGCGCGCGCACGCCGAAGAATCCGCCGACACCGATCAGCACGATCACCACCAGAGCGGCGATAATGGTGATATAGCGGCGACGACGCTTCTGCTCACGGTGACGACGCATGTCCTTACGTGATTTCGGTGGTTGCGGAGGCATTGCCGAAACGAAGGATGCATCATCCGACGAATTCACCCATTGCGCGTTATCGGAGAAAAAATCGTCGAGATTATCAGTCACAGGCCTCTCTCCTCTGGTCTCTCTCTTCGGTCGATGGCCGTCTGCAATATCACCACTGCAGACTGCTGGTCGACCATCGGACGGTGCTTTCGTCCACCGACCTGCGCATCGAATAGCTGATGATGTGCAGTCACCGTAGTTAGACGCTCATCCACCAATTCGATGGACGGCACTTCCTTTAGCGCATAGTTCTCATCATCTACTGCGACACGCAGTCTCTTCTCAAGATTAACAGTCCATCGCCGTGCTTTTTTCGCGCTTTTGCCTTCTTCTCCGCTTAGTAGCAACGGCAATCCGACTACCACATGGTCGACCGATTCGTCTTCGATGACGTCCACGACCTCGTCCAATGCACGGAACGAATCCCCGTAGACCTGAATATTGCCTGCGGGGTGTGCAAGAGTGATGCCAGGATCAGACAGTGCGAGTCCAACCCTGGCATCACCTAAATCAATGCCAAGCCAAACCATGCTTGGTGGTTCAGCCCTTCATGGCTGATTGGCCAAAGCCTCAAGCGCCTCATTGATCTTGGTGGCATCCGCGCCGCCACCCTGGGCGAAGTCCGGCTTGCCGCCGCCACCACCGCCAAGGATCTTGGAAGCGCCACGAACCAAATCGCCGGCCTTGATACCCTGCTTGCGTGCAGCCTCGTTAGTGGCCACGGCAACCATAGGCTTGCCTTCCTCGTTCACACCGGCGAGAGCCACCACAACCGGGAATTCCTCACCAAGCTGTCCGCGCACATCCAGCACGGTCTTGCGCAGCGCGTCGAAAGAGCCGAAGTGCTCGACGTTCTTCGCTGCCACCTTGACCGGAGCCTGGGATGCCTTGGTTTCGGAAACCAAAGCAGGCACGGAAGCCGCAAGCTGGGATTCGTACATGGTCGCAAGACGACGGTCGGATTCCTTGAGCCTGGCAAGCAGTGCGTTCACACGGTCGGCAAGCTCGTCCGGACGGGCATTGACCATGTCGGAAAGCTGTGAGACCAGCGCATGCTCGCGAGCGTTGAACTCATAAGCGCTTTCGCCCACAACCGCATCGACACGACGCACGCCGGAGCCGATGGAGGCTTCGGACATGATGTTGATGGCACCGATCTTGCCACATGGTCGATATGGGTACCACCACAAAGCTCACGGCTCCATCCATCTTCGCCGATGGAGACCACGCGCACGACGTCGCCATACTTCTCGCCGAACAGGTGCATGGCACCCAAGGCGATGGCGTCGTCGAACTTCATCTCCTGCGTGGTGACGGCAAGGTTTTCGCGCAGCTTCTCGTTGACACGCGCCTCGACGGAGTTCATCGCATCCTTGCTCGGGGCGCTGGACCATTGGAAGTCGAAACGCAAACGGTTCGGCGCGTCTTCAGAGCCGCGCTGGGTGGCCTGCGGGCCAAGCTCCTCACGCAGCGCCTTGTGCACCATGTGGGTCGCGGTATGCGCGCGGGCGATGGCACCGCGTCGGTCAAGGTCGATGTTGGCGTTGACTTCGGCGCCGACAACCAACGTGCCTTCGGTCAGGCGGCACTGGTGTACGATGAGGTCCTTGATCGGCTTCTGCACATCGTCGACTTCGAGCACAGCACCATCGTCGGAAAGGATCTCGCCCTGATCGGCGAGCTGGCCACCGGCCTGCGCATAGAACGGAGTGCGGTCGAGAATGACTTCGACGGTGGCCGGACCGGTGACTGCGGGGACGGAGCCCTTGCCTTCCTGCATGATGCCCAGCACCTTGGCGCGGGCGGACATGTCGGTGTAACCAAGGAAGTCGATGGGCTGGACCAGCGTCTTCTTGAAATCGTCATAGACCGACAGATCCACATTGTGACGCTTCTTCAGGGCATCTGCACGGGCACGGCTCTTCTGCTCGGCCATGAGCTCGCGGAACTTCGCCTCATCGACCTTGACGCCCTGATCGGCGGCCATTTCGAGGGTGATCTCAATCGGGAAGCCGTAGGTGTCGTGCAGCTTGAACGCATCTTCGCCGGAAACGGCGTCGGATCCGGATTCCTTGGCCTTGGCCACAGCGAGGTCGAAAATCTCGGTGCCGGATTCCAGCGTGCGACGGAACGCGTCCTCTTCACCATATGCGGCTTCGGACACATCGTGGAAGGTGTCGTTGAGTTCCGGATAGCTCGGCTCCATAGCTGCCTTGGAGGTCGGCAGCAGGGTCGCATGACCGGATCGGTCACGCCGAGCTCGCGCATGGCCTTGACTGTGCGGCGAAGCAGTCGGCGCAGCACGTAGCCGCGACCGTTGTTGGACGGACGTACGCCATCGGACATGATCATCAATGCGGAACGCACATGGTCAGCCACGATGCGGAAACGCACATCCATGGCTTCGTCATCGCCATACGTGCGGCCGGACAGCTTCTGGGCGGCTTCGATGACCGGGAAGACCTCGTCGGTCTCATAGATGTTCTGCTTACCCTGCATCAGATAGGCAAGACGCTCCAAGCCGGCACCGGTATCGATGTTCTTGTTCTCGAGCTCGCCAACGATGTGCAGGTCGGTCTTGGACTTGACGTTGTCGACCTCGTAGTTTTCGAACACGAGATCCCAGATTTCGATGTAACGGTTCTCATCGGCGATCGGGCCGCCTTCCACACCGTATTCAGGTCCGCGATCCACGTAGATCTCGGAGCACGGGACCGCCAGGGCCAGGGCCGCCGGTGGTCCAGAAGTTGTCCTCCATGCCCATGATCTGGATGTGTTCGGGGTCAACGCCCTCGTTCTTCCACATTGAACGGGCTTCCTCGTCGTCGGTGAAGGTGGTCATCCACAGCTTCTCCGGATCGAAGCCGTAGCCGCCCTTGTCTTGCGGGGTGGTCAGCAGCTCATACGCATAGTGGATGGCTTCTTCCTTGAAGTAATCACCAAAGGAGAAATTGCCCAGCATCTGGAAGAACGTGCCGTGACGGGTGGTTTTGCCGACCTCGTCGATATCCAAGGTACGCACGCACTTCTGATTGGATGCCATGCGGCTCTTCGGCGGAGTCTGCTCGCCCATGAGGTACGGGATGAACGGGACCATGCCTGCGATGGTGAACAGGGTGGTCGGGTTTGGAGAGATCAGCGATGCCGAAGGCACGATAAGATGGCCGTGCTTTTCGAAATAATCAAGATAGCGCTTCGCGATTTCAGAAGTGCGCATATGAGATTAAGCTCCTTTTTTGCTGAAAGGCCTGGTGCCTTTCAAACGAATTCGTGATTGTTGTCCGAACGTACGTTACGGGAATAAGATCAGCTGATCTTATCCGCGTATTTGGTATTAAGTTCAGCCTCGCGGGCTCGACGCGTTTCGTTGAACTCATTGAACAAACCTTCAAGGGTGCGCACGGCGACATGATCTTGATCCGGCCCGAACAGAAATTGTCGAGCCGCATCAGGGGTGTTGGCCTTGACGTACGCCTGTGCTTTGGTCACTGCCACCGCACCGATGCCCACACCAATGGAGATCCAGAAGAGACGCTTGAACATCACTCCCCCTTGTTATTGCTGTTGACGTTCTTCTTGTTCATGAAGGACTGCGCGGTGGTTTTCAGGGCATATGCAGCGGAAGCAACCTTGATAACCGGCTTGCCCAAGAAGGATCCATACAGATCGGTCAGGGCGCTGACATTATTGGCGGTTGTGGAAGCCGCTGCGGAAATCTTGTTGACGTCTTCCAGCGACTTGTTGACCTGCTGCACCGTGGTCACACTCTCATCAAGCGCAGGAATCGCATGATCTCCCGTTTCTTTGACTGTCTCGGCGAGCTGGTCGAACAGTTTGCCGAGACGAATCAACGGGTAGATCATGAAACCGGCAAGAATCGCGAAAGCGATTGCCGCAATCAGACCGGCGATTTCTCCAACACCCATCTTGTACCTCTTTTCAGTCCCACGGTTGCCCGCGAACACAACACGCGCATAACAGTAGTAAAAAGCCCAGACCTAAGGCAAGTTTCGTCCGCCGGTCACTGGTTATACGATACGACGGTTACCGCTTCAGCGATAGGCTTACTGGTGTCGAAATCGAGCGTGGTGACCGATCCGTTCGCAGGGCGTTCGCTGAGGTCATAGCCTTCCGGCGCGAAACGGTGCATAAGGCTCAGCAGCGTGTTGCCGTGGGAAATCTGCAACACGTCATCACTGTCCCTCAGCGCAGGATTCGAAGCGATCAGCGCGAATCCCTCCTCGACTCTCGACCAATATTCCACGTCGGACTCGGCATCGTGGAATGGATCCGCTTCCTTAAGGAAGTCGCGGGTCGCACCAAGACCGAACTTTGCGACGATGTCGTTGTAGTTCTTCGCACCGTGCGGCCTCCCGCGGCGGTCCACGCCACGCCCATATCCTGGCCTTCGAAATAGCCGTAGAACTGTTCGCGGAAATGCATGTCACTGACCAGTTGGGGGCGGGTGTGTCCTGCGGCCTCATTCACGTCGAGGATGCGCTGGGCTGTCATTTGCGCACGCGTGGTGTCGGAGCAATATGCCGCGGCAAAATCGAACTCCTTCAGTTTGTTTGCGGCTTTGTCTGCGTCGCGATGCCAGATTCCGTCAATGGAGAATTAGACCAGCCCTGCAACCTGTTATATCGGTTGAAAAACGTCTGCCCGTGTCGGACAAGATGAAGATGAAGCAACATGGGTTCCATGCTACCCTCACGGTTTGAGCAAATCCGTGCTATACGATGTTGTTATGGGTCATTTTATTTCACGTTGGCTAATTCTTACCGTCGCGGCGGGCGTTATGGTTGCGGTTCTGCCCGGCATGCACGCCATTGGCGAGCCCCCTGTGCTTGGCATCGCGGCGTTCGCCTTGTTCATGGCGCTTATCAATGCTTCCATAAAGCCGATTATCCATGTCATAGCGTTGCCGTTCTCGATTATTTCGTTCGGACTGGTCGCACTGGTGATCAATTGGCTGTTCATGCAGCTTGCGTCATGGTTGGCGCTGTCGTTTTTCTCTGTGGGCGTCACTATTGACGGATTCGCATGGTCTGTGCTTGGCTCACTTGTTATGACGATTGTGAGCGGCATAGTAGGCGGCATCATCGGCGACTGAAGGCTTCCCGTTGCTTAAAAAGGCCGCACATGCGCTTGAGATAGCGAAGAGCCTCGCAATCCTGACGATTGCGAGGCTCTTGCTGTATGTCCTTATACTGTATGTTCTTACAGTATGTAGATCCAGATCAGCGGGCGTAGAATTCGACCACGTACTGGATGTTGACCTGCACCGGGATTTCCTCGGCTTCAGGCTTGCGAGTCAGGGTGGCCTTCAGGGAAGGCAGGTTGACGTCCAGATAGCCCGGAACCGGCGGCAGCACATCGCGGTGAGTGCCTTCGGCCGCAATCTGGAACGGAACCATGGTCTGGCTCTTGGCCTTGACCTGGATGGTCTGGCCCGGCTTGACGCGATAGGACGGGCGGTCGACGATGTTGCCGTCAACGAGGATGTGGCGGTGAACCACGAACTGACGTGCCTGAGCGGTGGTGCGGGCGAAGCTGCAGCAGGACCAGGGCGCAGACGGGTCTCCGGAGATCGATCGAGCATGGCGTTACCGGTCTGGCCGGGCGGGTGTGGGT
>ENA-OQAS01000565-OQAS01000565.1-human-gut-metagenome-genome-assembly--contig:-NODE-565-length-19242-cov-2.535548_pt1 | contig 19242 bp, 25 predicted proteins | sample MGYA00242733_ERZ504523 | MGnify/ENA primary metagenome ERZ504523 (study PRJEB26092, sample SAMD00036239) | human gut metagenome | host: Homo sapiens | study: EMG produced TPA metagenomics assembly of...
CCGAACGGCTGGTCATGCAGACGGAATGCAGCAGCATCGGGCAGGGGCTGGAGGAACAGCTCACCAGCTTCCTCTATCAGCACCCGGACACCGGGCTGATTGTCATCGATACCTTGCAAAAGGTGCGTTCCAACGACCAGAACAACAGTATGTATGCCAGCGATTACAAGGAAATCAGCGCCTTGAAGGCACTGGCGGACAAGTATAACATCTGCATTTTGCTGATCCACCATCTGCGCAAACAAGCCGCAGACGATCCGTTCCAGCAGATTGCAGGCTCCAACGGTCTGATGGGTGCGTCCGATACCAGCTGGGTCATGCAACGCAAGCGTATGAGCCAGACCGCCAGCATTTGGTGACCGGGCGCGATATGGACAACAAAACACTGCGCCTGCACGAAGAAAACTGCGTTTGGATACTGGACGAGGAAGAAAGCACCGAGCAAATTGTCGCAAAAGCAGTTCCCGGATATATTTTGAAGGTGGCTGACTACATCGATAGTGTCGGAACATGGCAGGGCACAGCCACCGAACTGCTTTCCGCAGCCGATATTGAGGGCGTTTTGCCCCACCAGCTGACCCGGAAAATCGTGGAGCATTACGATACCGTATTCACCCCAAGAGGTATCCGCTATGAAACCCACCGCACCTCGCAGGCGCGGCAGATGAAGTTCTCCCATGACGGAAATGACGCAGATGACGCTAATGACGCTGAAATTGACATAACCCAGCTTTTCAAGTGGGATATCTCACAAACAGCGTCATCAGCGTCATTAGCGTCACAAAGGTCGCGTAAGGAGAGCAAGCATGGGCGATGTGTTGCCACAGGCACCCCGCCGAAAAGCCTACGGGGCCAGCCCCGAACCCCTGTGAGGCCGCTGGCGCATGAGAAAGCGCAGTGTCGGGATCAATGTCCGCGTCAGCGTCACAGAGAAACGAAAATGACGCTGATGGCTAAACGGTGCGGGCTGTCTCTCTCGGAATACTTACGCCAGCGGGCGCTGGGATATGAACCGGGCGGCATCCGCCCAAGGAGGTATTTAATGTATTGGACAAACTGGATGAAATTGCAGAGAATTATTCTGCACGGGAAGGGGCAGCCATCAACGCCCAGACTGACCGCTTGAGGGATCTGCTCATTGGCGGTAACTAAGATTTGGGCAATCAAGGACAGCCTACAGCGTGTCCTTGACTACGCTGCCAACCCGGACAAGACCGAATACGATGCCCTTGCCAAGACTCTCCACTATGCAGAGAACGATGCCAAGACCAAGCTGAACGAGAGCGCCAGCTTGTCACCGGCATCCATTGCAGGGCAGACCATGCGTGGGAAGATATGCGGGCTGTGCAGGAAGCTTTGGGAAAACAGACGGCGTGGTGGCGCTCCACGCCTACCAGAGTTTCCGCGAGGGAGAGGTTACTCCGGAGCAATGCCATGAGATTGGCGTGGCACTGGCCCGCAAGGTATGGGGCAAGCGGTTTCAGGTGCTGGTTGCTACCCATATGAATACGGATAACCTGCACAACCACTTCGTTATCAATCTGTGTCTTATGTGGACGGGAAGAAATACGAACAGCGCCGCAGTCAGTATGCCGAGTTTCGGGCGGCATCCGACAAGCTGTGCCGGGAGTACGGCTTGTCGGTTGTGGAGCAGCCTAAGACCAAGGAACCGGCACGGTACGCCCGGATGCGGGAAGCCATCGACCAAGCCTGTGAGGATGCCAGCACCGCCGAGGACTTCCACAGGGCGCTGTATCGGCAAGGGTACATTTTTAGCAGTGACCCGAACCGAAGGTACGCAACCATCCGGGCGCGGGATGGTGGTCGGGCGGTGCGGCTTTATCGGCTGGGAGAAGAATACGATTTACCGGCCATAGATGACCGACTGCGCGGGAACTACCTGCTATATGGACCACGACTGTATGAGTTGAAGCACCCGCCCCAGCAGTATACGCCGAAACGGTATCGCCCCAAGGATACCTATGCGGGAAAAGGTGTTCTAGAAATTTTCCTTGGTGTGTTCTTTGGTGAATCTCAGATGCACCGCTTATATCTGTACTACTGTTATCAGTTAGGCATCCTTCCCAAGAAACAGCAGCCCCGCATCAATCGCCCGGAATTAGAGCGCATCTGGAAAGACACCGAGAAAATCCTTGCAGAACACGCTTTTGTTCACGACCACAAGTTTCCCTCTTTGCAGGCCATCGTGGACTACCGCAAGGGCTTGTCCCAGCGGATGGAAACCCTTGCCGCACAACGGGCGGAAATCGTCAAGCAGATGCGCCGAAAGGATGCACCGCCGGAATTGGCTGACCAGCGCATAGCGTTGACATGCAAGATTGCCGAACTTCGTAAAGAGGATAAAATTGCGGAGGGAGCAATCAAGCGTATTCAACGCACACGCGAATCCAACCGTATTGACCGGGAAAGCAGGATGCCGCTGCATCCCAGACCACGCCGCCGCAGACGGGAACGGGAGCGCGAATGATGTCAGTTTGCACCCAATGTGCAGGACGGTTCTTGTGCAATTCTGTGAATAGCTTTGTACCGCGATTGCTGGTATCGTTGTATCGAACCCAAAATACAGCAACTTGAAAAGGAGAGATGCCTATGGTAGCAGGACGCTTACAGGAGAAAAACGGATTTTATTACATCGTGCTGAGTTACACCGACTCGGCGGGCAAACGCCGCCAGCCGTGGATCGGCACAGGGCTGCCCGTCAAGGGCAACAAAAAACGCGCCGAAAAAATGCTGGCAGAAACGCGAAAGGATTTCACGATTCCCAAGGGTCAGGTGTCCGAACTCAGCCCCGATATGGCATTCAGCGACTATATGCGACATTGGCTGAAAATGATGCGAACCGCCGTAACGGAAACTACTTACTCGTCCTATTGCTTCAATGTGGAAAAGCATATCATTCCCTACTTTGAGCCGCTGGGCGTAACGCTGGCAGGGCTGCAGCCGCGCCAGATTCAGAGCTTTTATCTGCACGAAGCGGAAACGCTGAAAAACACCTCTATCCTGCGATTCCACGCCAATCTTCACAAGGCGCTGAAATACGCCGTGCGTATCGACCTAATAGCCAGCAACCCGGTGGACAAGGTTGACCGCCCCAAGCCGCAGCGTTCATGGCAAGCTATTACAGCGCCGAGGAAATGGAAAAGCTCTTTGAAGCCGCCCAAGGGCATAAGCTGGAACTTATCATCCAGCTTGCAGCTTTTACGGCTTGCGCCGCGCCGAGGTGATGGGCTTGCGGTGGGAGGCCATCGACTTTGAAGCCAAGACGCTGACCATTCGCCACATCGTGACCAGCACCCGCATCGATGGCAAGAAGATTTTGGTGGAGGCTGACCGCGCCAAAACAAAATCCAGTCTGCGCACCTTGCCGCTGGTAGACCCGATTGCCGAACGCTTAAAAGCCGTCAAAGAGCAGCAGGAATACAACCAGAAAATCTGCGGCAACTGCTATAACCAAGAATACCTTGGCTATGTATTTGTGGATGCAATGGGCAACCTGATCCAGCCGGATTCCGTGACGACAGGCTTTCCACAGCTGCTGAAAGAGAATGGTCTGCGCAGGATCCGATTCCACGACTTGCGCCACTCCTGTGCCAGCCTATTGCTGAAAGAGGGCGTACCGATGAAGCAGATTCAAGAGTGGTTGGGCCACAGTGATATTTCCACCACAGCCAACATTTACGCGCATCTGGATTCACAGTCCAAGAACCTGAGCGCCCAGGTAATGGCAGGCGCCCTGCCCCTGCCCGAAGCGCCGAGCGTAACAGAATGGTAAGATAAAAAATACACCCCGGCATCTGTCTGAGTAAGGACGGTGCGGGGTGATTTTGTTTGCTTTTAGTTTTGGGGTGTAAAATCGAATACGTTAACAAAGTTTACTTTAATACTTTGATTCTAACAATATATACGCTGCTATTCGATTTCTCGTCTTATCTAGAACCATCATTTTGCTGTGTGGCTGTTCTTTCGGTGTGGCTTGTTATGTAGTCGACTGCTTTCAACCTATCTAGTACAAACATAGCATTTCAGAAGGTTGGAATTCTCTTTGTCTATGTCCGAACTGTGCTGCTGAATTTAAGTACGGAAAGAAGAATCTGTCTGAGCTTATTTCGATGATACAAAATTACCATGTGAAAGAAAATGACGAGAATTGATTACCTGTAGGGTAGAAATGCAAGGAGAGCACAGGGCAATCAAATACACAGGAAAGCATTTCTTGGCATTGCAAAAGGCCATCGGGTTTTATTCTGATGATGCTAAATGATGTCGCGGAAAACAAATACTCTGAAAAGAGACACACCAGCTGTGATTGGAAGAACCACAAGATACTTTTGAAGTGTTTGAGAACGCCGCCAATGGTGATTTGTTATCTAAAGACTTAGGAGCAGCATAGAATAACGCAATCTACCGCCTTATCGTGAGATGGGGCGGTATTTTTTGAAAAATATATAGGCGGCACGGGTGACAGCACCGGCATTTTGAGGTAATGCAGGGCGGGGTTCGGGTTGACCCATTGAGTTTTGTGTCCTAAAAGAAGAAAGTCCTGATGCCGAAATTCGCATCAGGACTCTTTACTGTTGCGTTTTACTTTCTGTAAACCACCGCTTCAAACGGTCGCAGGCTTCCGGGGTTGCCGGGGGTGTTGTAGTTGCTGATAAGCAACTCTGTGTTCTGCCAATCGTTCAGCAACGGGCAGGACACGTCATGGTCGGTAAAGTTGCAGACCACGAGTACCTGCTCGTCGTTCAATGTGCGGGTGTAGGCGTAAATCTCTTCATCGTCGGGCAACAGCAGGGCGTAGTGACCGTAGACGAAGGTCTTGTCCGACTTGCGCAGCGCCAGTAAGCGGCGGTAGAAGCTGTACACCGATTCCGGGTCGCCCACCTGTTTGGCTGCGTTGATCTGCGGGTAGTTGGGGTTCAGCGGTATCCACGGTGTGCCGGTGGTAAAGCCTGCATTGGCGGTATCATCCCAGTGCATGGGGGTGCGGGTGTGCTCGCGGCTGATGTAGTTGGCCGCCTTCATAAAATCCGCCACGCTCTCGCCGCAGCGCTGGGTCTTTTCAAGTAGGCGTTGCGAGTCATAACATCGTTAATGGGGTCGATGCTGTCGAAATGCTTGTTCGTCATGCCCAGTTCCTCACCCTGATAAATGTAGGGCGTTCCCTGCATCAGGTAGAGGCAGACAGCCAGCATTTTGGCCGACCGCACACGGGATTCTTCGTCCTTGGTGCAGCCGAAGCGCGACACTACGCGGGGTTGGTCGTGGTTGTTCCAGTACAGGCTGTTCCACGCCTTGCCGTCCAAACCGGTCTGCCAGCGGGTCTGTATTTTTTTAATATCCGTCAGCTTCCACGGGTGTTCGGGTTCCCACTTGCGGCTCTCTCCGCCGTCCACGTCCATCAGTTCAAACTGGAACACCATGTTCAGCTCATGGCGATCCTCGCCGCGTACAGGCAGGCCAGCTCCGGGTTGACGTTGGCGTTTTCTCCCACCGTCATGCAGTCGTAGTGGCTCAGCACACGCCGGTTCATCTCCTGCAGGTATTCATGCACACGGGGGCCGTTGGTACACTGGTCGGTATAGTCGCCGTACAGACCATCGGCGCAAAGTGGCCCGTCTGCATATCCGGCCTTGGAGATCATGCTGATGACGTCCATGCGAAAGCCGTCGATTCCCTTTTGGAACCAGAAGTTCATCATGTCAAAGACCTGATCGCGAACCTCCGGGTTCTCCCAGTTCAAATCGGGCTGTCCTTCAGCAAAAAGGTGCAGGTAATACTGACCGGTTTTCTCATCGTACTTCCACGCCGAGCCGCTGAAGCAGCTGCGCCAGTTGTTGGGGGCACCGCCGTCCGGGGCGGGGTCTTTCCAGATATAATAGTCGCGTTTGGGGTTGTCGCGGCTGGAACGGCTCTCAATAAACCACGGGTGCTGGTCCGACGAGTGGTTGACCACCAAGTCCATGATGAGCTTTAACCCGTGGGCATGGACATCCGCCAGCAGGGCGTCAAGTCGGCCATCGTGCCGAAGTCTGTCATGATATCGCGGTAATCGCTGATGTCATAGCCGTTGTCCACATTGGGAGATTGATAAATTGGGTTCAGCCACAGCACATCGACGCCAAGGTCTTTTAAGTAGTCTAGTTTTTCACGGATGCCGTTCAGGTCGCCGATGCCATCACCGTTGGAGTCCTTGAAGCTGCGTGGGTAGATTTGGTAGACGACGGCCTCTTTCCACCACGCGGGGTGAATGCTTTCCATAAGTATACCTCTTACAAAATCGTTCCCGGCAGTTTGGTCACGTCCTGCATATGGTAGGTGGGTTCAAACGGCATCGGAGCCGTGCCGACGATGGCACAGTCCATGCCGCCCGCGCGGCAGCCTCCAGCCCGGCGGCAGCGTCCTCCACAACCAGGCAGTCTGCCGGGGCAAGCCCCACCATGGCGGCAGCCTTGGTAAAGACCTCCGGGTCGGGCTTGGAGTGAGCAATCATCGTGCCGTCACACACAGCATCAAAGTAGCGGTTCGCGTCGAGCCGTTCCAAGATGTAGGCCGCGTTCTTACTGGACGAACCAACAGCCAGCTTCAGCCCCGCGTTGTGCAGCGCCGTCAGGGCGTCGCGCACGGCAGCGGGCATATCGGCGGGCGACATCTGCGCCAGCAGCTTGCGGTAGCGGTCGTTTTCTCGGTGGCAAGGCGTTCTTTTTCCGCATCGGTAAAGGTCTTGCTGCTGCCTGAAGGATGATTTCCAGACTCTCCATCCGGCTGACGCCGCGCAGCTTCATATTGATGGTTTCGTCAAACGGTGCGCCGACTTCCTCAGCCGTCTGTTTCCACGCTTCAAAGTGAAAACGGTCTGTGGAGCAGAGCACTCCATCCAAGTCGAAAATAATACCCTTGTATTTCATAGAAAGTTCCTCATAGTTACTCGGCGGCCAGCTTTACCGGGTGACCGTCCACGGTAATTTCCACAGCGGAACCGCCGCGGTGGGTGACAGTGATGCCCGCATGGGTGACTTCCACATGGAGCTTTGCACCGCGCCAGACGATGTTGAACGCCGCGCGCTGCCAGCTTGCGGCAGATGACTGCGCAGGGAAAGCCCGCCCTCGTGCCATTCCAGCCCGGCAAAGCCGCAGGCAACACACTGCCAGACGTTACCCATCGATGCACTGTGGATGCCTAAGTCGGACGACTTCATATTCGGGCCGAGGTCAATGGCAATGGCGTGGCGGTACATATCCAGCGCCATATCGTCCAGTCCCTCCCACGCGGCCAACACACAGTGCTGACCATGGCTCAGGGAGGAATCATGCAGTGTGCGGGACTCATAGAACATAAAGTTCTTGCGGCGGGTCTCAGCATCGAACAAGTCGGGCATAATGCGCATGAGCATGACCAAGTCAGCCTGCTTCGAGACCATAAGTTGGTTCATCTGGGCGGGACTGTAATCCTCGTAAATCGAGGACACGCCCTGCTGGTTTTTGTATTTGCTCAGGTCGATCGCATCCAGCCCCAGATATTGGGCGTTCTGTGGCACGATGCCGTCGGCGTTGGGCTGCGGCAGGTAGACTTTTGCCTTTTTGTCCTGCAATTCAGCCGCCAGAGCATTCAGGTCATAGCTGTCGCTCAGCTTGGCGTAGGCGTCCGGCCAACGGGTAGGCATATCCTTGATGCAGCGTTCGGCCTGCTCCATGGCAAAGACGGTCAGATAGTTTGTAAAGGCGTTGTTATCGACGTGGTCTTTGTACTCATCCGGACCGATGACGTTTTTGATTTCATAGCGCTGCGTATCATCCTGCCACTCTACGCGGCTTGCCCAGAAACGGGCAATTTCAATCAAAAGCTCACAACCGCGGCGGTTCATGAAATCATCATCGCCGGTGGCTTGGTAGTACAGCCAGACACCCCAGGCAATATCCGCAGAGATATGCTGCTCGATCATACCTGTCAAAACCGGGCTGCTCTTGCCGGTGACGATATCCGCACCGCAGTAAAGCGGCGTTACTTCGCCGTCGTCCAGCCATGCACTCTCCCAGGGGAACATAGCACCCTGATAGCCATTCTCGCTGGCCTTTTTGAACGCGCCGGGCAGGCTGCGCCAGCGGTAGCCCAGCAGGGTCTTGGCGGCGGCGGGGTCAGTCAACAGGTAGTAAGGCATCAGGAACATCTCGGTATCCCAGAAAGAATGACCTTTGTAGCCCTCGCCTGTCATGCCCTTGGCACCGATGCCAACGCGGTCATCATCGCGCTTGATCATAATGTTCAGGTGATACAGCGCAAACCGCATACCCAGCTGGTCAAAGCTGTCATCGCTTTCGATCTGCACATCCTGCTCTGCCCAGTAAGCTGCCCACTTTTTGGCGGAGGCTGCAAGCAGAGCGTCATAACCGGTATCCGCAAACTTTGCCGCCAGCGCATCACCGGCAGCGGCAACGATGTCCGGGTTCGTTGTGCCGCGCTGCTGACCGTAGACCGTAAACGGCAGGTCACGGCCTGTGTGGTAGCAGGTCAGCTTTTCGATGCGCAGCGTCTGCCCTTTTGCCAGCCGGAACGTGTAGCGCCCCACAAAGCGGCGGCGCTCAATGACCGGCAGCGACTCGGAGGGTTCTGCGCTGAATTTGTGCAGGCAGTGTACACCGATCGGCACATTGCTCTCATTCGTATGGGTCATCAGGCGCAGGATGCCACCGGGCAGCATCCGCATTTCGCCCTCCACACAGTGCTGAGAGCCGGTATTGCTGTTGCGGGTCGAGATACCGCTATTGACGACCAGCTCGATATCCTGATTCGTCGGTGTAACTTCCACCGAGAACGCGGCAATATGCTCATTATCCAGCGAAACAAAGCGGCGGAAGGTCAGTTCCAGCGCTGCCCCGGCAGGGCTTTTCCACTGCACGGTGCGCGTTGCTTCGCCGGTGTGCAGATCCAGTGTGCGCAGGTAGCTTTGCAGCGTACCCTGATCCATGGCGAAACGCTCACCGTTGACGATAAACTCCATAGCAGTCACGTCAGGCAGGTTGGGCAGCTCGGTCACTTCGTCGGCATAGCCTTATTGAATGTGCCCGTGATAAAAGCGCGCGGTAGGTATCAAGGTAACCCTCCTCCAGCGCGCAGCGGATGTTGATATAGCCGTTGCCCTGGGCAAAGATGGATTCACATTTGGCGGTGCGGCACGGGTCAAAGGTTTCCTCTGCCACGATCCAGCCGCGGGGTTCGAGATCATATTTCATAGTCGGGTTTCCTTTTCATCAGCCCTTGACGCCGGAAGCAGCCACGCTGGACAAAAAGAGCGAGGAAGTGCGCAGGTACATCAACGCCCGATGCGACTTATCGGTGCCGTGCGCCTGCCGGATTCCACCTTTAAGTCAGCCGGAACCAAGGCGATGGCGGACATCATCTTCCTGCAAAAGCGTGACCGCATTCTGGAGCAGGACGCGAGCTGGCTGCACACCACCCAGACGGAGGACGGGCTTTCCCTCAACAGCTATTTTGCCGAACACCCCGAAATGGTCTGCGGCACACTGAAAACCGTCAGCGGTCCGTATGGCCCGACCCTGACCTGCGAGGCGTTTGCCGATAAGCCCCTTCCCGATGTGCTGCAAGAGGCCATGTCCCACCTGCACGCTGAATTTCACTTTCAGGACATCGAGCTGCAGGAATCCGGCGCTGTGGATGCCAGCATCCCCGCCGAACCCGATGTGCGCAATTTCAGCTTTTGTATCCGTAACGGAAAATTCTATTACCGCGAGAACGCCATTATGCGCGAGGTTTCCCTTGGTGCTACCTCCGCGGCGCGTATGCGGCAGTTGATCGAACTGCGGGACACCACACGGGACTTGATCCAAGCCCAGCTGGAAGATATGCCGGATGAAGTCATCACGGAGCTGCAAGCCAAACTCAACCGCCAGTACGACCACTACCACAGTAAGTTTGGACTCATCAACAGCCGTGGTGCATCGTTGGATATGCGGGATGACAGTGGATATTTTCTGCTGTGCTCCTTGGAAAACCTCGACAGCGAGGGCAATTTCATCGGCAAGTCGGATATGTTTTCAAAGCGCACCATCCGGGCTGCCCGCCCTGCCGAGCGCGTGGAAACCGCCAGCGAGGCGCTGGCGCTGAGTGTCGGTGAGCGCGCGGGCATCGACTTGGGTATATGCAGCAGCTGACCGGCAAGGACAAAGATACATTGGTGAACGACCTGCAAGGCGTTATCTTTGCCGACCCCTTGGAAAAGAATTCTGATGGTGAACCGCGCTACTATACCGCCGATGAATATCTTTCCGGCGATGTGCGCCACAAATTGCAGGTGGCTAAGCTGGCGGCACAGAACAACCCCGCTTTTGCTGTGAATGTGCAGGCACTGGAAACCGTGCAGCCGAAGGACTTGGAAGCCAGCGAAATTGCCGTGCGTCTGGGTGCTACTTGGCTGGCTCCTGAACTCATCAAGCAGTTTGCCGATGAATTGGTGGACGCGCCTTACTATGTGCGGGACCGCGTGAAGGTGTTGTACATCCCACTGACCGGCGTCTGGAATGTGACCAACAAGAGCTTTACGGGCGGCAACATTAAAGCCACCGTGACCTACGGCACACAGCGCGCCAACTTCTACCACATCTTAGAAGAAAGCCTGAACCTGCGGGATGTGCGCGTTTTTGACACCAAGGAGGATATGCAAGGCAACAAAATCCGCGTTCTGACGCCGCTGCCACGCAGGAAGCCCAGATGAAACAGCAGCAGATCGAGGACGCTTTCAAGGACTGGATCTGGAAAGACCCGACCCGCCGCCAGATGCTGGTAAAGGAATACAACGAACGGTTCAACTCCCTGCGCCCCCGCGAATACGATGGCAGCCATATCCTGTTTCACGGTATGTCACCTGAAATCACGCTGCGCCCCCACCAGAAAAACGCCATTGCGCACATTCTGTATGGCGGCAATACGCTGCTGGCGCACGTGGTGGGCGCCGGAAAAACCTACGAAATGGTCGCTGCGGCGATGGAAAAGAAACGTCTTGGGCTTTGCTCCAAGACCCTGATCTGTGTACCCAACCACCTGACCGAGCAGCTTGCCGGAGAGGCTTTGCAGCTGTACCCCAACGCAAATATTCTTGTAGCCCGCAGGACAGATTTTGAAAAAGCCAACCGCAAACGGTTCTGCGCCAAAATCGCAACCGGCAATTATGACATCATCGTGATCGGGCACAGCCAGTTTGAGCGCATCCCGCTGTCACAGGAACGGCAGGTCGAATACCTGCAAAGCCAGATCCACGATGTGATCAGCCAAGTGGCACAGCTGAAAGAAGAACGCGCCGAGAATTTCACCGTCAAGCAGATGGAGCGTATGCGCAAGCAGCTGGAGAAAAAGCTGGATAAGCTCAACGACCAGTCCCGCAAGGACGATGTGGTGACCTTTGAACAGCTTGGCGTGGACAGCCTGATGGTGGACGAAGCCACGCTTTCAAGAATCTTGCGGTGCTTTCCAAAATGCGCAACGTGGCTGGCATATCCCAAACCGAGAGCCAGCGCGCCAGCGACCTGTATATGAAATGCCGCTACCTTGACGAAATCACCGGCAGCCGCGGCGTGGTGTTTGCCACGGGTACGCCCATCAGCAACTCTATGGCGGAGCTGTTCACCATGCAGCGGTATTTGCAGCGGGAAACCTTGGAGCAGCACGGGCTTTCCTCCTTTGATGCGTGGGCATCCACATTTGGAGAAACCGTGACAGCGTGGAGCTTGCGCCGGAAGGCACCGGCTACCGCACAAAAACAAGATTTTCCAAATTCTATAATCTGCCGGAATTGATGAGTATGTTCAAGCAGGTGGCGGATGTGCAGACGGCGGATATGCTCAACCTGCCGGTGCCTAAACTGGTGGGCGGCAAACCCATCAATGTGGCGCTGCCGCCAAGCCCCCAGCAAAAGCAGATGGTGGCTGACCTTGCCGACCGCGCCGAAGAAATTCGCGCCGGAAATGTAGACCCCACCGAGGACAATATGCTCAAGGTGACCAACGACGGCAGAAAGCTGGCGCTGGATCAGCGGCTGATCGACCCCAATCTGCCCGAAAACCCCAACGATAAAGTTCACGCCTGCGCCGAGAATGTGTACCGCATCTGGAGTGAAACGAAAGACAAGAAATTGACCCAGCTGGTGTTTTGCGACTTGTCCACCCCGAAACCGGACGGATTTAATGTGTACGATGATTTGCGCAATCTGCTGATTTCTATGGGCATCCCCGAAAACGAGGTGCAGTTCATCCACAGCGCCAACACCGAGGTGAAAAAGGCCGAGCTGTTTGCCAAGGTGCGCAGCGGTGATGTGCGCGTGCTGATGGGCAGCACCGGTAAGATGGGCGCAGGCACCAATGTGCAGCGGCTGCTGGTGGCCACGCATCATCTGGACTGCGGGTGGAAACCCTCTGACATTGAGCAGCGCAACGGGCGTATGATTCGCCAAGCAACACCAATGCCGAAGTATATGAGTATCGTTACGTCACAGAAGCTTCCTTCGACAGCTATATGTGGCAGCTTTTGGAAACCAAACAGAAGTTCATCGGGCAAATTATGACGAGCAAAAGCCCTGCCCGCAGTGCGGATGATTTGGACGATGCAGCGCTGTCTTATGCCGAGGTCAAGGCGCTGGCAGCGGGCAATCCGATGATCAAAGAGAAAATGGATCTGGATATTCAGGTGTCGCGGCTCAAAACCCTGAAAACCGCCTACAACAACGAGCATTACCGGCTGGAAGATGCGATTACACAAGGATTCCCCGCAGAAATGCGTAAGACCGCCCAGCAGTTGGAAAACGCCAAAGCGGACACAGCGCTGCTACAGCAAAATACCAAGCGCGATGCGGACGACAAGGATGTTTTCGCCATCTCATTGATGGACACGGTTTACACCAAGCGCGAGGACGCGGGCAAAGCCTGCTGGGGCTGCTGGGTATGGCGATGAACCGCACCGAGCCGGTTTCCATCGGGCGATACAAGGGCTTTGATTTGCAGATCGCCTATTTTGCGATGGACAAAATGTATCTGGCGTATCTTGTGGGCAGCGGTATCAACGGTGCAGCTGGGCGCGGATGCGGTCGGCAACACGGTACGCCTGGACAACTGCCTGCATAACCTGCCGCAGAGCGTGACCGACCTTGAATCCAAATTGGTGCAGCTGCAAAAGCAGCTGGAAAACGCCAAGGAACAGCTGGCGCAGCCTTTGTCCAGGCGGACGAGCTGGCTGAAAAGAGCAAGCGCCTTGCCGAGTTGGAGGCACTTTTGAACCTGAACGAAAAGGATATCGTGCTGGATACCGTGCCGGACGAAGAGCAACAGTGTCGTTCGGACAATCGACAGCGTGGACAAGAAAGGTAGAAGGTTTTAAGATGAAGGAAAGAAGAAGCAACCGGGTCAGAGATGGCCCCCGCAAGGAGTTTTCAAGATGAAAAATGGATCGTAATGCTTGCAATGCTGTCCGCATTGACAGCCTGCGCACAGACACCGGAACCGGAATCCGCTGAATTGACGGAGCTGTCGGCAGCGACATCCGAAAGTGCAGACGCCGAAGAAACACCTGCACCGATTTCAACTGCCGAGCCGACAGCAACCTCGGAACCTACCGCCACACCCGCGCCGACACCTTCGGCAACACCTGCCGCTACCCCCGCGCCGACTCCTGCCCCTACGCCGGAACCCACGGCAGCGCCGACGGCAGAACCTGCCCCGGCGCAGGTCAGTATGAGCTATGGTGCTGTGCCCTTTGATTTGGCGTCAGGCACCGATCAGTGGTGGAGCATCGACAGCTCGGATTCCGCTTATTGGGCGGTGCAGGAAAACATCAACGCGATGCGCGCAGCCGGTGGGCTGGCACCGCTGACGATGGACAGCGGTTTGAGCGCCGCTGCCGATGCCCGATGTGAGAGTTTTGTGGCAGGTGCGCCCTTTGATCACAGCGGTATGACCACCCGCAGCGAGATCTGCGCCGCCGGTCCGCTGAGTTCTGCCAGCGCCGTTTGCACAGGCTGGCAGGGCAGCCCCGCCCATTGTGCCAACATTATGGAGCCGAGTTTTACCAGCATGGGTGTCGGCTGCTGGTTTTGCCAGACGGCAGAGGGGCAATATACCTATTGGGTCGTGACCTTTAACTAGTTCCCACGAAAATCTCCCACAAGCCCGTTTACAGTTGTGCTTTATTATGTTATAATTAAAGCACAGTAGTAACTTTTTGAAAGGCGGTGTGTGGAGTGAATGCTACGATAGCTGTATTGAAAACGATAGCTGATGCGAACGGCGGCATTGTTACTACAGAAGAAGCATTGCGAGCAGGCATAAACCGTGTCACATTAAAACGATACGCAGACAAAGGTGTTCTGACGCGCATTGCCCGCGGACAATATACAATGACCGGATTTGTTCCAGACGAGTTTACGCTTTTGCAAAGCGGAAGCGAGAATCTTGTCTACTCTTACGGCAGTGCCATGTACTTTTGGGGACTGTCAGACCGAACGCCACACATTTTTGAATTCAGTGTGCCGCAAGGATATAACACCAGTCGCATCAAAGAACGCGATCCCAATATTCGGTTTCACTATGTTAAAGGAAGTCTTCACGGTATAGGCAAAACCACTTGCAGATCTCCACAAGGCGGAAATGTTATCCTGTATGACCGTGAACGCTGCATTTGCGACTTGGTGCGCGACAGAAATGCAATCGACAAGCAACTGTTTACACATGGACTGAAGATCTACTTGCGTCAAGACCAAATCCCAGAAAACTTCTAAAGTATGGAAAACAGTTTGGGGTTGACGATAAATTGCGTACCTACATGGAGGTGCTGATGTGAGATCACCAGAACAATTAAAAGGCTGGGCGCGCAATGTTGCTGCCGAAAAGCATCTGCGCGCTCAGGAAATTTTGCAGATGTTTATGTTTGAACGTCTGCTGGAACGACTGGCGGCTTCGCCGTATCAGAAAAATTTCATTCTCAAGGGAGGACTTCTGATTTCCTCAATGGTTGGGCTTGAGGGTCGAACTACGATGGATATGGATACCACCGTGCGCGGTATCCATATGGAAGAAGAGGAAATCGTTTCTGCCTCAAAACCATTTTGGCAGTTGATGTTGGTGACGGTATCCGCTTTGAATATCGTTCCATTGCACCGATCCGTGAAATTGATGCATACAACAACTTCCGCGCCCATATTGATGTTCTGTATGGGAAAATCAACACACCCATGAAAATCGACATCACCACCGGCGACAAAATCACCCCTGCTGCGGTACAATATGAGTTTCCCTGCTTTGATTCCGAAAAGAAAATTCCTATCATGGCTTATACGATAGAAACGATACTTGCTGAAAAGTATGAAACCATTATCCGCCGCGGTGCAACCACCACAAGAGCGCGCGATTTTTATGACCTTTACACGCTGTATCGCACCAGAAAGTCAGAAATTCGCCCGCAAGTCTTAAAGGATGCTGTTCTGCATACGGCTGAAAAGCGAGAATCTCTGGAAGATCTTGCCGATTGGAAAGAAATTTTGGATGACCTAAGGGATGATTCGTCTATGCAACAGTTATGGGATAGCTACGGCATGAGCAATTCCTATGCAGCAGCTATTACATTTGGGCAGACCTTGGAAACTGTCAAGGAAATCTCTGAACTGATTGAGTCTCTGTAACTGAATATCTTACTTAAGCGCTCACATTTGTGGGCGCTTTTTTATTGGAGGAATTCTATGGACATTGAAACTTACTTAGAAAAGCCGAGCAAAACGGCTGCATGGTCGTGCTGAATGACATTGCCCCAATCGAGAACGCAGCGAGTTGGTATTTCGTGTGCCGGAAAGCGTATACGACACCCCTGTTGCTGCGCTCGACATAGACGAAAGCATAAAAAAACGCGCTGCAAAAGCAAAAAATAACGGTTTTAGAGAATCTGCTGCACCGTCTTGCGATGGGGAAAAATGCGGCAAAACAGTTGCATATCGCGCAGGATGCCGCCGAGCAGGTCGTGAATGCGGTGATCGAAACCGCCTATCGCAGTCTTTCCGAGCCTGAAAAGCGGAATTTCTGGGAAAGAATTCTGCACAATACGGACGGTGATGCGATGTGAAAAACGATCCCCTTGTCGCTAAGCTGTACAACAAAATGCAGCAGGAGCAAAACGAATACCGTGCGTGGCTGCTTGCACAGCCGCCCGAAGAAATTTTGAACCACGCGTATGAGTACAGCTCCCGTGAGGATATCCTCATCGCTCTTGAAAATGCTTCGCTGCGTCCTGCACAGCTGCGCGCTTTGTTGGAATCCCAAGCACCGCTGGCGGACATTTACAAAGACTACCGCGATTGCGATACCAACACACTGGATGTTATGACCTTGTGCATAGCGGATCGCGCCGACATCGACCTGATGGAAAGCACGAAAAAGAACTGGCCGCCCGTTTACTATCAGACCGGTCGATACGCCCGCGAACACGAGGAACTGCCGCAATACCGCGCCTCCATGAAGTTGAACGAGGAATGCCGCGATGAAATTGATGACGCCATTTCTTACAACTATAACGGCTTGTGCTTGGATGACGGTGCCGTGCAGCAGGTATTGGCAGGATACGGCGCAGAGCGCACCCGCTATATTGTTGCAGCAGCCATCCAAGTGCGGGATGGCGATGCGCGAATTTCCCCGCAGAATCGAAGATGGGCGGATTCTGTGCGAACAATTCAAGACATCAATGCGGATGGGTATGACAAGGCGGTGTATTACGCCAATTTGCAATCTCATGCCGGGTTGATCGATATTTTTACTTCGCGTCTGCGTCAGCTGGAGCGCGAGAAAACAGCCCCCGAAAGATAAAAGAGGTGTTTACCCATGAATCGAAAACAAAATGGAGCCACCGCCTTCTGGCGCTGGCTTTGGCAGCCGTGATGTGCTGCTCCGTGTTCCCGGTCGGCGCGTTTGCCGAACGCCCTTGCCGCAGGAAAGCACGGTCGCCACTGAGGAACAACAGACCGATGAAACCGAAACCGACAACGGGCAGACCGATGCCAGCAACCCCGACCCCGGAGCAACTACCGAGGAAAGCGCAGCACCAACCACGGATGAGCCTGCTGAAGAAAACGAGCCTTACACCTTTGACGGTGAAATCCTCTACGCGGATATGCCGGACGCCCCCACAGGCTCCTACATCGGCAGCTACGGTTTGCCAGTAGCGACCGGTGAAATCAAAATCGGGCTTAGCGCGTGGGATGCCGATTTAGAGCAGGATAGTTATCTGAGCGCCGAGGCGCTGGACAGTGACAACCTGACACTGACTACACCTTTGCTGGAAGATACCGACTACGCCATTGTGCCGATTCTGGCGCAGGTGGAGTACCCTGCCGATGGCAGTACCCTTGATCTAATTTTGCCGGACGGAGTGACCCTGCTGGACTACTACGGCGCACCCGCTGAAAACGCAGAAAGCCTGCTGCACAATGAGTACAGCGAAACTTCCGCTGCGGTGCTGGGCGTGTATGTGCAGGCGGATGCGGATTTTACCGCGCAGCTGGTTTATACCGCGCCGGACGGCAGCTGCCTGACCAAAACCTTGCAGGTGACCATCGACCGCAATGTGACTGCGAGTATCCTTTCCCTGACAGCGAAATTGCCGCCTTTGCCGAGCGCCCCACCCCTGCGGTGACAAGCGGCAAAATCACCAAGGTTGCCAAGGTCAACGGCACTTGGCTGATTTGGTTCAACGGCGAACCCGCCTACTGCTGCACCCACGGTGCCAACGGTCAGCCTGCAGGATGCCCGACATACACCTATGTGAACACTTCCACGGTCAACGCAGACCAGTGCATCCCCGGTGACCACTACGGCAACCAGATTCGCATCTGGGGCGGCTTGAACCAGCTTTCTTTGGGCGATGCGGACGATCTGCCCGCTGTTTTTCCGCTGACGAGGGTGAAGAAATCTCTCTTTTGGATTTCTGTGCATCAATTTATGACGATGTACAGATGTATATCATCGAAAACTTCCCCGAAAGCACCACCGCGGAAATTTATCTTGCCTCTGCCGATGAGCTGCTGAACGGCGTGGAAACCTACGCCTCTGCCCGCGGTTACTACACCTACATCTATAATCCGGTCGCGCAGGATGGCAGACCGTTGCCCTGATCGGACCTGAGATGGTGAGGAGGAACCTGAGCCGGAACTGTTGTGCAGGAATACTACGCCAGTTGGGAGCACCGCCAGACCGCCAGCGGCAGTTTCGATTTTCCTACGGTGTGCGCACCGACAAGATTCAGACTGCCACACTGGAAAAAGTGGACGGTGCAACGATTGAAATCGAACCTACAACCAAATCCGGCAGCATCGAGGGCGGCAACTGGTCTATCAGCCCTGCCGGAAAGCAAACTGTGACCACCAGCGGTCATACCGCCGATGACAACTACCAGAAGAACGGTGGCGATGCCAGTGCAAGCTGGAGCCTGCACTATGCCGTTACCAAAACATCGGGCACTCGCAATGGACAGGTTGGTCCTTTCACCACGCAGGAGCTGCTGATGCGGCCGCCAACAGTGCCCGCGACGCCGCCATTGCGGAATTGCAGGGTGAGGCCCAGAACGCTGTCAACAATGCTATAGCAGCGGCTAAAGCGCAGCTGGGAAGCATCCAGTTCCGCTATGAGGAAATCACAGTACCGTATGGATTCGGCAAGTACTGGGGCACGAACGGCAGCAGCCAAACGATTTCGGTACCCGCGAACACCAACAATGACTATGTCATGAAAAATGACGAGTGGAGTTTGCAGGTCAACCTCAAGAAAACCGACAGCGAAACCGGCAGCCAGATCGCAACCGATGCCCAGTATGAGATCTATCAGTGGGATGTGGTGACCGGCAAATACCAGCCCACCGGGGGCTACAACACCTACAGCGTACAGCGTCAGGGCGACGGCAGCTACGCGGTCATCAACAGTGCGGCCTATGCGACCACAGATTCCATGCGGCATACTCTCTACTATACCCAGCGTAATGCGGGCAAGTTTATCATTGTGGAAAGCAAAGCGCCCACAGGCTATTTTGGCGATTGGACAGACATCAATCATCCCGGCATCGTCAACACTCCGCTGGGCAAGCGCGGTTACTATATCGAAATCACCGAGGACAGCGACAATTCTGTAATCTGGCTGGACAACGCTGACTATAATGCCGACATTGCCGCTACCGATAAAGGCGGCACCAAA
>ENA-OQAS01000566-OQAS01000566.1-human-gut-metagenome-genome-assembly--contig:-NODE-566-length-19189-cov-3.267863_pt1 | contig 19189 bp, 19 predicted proteins | sample MGYA00242733_ERZ504523 | MGnify/ENA primary metagenome ERZ504523 (study PRJEB26092, sample SAMD00036239) | human gut metagenome | host: Homo sapiens | study: EMG produced TPA metagenomics assembly of...
ATGTCGGCTCATCGCATCCTGGGGCTGAAGTAGGTCCCAAGGGTTGGGCTGTTCGCCCATTAAAGCGGTACGCGAGCTGGGTTCAGAACGTCGTGAGACAGTTCGGTCCCTATCCGGCGTGGGCGTAGGATATTTGAGAGGAGCTGGCCTTAGTACGAGAGGACCGGGCTGGACTGACCGCTGGTGTATCTGTTGTTCCGCCAGGAGCATGGCAGAGTAGCCAAGTCAGGAAGGGATAAACGCTGAAGGCATCTAAGCGTGAAGCCCCCCTCAAGATGAGATATCCCAACGAAAGTTGTAAGACCCCTTGAAGACGACAAGGTAGATAGGGCAGAGGTGGAAGTGCAGTAATGCATGGAGCTGACTGTTACTAATCGGTCGAGGGCATAACCAAGAAGGTAGGACAGGGTAAAGAAAATGGATGGAGTAAAGATTTAGGTTTGTATGTGGTTTTGAAGGTACATGAAATGCCTTTAAATAAGGCCCGATGGCTCAGTTGGTTAGAGCGCCGCCCTGTCACGGCGGAGGTCGTGGGTTCGAGTCCCATTCGGGTCGCTTGCAGGAACACTTAGTGTTGATTGCTTAATTAAATTATCATGGGATCATAGCTCAGCTGGGAGAGCATCTGCCTTACAAGCAGAGGGTCATAGGTTCGAGCCCTATTGGTCCCATTGATATGCCGATGTGGCTCAATTGGCAGAGCAGCTGATTTGTAATCAGCAGGTTATCGGTTCGAGTCCGATCATCGGCTTGCATCAGACAGTTAATCTGAATGATGTCTGTTAGAAGACAGTAAAACTTCATATGGGTGGATTCCCGAGTGGCCAAAGGGGACAGACTGTAAATCTGCTGCAATTTGCTTCGGTGGTTCGAATCCACCTCCGCCCATTGCATATTTAGAAAAAATGTGCTATAATGAGATATCATCGCGGGATGGAGCAGTCTGGTAGCTCGTCGGCTCATAACCCGAAGGTCGTAGGTTCAAATCCTGCTCCCGCAACTCACACATTAGTGTGTATGCCCAGATAGCTCAGTCGGTAGAGCAGAGGACTGAAAATCCTCGTGTCACTGGTTCGATTCCGGTTCTGGGCACTGTCTTCGAAAGAAGGCAAGCTGTATAACAGATGGAGCATTAGCTCAGGTGGTAGAGCACTTGACTTTTAATCAAGTTGTCCGGGGTTCGAATCCCCGATGCTTCATGATTTAGAAGATGTAAATCCTGTATAAATTGGGTTTACATCTTTTTTCGTTTTATAGAAAATTTAATATGTACCAAGTAAATTTTTGCTAGTAAAATAGAATGATACCAGGGTCAAAAGGTCAGAAAGCCGAAGCAAGCTTGCCTGCAAGAGGATTTTTGACCTCTTGACCCCAACATCATAGAATTTGATAAGAGGGAGCAGGATATGAAATCAGCAGCAGAATTAGAAAGAAATTTGATGAGTATCAATCGAAGAAGCTATCCAGCTTACAAAGATTTGAGAGGAAGCTATCAGTTTCAAGGATACCAGCTCAATATTGATCATGTACAAGGAGATCCATTTGCTTCTCCGTCAAAGCTGAGTATTCAGGTGAAGAAAATCCAGGCGAGATTTCCAGAAGAATATTATAAAGAAGAACACAGAAGAATTGCGCTTCAGGATTATCTGACAAGACAATTCGGAAAAGCTGTTTCCAAATTTATTTTCCAGGCAAAGGGTTCCGGGAAAAGTGGATTGATTGGGATAAGCCGCTGTGGACAGGAGGTTCTGGACAGGACGGCATTTGAAATTAAGGATGGAGATCTTCTGGTACGGTTTGAAGTGGGATTTCCGGCAAATGGACGGACGATCAATGCATTTGAATTGAGGAAGATTTTGTTTGAGTATCTTCCGGAAATAGCTGACAGATCTTTATATTATAAGAACTTGAATCAGCAGGAAGTGAAAAAGTGTATAGAACTTGCGGAAGATCAACATTATATAAGAAGAGAACTGACAAAGCGGAGACTTATTGCATTTGTGGCAAATGGTTCTATACTGCCAAGAGAAAGCGGTGTATCACAGAAGCCTATGAAAGGTGCAATTGCTTTTGAAGCACCGGAAAATATGGAAGTAGAGATGGAACTTCCACACCGGGGTAAAATAAAAGGAATGGGAATCCCGGAAGGAATTACTTTGATCGTGGGTGGAGGTTATCATGGGAAATCAACACTTCTGAAGGCACTCGAGCAGGGAATTTACAATCACGTCGCCGGAGATGGAAGAGAATACGTGATTACTTCGGATACTGCGATGAAGATCCGGGCCGAGGACGGAAGATGTGTATCCCATATCAATATTCACCGTTTATCAATGATCTGCCGAATAAGAAAGATACAGTGAATTTTTCTACAGAGGATGCCAGTGGTTCGACTTCGCAGGCTGCAAATGTGGTAGAAGCGGTACAGTCAGGTGCAAAATGTCTTTTGATCGATGAAGACACCTGTGCGACGAACTTATGGTCAGGGATGAGCTGATGCAGGCTGTCGTATCCGGCGAACAGGAACCGATTACACCATTTACTCTTCAGGCGGGTAATCTGTATCAAAAGCAGGGGATTTCAATTATTCTGGTGGCCGGAAGTTCGGGATCTTATTTTACATTGCTGATCATGTGCTGCAGATGGATAATTACCGAACGTACGATATCACAGAAAAAGTGAAAACGGTGATTTGTGAAAAAAGTGAGGCCGGAGAGAAAAAGGTTCCGGTTGATGTAGCTGTCTTATTTGATAAAGATCATCACAGAAGCTTAAAGGCCGGAAAATGGAAAAGAAGAGAGATCAGGTGAAGATAAAACAGTTTGGTAAAGATTCATTTTCTATTGGAAGAGAAATGTGGATCTGAAATATGTAGAACAAATCCTGGATGCAGAACAGACAACGGCATTAGCGTACTGCTAGAGAATCTGCTGGAAGAAATGGAACGGAAGGAACAGGATGTTGATCTTTGCGTGGAAAAGCTCTGGAGTCAGATTAAGAAGCAGGGTCTGGCATCCCTTTGCAAAGGAAGTTATCTTTCTGTATCAATGGCACAGATCCGAAAACAGGATATTTACGCATGCCTGAACAGATATCGGGGATTTATCGGATAAGATTAAAGAATTTGGAGGAGAAGATCCGTGAGGAGATGGAAGAAAATTTTTAGTGCATCGCTGGTGGCAGTGATGGTTGGAAGTCTTGGAATGACCGCATTTGCAGAAGATACATCAGTAAATGAACCAATTGATACAACGGTCAGCAATTATAATCTGACAGAGGAAGAGACTTCCGGAAAAAATCAAGAAGAAATTAAAGCCCTGCAGCAGCAGAAAATCGATGAAGTAACACAGCAGGCATATGATATGAAGATTGCCAGCAATGAGCTGGAGAACTGGCCGGAAGGACCGGCTACTTACGGAGAGGCTGGGATTGTCATGGAGGCAAAAAGCGGTGCGATCCTTTATGCGAAAAACATTGACGGAAAGGCTTATCCTGCCAGTATTACAAAGATTTTAACGGCACTTGTCGCATTGGAAAACGGCAATCTTGATGACAAGATCACGATTACACAGAATAGTGTGGATTGTGTAGCAGAGGGGGATGCTTATATCGGAATGATCGCGGGGGAGGAAATTTCTTTAAATGATGCGCTTCACGCACTTCTGATGGCATCTGCAAATGAAGTTGCTTATGCGATTGCTGAAAATGTGGGTAGTTTAGGATATGATGGCTTTATTGCAAAGATGAATGAACGCGCAAAAGAGCTGGGAGCAGTAAATTCTGATTTTGAAAATCCGAATGGGCTGAATGCGCAGAACCATTATACGACGGCACGTGATATGGCACTTATTACACAGGAACTGCTTGAAAATCATGAAGAATTCAAGACGATTGCCCAGACACAGCAGTATACGATCGGTGCAACCAATCTGGTAAATCAGGCGAGAACCTTTCAGCAGAGTGATCTGATGTTTTACGAGGGAAACGACTATTATTATCCAAAGACAATAGCCGGAAAAACCGGTTATACGGATGAAGCACTCAACACACTGGTATCCTGTGCAACAGATGACAATCTGGAGCTGATCAGTGTTGTCTTGAAGACACATGGGAAAAATGTATACCCCGACTCCATCAATTTACTGGAGTATGGATTTAATAATTTCGCAAAATATACGATTGCGGATTATGAAGACTCCGCAGATTTTAAAGAAATTGATCCGAATGCATATGTTGTACTTCCGGAAAATGTAAATTTCCAAAGCCTGGATTACGAAATTACGCAGGATGACATGAACAGCAGCACCGGAACAGTAACTTATACTTATCAGGGCAACCCGGTCGGAAAAGCAGCTGTGACATTAAGTGATGAATATCTGCAGAAGGATAACACAGAAAATGAAGCACAGCGTCCGGCGATAAGTCAGACAGTGAAACACAAAAGCAGGCTCAGAGTACAATACCACGAGAGGTAATCCTTGTAATCTGTGTGATTGCAGCAGTACTCATTCTTATTATTGTATGGAGGGCTGTTCTGAAACACTTGAGAAAGAAGAAGTGGAAACAAACAGAAGCGCAGAAGAGAAGTTGACAAAGATACGCCTGGTCAGTCAAATATAAGGAAGAATCACGAAATCCCGCGGAACCCCTTGACGAAGCAAGGGGTTCTTTATTATAATAACCTAGAATGGTGAAAAAGATCAAAGACATTGACGAAGACAGTAAGGTTTATTTGAAAGGTAAAGCGAACCGGAGATGGTGGAAGACCGGTGCAAGTAGTAGATCTGAACATCACTTCCGAGTTGCAGTAACTGAAAGCAATCTGGCGAGTAAGTTCTGACGGTTATTTCCCCCGTTACAGGAAACTCATATGCTGGTATGCAGTAACAGGTGGTTAACGATGTACAGACTTCGTCCTTTTACGGGTGAAGTCTTTTTTAATTTTGCAGGAAATTCCAAATACTTCCTGCAATTAAGGGCACTACGTGCTGGGCGCATTTTTCTATATACCAAAAATGCATACAAAGTCATTGATTCAGAAAGGAGCTTATCATGGCTAAGTACAAAAAAAGTGAATACAGACCTGAAGTTTGTAGACAGAGAAAAAGAAGTTGAAAAATTCTGGAATGAAGAAGATATTTTCAAGAAAAGTATGGAGAACCGTAAAGAAGGAGAAACTTATACTTTCTACGATGGACCTCCGACAGCAAATGGAAAACCGCATATCGGACACGTTCTTACCCGTGTAATCAAAGATATGATCCCGAGATACCGTACAATGAAGGGCTACATGGTTCCGCGTAAGGCAGGATGGGATACTCACGGACTGCCGGTAGAGCTGGAAGTAGAAAAGCTGCTCGGTCTTGACGGAAAAGATCAAATTGAAAAATATGGTGTAGAACCATTTATCAATAAATGTAAAGAAAGTGTCTGGAAATACAAAGGAATGTGGGAAGATTTCTCTTCTACAGTAGGTTTCTGGGCAGATATGGAAAATCCATATGTTACTTATGATAATAACTTTATCGAGTCTGAATGGTGGGCTCTGAAGAAAATCTGGGATAAGGGACTCCTTTACAAAGGATTTAAGATCGTTCCGTATTGTCCACGTTGTGGAACACCACTTTCAGCACAGGAAGTTGCACAGGGATATAAGGACGTCAAAGAACGTTCTGCTATCGTTCGATTCAAAGTGAAAGACGAAGATGCATACATCCTTGCATGGACAACCACACCTTGGACTCTTCCGTCTAATATCGCACTCTGCGTAAACCCGGAAGAAGATTACGCAAAAGTAAAATGTGCAGACGGATATACTTATTATATGGCATGCGCTCTGCTTGACACCATTCTTGGAAAATTTGCAGAAGAAGACAAACCGGCATACGAAGTTCTGGAAACTTACAAAGGAAAAGATCTGGAATACAAAGAATATGAACCGCTTTACCAGTGTGCATATGACTGCGCAGCAAAACAGAAAAAGAAAGCATTCTTTGTTACCTGTGATGATTATGTAACTCTGACAGATGGTACTGGTGTTGTTCATCTGGCACCGGCATTTGGTGAAGACGATGCAAAAGTAGGACGTAAATATGACCTTCCATTCGTGCAGCTTGTTGACGAAAAAGGTGATATGGGTGAGACAACTCCATTTGCAGGACTCTTTGTAAAGAAGGCTGATCCGGAAGTACTTAAAGATCTGGATGCTCGTGGACTGCTCTTCGATGCTCCGAAGTTTGAACACAGTTATCCACACTGCTGGAGATGTGATACTCCACTGATCTACTATGCAAGAGAATCATGGTTCATCAAGATGACAGAAGTTAAAGATGACCTGATCGCAAATAACAATACTATCAACTGGATTCCGGAAAGCATTGGTAAAGGACGTTTTGGTGACTGGCTTGAAAATGTTCAGGACTGGGGTATCAGCGTAACCGTTACTGGGGAACTCCACTGAATATCTGGGAATGCGAATGCGGATGCCAGCACTCGATCGGAAGCATTGAAGAACTGAAATCCATGTCAGACAACTGCCCGGATGATATCGAGCTTCACCGTCCATATATTGACGATGTAACAATCAAGTGTCCGAAGTGTGGAAAACAGATGCACCGTGTACCGGAAGTTATCGACTGCTGGTTCGACAGCGGATCCATGCCGTTTGCACAGCATCACTATCCATTGAAAATAAAGAAGTATTTGAACAGCAGTTCCCGGCTCAGTTCATTTCTGAAGCCGTTGACCAGACAAGAGGATGGTTCTATTCTCTGTTGGCAATTTCAACCCTGATCTTCAACAAAGCACCATACCAGACGTAATCGTTCTCGGACATGTACAGGATGAAAATGGTCAGAAGATGAGTAAATCCAAAGGAAATGCGGTTGATCCGTTTGATGCTCTGGAGACATACGGTGCAGATGCGATCCGCTGGTATTTCTATGTAAACAGTGCACCGTGGCTGCCGAACCGTTTCCATGGAAAAGCGGTTATGGAAGGACAGAGAAAGTTCATGGGAACACTCTGGAACACCTATGCATTCTTTGTATTGTATGCTAATATTGATGATTTTGATGCAACAAAATATGCACTTGAATATGACAAATTATCTGTAATGGATAAATGGCTCTTATCAAAACTGAATACACTGATCAAGACAGTAGATAATCATCTTGCAAATTACCAGATTCCGGAAGCTGCAAGAGCACTTCAGGACTTCGTAGATGATATGAGTAACTGGTATGTAAGACGAAGCCGCGAACGTTTCTGGGCAAAAGGAATGGAACAGGATAAGATCAATGCTTACATGACTCTTTATACAGCACTCGTTACTGTATCAAAGGTTGCAGCACCGATGATTCCGTTCATGACCGAAGAAATTTATCAGAACCTGGTAAGAAGCGTAGATGAAAGCGCTCCGGAAAGTATCCACCTTTGTGATTATCCTGTTGCAAATGAAGCTTATATCGATAAGACTCTGGAAGAGAACATGGATGAAGTTCTGAAGATCGTTGTAATGGGACGTGCATGCCGTAATACAGCCAACATCAAGAACCGTCAGCCAATCGGAAAGATGTTCGTAAAAGGTGCTTCCGATCTGCCGGAGTTCTATCAGGATATCGTGACAGATGAGCTGAATGTAAAAGAAATCGAACTTACAGATGATGTTCGTGCATTTACTTCTTATACATTTAAACCACAATTAAAGACAGTTGGACCAAAATATGGTAACCTGTTAGGTGGAATCAAAAATGAACTCAGCAATCTGGACGGAAATGCTGCTATGGACGAACTGAATGCGACAGGTGTTCTGAAGCTTCAGGTAAATGGACAGGAAATTTGAACTTACAAAAGAAGACCTTCTGATCGACATGGCACAGATGGAAGGATATGTATCTGAGAGTGACTATGGTATCACCGTTGTACTGGATACAAACCTGACAGAAGAACTTCTGACAGAAGGATTTGTACGTGAGATCATCAGTAAGATACAGACTATGCGTAAGGAAGCCGGATTTGAAGTTATGGACAAGATCAAGGTAACTTACGACGGAAGCGAAAAAGCAGAAAAAGTATTTGCAGAGTATGCAGAGCAGATCGGACAGGAGACACTTGCGGTAGCAGTTGAAAAGGCTGAACCTGCAGGCTATGTGAAAGACTGGAAGATCAACGGTGAAGCTGTAAATATGGGTGTAGAAAAGCAGGGAGAATAATCCCTGCCGCTGCGCAAAATGAGAAGGGAATATAAGCATGTACAGTAAAAGATTTGAAAAAGAAACTTTTAAAAATGATGTGAAAGAAAATGTGCGGACACTGTATCGTAAAGAGATTGAAGAAGCAACTCCGCAGCAGATTTTCCAGGCAGTATCTTATGCAGTAAAAGAAGCAATCGTAGATGACTGGCTTGCGACACAGAAAACATACGAAAAAGAAGATCCAAAGACCGTATATTATATGTCAATGGAATTTCTTATGGGACGTGCACTTGGCAACAACCTGATCAACATGACTGCATATAAAGAAGTAAAAGAAGCCCTTGATGAGATGGGAATCGATTTGAATGTAGTAGAGGATCAGGAACCGGATGCAGCCCTTGGTAATGGCGGTCTTGGGCGTCTTGCAGCATGTTTTCTGGATTCACTGGCATCTCTTGGTTATGCGGCTTATGGATGTGGAATTCGCTACCGTTATGGTATGTTCAAACAGAAGATTAAAGACGGTTATCAGGTAGAAGTACCGGATAACTGGCTGAAAGATGGAAATCCATTTGAAATTCGCCGTGATGAATATGCCAAAGAGGTTCGCTTTGGTGGTACGATCCGTGTACAGTATAATGAAGAAACCAAGAAGAATGACTTTATTCAGGAAAATTATGAATCCGTACTTGCTATTCCATATGATATGCCGATCGTAGGATATGGCAACCACGTAGTCAATACACTGCGTATCTGGGATGCACAGGCAATCACAGACTTTAAACTGGATGCATTTGACAGAGGAGAATACCATAAAGCGATCGAGCAGGAAAACCTTGCAAAAACGATCGTAGAGGTTCTTTATCCAAATGACAACCACTATGCAGGAAAAGAGCTTCGTCTGAAACAGCAGTATTTCTTTGTATCTGCCAGTCTTCAGGTTATGCTTGATAAATATAAAAAGAAACACAAAGATGTGCGCAAACTGTATGAAAAAGTTACGATCCAGATGAACGATACTCACCCGACTGTAGCAGTTGCAGAGTTGATGCGTCTGCTCATTGACCAGGAAGGTCTTGGATGGGATGAAGCATGGGAAGTAACAACAAAGACGGTTGCTTACACCAACCATACTATCATGTCAGAAGCACTTGAAAAATGGCCGATCGACCTGTTCTCAAGACTGCTTCCGCGTGTATACCAGATCGTACAGGAAATCGATCGGCGTTTTGTAGAACAGGTTCGCCGTATGTATCCGGGCAATGAAGATAAAGTCCGTAAGATGGCTATCCTGATGGACGGTCAGGTAAGAATGGCACATATGGCTATTATTGCAGGCTACTCTGTAAATGGTGTTGCAAGACTTCATACAGAGATTCTGAAACATCAGGAATTAAAAGATTTCTACGAAATGATGCCGGAGAAATTCAACAACAAGACCAATGGTATCACACAGAGAAGATTCCTTCTTCATGGAAACCCGCTGCTTGCAGACTGGGTAACAGACCACATCGGAGACGGCTGGATCACAGATCTGTCCCAGATGTCAAAATTAAAACCGCTTGCAGATGATCCGAAGGCAAGAGCAGAATTTATGGATATCAAATACAAGAACAAAGAACGTCTTGCAAAATATATTCTGGAACACAATGGAGTAGAGATCGATCCGAGATCTATTTATGATGTACAGGTTAAGCGTCTTCATGAATATAAGAGACAGCTTCTTAATATTCTGCATGTAATGTATCTGTACAACCAGATCAAAGAACATCCGGAGATGTCCTTCTATCCGAGAACATTTATCTTTGGTGCAAAAGCTTCCGCAGGATATGTCCGTGCAAAAGAGATCATCAAACTGATCAACTCTGTAGCAGATGTGGTAAATAATGACCTGAGCATCAATGGAAAGCTGAAAGTCGTATTTATCGAAGATTACCGCGTATCCAACGCAGAATGGATCTTCGCGGCAGCAGATGTCAGCGAACAAATTTCTACCGCTTCCAAAGAAGCTTCCGGAACAGGTAACATGAAGTTCATGCTGAACGGTGCACCGACACTTGGAACTATGGATGGAGCCAATGTAGAGATCGTAGAAGAAGTTGGAATTGAAAATGCATTTATTTTCGGCCTCAGTTCTGACGAAGTTATCAACTATGAGAATAATGGCGGATATAACCCGCAGGAAATCTACTTCAATGACTGGGATATTAAGAGAGTCGTTGACCAGTTGATGGATGGAACTTATTCACATGGTGACCATGAGATGTTTCGCGACCTGTATAATTCACTTCTGAATACACAGGGTGGAGACAGACCGGACAGATACTTTATCTTGAAAGACTTCCGCTCTTATGCAGAAGCACAGAAGAAAGTGGAAGAAGCTTACAAAGATCCGGATCGTTGGGCTAAGATGGCACTTCTGAATACAGCAAGCTGTGGTAAATTTACTTCAGACAGAACCATTCAGGAATATGTTGATAATATCTGGAAACTGGATCATGTTACAGTTAAACCAGAAGCATAATCAGTCAAAACCTCTCATACAGTGGTATGGGAGGTTTTATTATGCGAAAATACTTCAGACAGGCAGGCTATTTTGCTGCCATTCTTATATTACTTCCGTATGTGGTTACGATTCTGCTGAATGGCAGAAGCAGTTTGGCGCAGGACAATGGGACGAGCCGTATGTGACCGTAAAAAGTGACGAAAAGAACAGAAAAATTTCACTGGATGAATATGGGATCGGGATTCTGGCTAAAGAAATTGAGGGAGATGCGGAGGAGGAAGCGTTAAAGGCACAGGCAGTGTTGATCCGGACCAGCATTTACAAAAGCATCCAGGATGAGGGCACCAGCACTGTCCTGACGAAGGAATACTGGACCAGGCAGCAGATGGAGAGCAACTGGGGAGCAGATCATTATGGAGAATATTATGAGAAGATGAAAGCTGCGTGGGATGAGACAAGGGGACAGGTTCTGATGTATGACGGAAGGCTGATTCTGACTCCGTATCACCGGTTAAGCAACGGAAAAACAAGGTCTGGAAATGAAGTGTTTGGTTCGGAAGAGTATCCGTATCTTCAGAGCAGGGAATGTCCTGAAGATGTGGAGGCAAAAGAGGAGATGACAGTGTCCATGATCCAGGGAAGCGACATGGAAGTGACAGGAACAGACAATGCCGGGTATGTGACAGAGGTCCGTTGTGGCAGTGAAACAGTAAATGGTGAAGAATTCCGGAGAACCTATCATCTTGCCTCGTCATGCTTTACGCTTCAGGATTATGACGGGAAGACAAGGGTTACGGCAAAGGGAATCGGGCACGGTCTTGGGATGAGCCAGTACACGGCAAAGAAGATGGCAGAGGAAGGAAAATCCTGTGAAGAAATTCTGCAATATTTTTTCACTGATGTCAGTCTGGAAGAAGTCACGGATATTGTGATCGAAAAAAACGAAAAAGGAGAATAAGTTGGTCATTTTCTGGCAAAAATATTGTCAGAGGTGATAGAATATGAATAAAAAGCAGCAGTCCTCTAATAAGAGGAGAAAAAGAGCGTCGATCGGTCTTGCGGTCTGCTTTGCCGCTGCTATTGTGCTTACAGGAGCCTATACATGGAGAAATTACCGGGCAAATGTGAAGGATGAGCAGGCAAAGATCGAGGAAGAACAGCAGGCGAGAGAGGAAGAAATCAAAAGAAATACGGAAGAGACAAGCAGTATTGCAAAGAAAGCGCTGGAAGATGAAGAACCTGTGACAAAAGAGGACAGCCAGGCTGCAAATACGGCAGCAGATGGAAGTACAGAGAACCGGATGGATACATGGGAGACGGACAGTACGCAGACCGCAGGAACGGCAATGAACCTGAATTTCGGGGAGGACAGCCAGCTTCTGTGGCCGGTGGACGGCAATGTGCTGATGAGCTATAGTATGGATAAAAGCGTATATTTTTCTACATTGGACCAGTACAGATATAATCCGGCGATGATCATATCCGGTGCGGTGAATGATAACGTGATCGCAGCAGCACCGGGTCTTGTAAAATCCATTGATAACTTTGCGCAGACGGGAATCACGGTGACACTGGATATGGGGAATGGCTACGAGTGTATGTATGGACAGCTCAAGGAAGTGCAGGTGAAAGTCGGTGATTATCTGGAAGCGGGAAATGTGATTGGATATCTGGAGATTCCGACCAAGTATTACAGTCTGGAAGGCTGCAATCTGTATTTCGAGATGTTAAAAGATGGTCAGCCGGTCAATCCGATGGACTATCTGGCTGAAGAATAAGAGCAGAAGAAAGGAAGAGGGGCTTTTTGGTCCCTCTTTGAAGCGATGAATTATACATATATTTTAAAATGTAAGGATGAAACATTATATACCGGGTGGACGAATGATATTGAGAAGCGTCTGGAAGCGCATAATGCCGGGAAAGCGCAAAATACACCAGATCCAGGAGACCGGTGGAGCTGGTGTATCTGGAGCAGTTTGAGACAAAGGAAGAGGCGATGCGGCGGGAGTATGCGATTAAGCATATGACGCGGAGGGCGAAGCTTGGCTGGTGATGAGCTATAAAGAGACGGGGCAGTAGGGCATGAAACAGGAGAAGCAGATTTGCTTCTCCTGTCGGCATTTTGTGCAGAATAAAAAATTATTTCCGCAGCTTTAGTGGGGCGAGATTTCTGAATTTTTCGAGGATGCAAGGTTTACAATAAAGAATACATTACAATAAAGTGGCAGGCACTTCCGCCCATCACGAAGAGGTGGAAGATTTCGTGGCTGCCGAAATTCTTATGCTTACTGTTGAAAATCGGAAGCTTCAGTGCATAGATCACACCGCCGATTGTGTAAATGATTCCGCCGGCGAGAAGCCATCCGAATTCTGCACGTGTCAGATTGTTGAGGATCTGACTGAATGCGAGGACACAGATCCATCCCATACTAATGTAGAGGACGGAGGATACCCATTTCGGGCAGAATACCCAGAACCCTTTAATAATAATTCCGGTGATTGCGATACCCCATACAAGTGCGAGCATGATAAGTCCGGTTTTGCGTTCCAGTACTAGCAGGCAGATTGGTGTGTAGCTTCCGGCGATCAGTACGAAGATCATCATATGGTCGATCTTTTTCAGGATCGTGTTGACACGTTCGGAAAGATCAAAGGTATGGTAGGTTGTGCTTGCGGCGTATAAAAAATCAGGCTGACTGCATAGATTGCAAGCGAGATCAGGTAAATCCGGCTCGGTTCGTGGGCTGCTTTTATTAAAAGTGGAAATGCGGCGAAAATTGCCATCAGCATGCCGATAAAATGTGTGATTGCACTTCCTGGATTCTTTAATATGTTTCTTTTCATCACAAATCCCTCCTTAGAAATGAATAACTAAAACCATTACACGTAGTAATCAATACTACATTAAGTATATGAGTATATTATACCGTTTATGCATAAAATGCAAGTGAAAATTGACTTTTTAAAAATTTATTTGTTAGAATATAACGCGAATGTTACGAATGCTCTTTTACTTGTATTGTCACCAAGTAAGGAGTTTTTATTGTGCATTGCGACGGATAAGGAAGTTGGCGCAAGCGACCGCCGCAGGCGTGAGAACGCGCCCCGGCAGAGTTTATATGATGGAGTTTAGGGTCATATTTGTAATTGGTATTGTAGTAGAAAGGATAATGGATGGAAACAGTTAGATTTGAAGAAATGGGACTTTCGGAAGAGATTCAGAAAGCAGTAAGATACATGGGATTTGAGGAGGCTTCACCGATTCAGGCGAAGGCGATTCCGGCGATGATTAGCGGGATCGATCTGATCGGGCAGGCACAGACCGGAACCGGTAAGACCGCAGCATTCGGAATCCCGATTCTGGAAAAGGTAGATCCGAAGCTGAAAAAGCTGCAGGCGATCGTTCTCTGCCCGACCAGAGAGCTTGCAATCCAGGTGGCAGACGAGATCCGCAACCTGTCCAGATATATGCATGGAATCAAGGTTCTGCCGATTTACGGAGGACAGGATATCGTAAAGCAGATCCGTTCCTTAAAGAGTGGAACACAGATCGTCATCGGAACTCCGGGGCGTGTGATGGACCACATGCGCAGAAAGACAATGAAGCTGGATTTTGTACACACGGTTGTGCTTGATGAAGCAGATGAAATGCTGAACATGGGATTCCGTGAGGATATCGAATTTGTATTAAGTGGTGTTCCTGAGGAGCGCCAGACTGTGCTTTTTCGGCAACCATGCCGAAACCGATCATGGAGATTACGAAGAAATTCCAGAATAACGCAAAAGTGATCAAAGTTACAAAAAAGGAACTGACTGTTCCGAATATTGAGCAGTATTATTATGATGTAAAGCCGAAGAAGAAAGAGGAAGTTCTTTCCAGACTTCTTGATATTTATTCACCAAGGCTTTCGGTTGTATTCTGTAATACGAAGAAGCAGGTAGATCTTCTGGTAAATGCACTTCTCGGACGCGGATATTTTGCGGCAGGACTTCACGGGGATATGAAGCAGGAACAGAGAGACCGCGTGATGCAGGGATTTCGGACCGGTAAGACAGAGATCCTGGTAGCGACGGATGTGGCGGCCCGTGGAATTGATGTAGATGAAGTGGAAGCAGTATTTAATTATGATCTCCCGCAGGATGATGAATATTATGTACACCGTATCGGGCGTACCGGACGCGCAGGACGCGAAGGAAGAGCATTTTCTTTCGTATCAGGAAAAGAAGTTTACAAGCTGAAAGAGATCCAGAGATACTGCAAGACGAAGATCTATGCACAGAAGTTCCGTCACTGAATGACGTTGCAAATACTAAGATGGAAAATATTCTGGATGATGTGGAGCGTGTGATCGAGCAGGAAGATCTGGACATGATGATCAATGCAATCGAAGAACGTGTCAATAATTCTGAATTTACAGCAATGGATATGGCAGCAGCATTTTTGAAGATCTGCTGTGGAATGACAGAGGATAATAAAACTACAGAGGAAAATGACTGGGAATTTGGAGATACCGGTGCAGGTGAGGACGGAATGGTACGTCTGTTCATCAATATTGGTAAGAAGCAGAGAGTACGTCCGGGAGATATTCTTGGTGCGATCGCCGGGGAAAGCGGAATGGATGGAAAGCTGATCGGAACGATTGATATGTATGATAAGTATACATTTGTTGAGGTGCCGAGGGAATATGCCCGTGAGGTACTGAACGCGATGAAGAATGTGAAAATTAAAGGGAAGACGGTGGCTGTGGAGCCGGCGAACCAGAAATAGGAGGTCGAGCCAGTCGAATGCGCTGCGCTACTTCTCGCTGTAGCTGTCGCCTAATAGGGATAAATAGAAGAGCCCTGGAAGAATGAATAAATTCGTTCTTCCAGGGGCTCTTCTATTTATACCTGCTCGGCTTGTAGCTTAGCCAAAGTAGCGTTTGAGTAATCCTTCGAATGCTTTTCCGTGTCTTGCTTCATCTCTTGCCATTTCATGAACTGTGTCATGGATTGCATCGAGGTTTGCAGCTTTTGCACGTTTTGCAAGGTCGAATTTACCTGCTGTTGCGCCGTGTTCTGCTTCTACTCTCATTTCAAGGTTCTTCTTTGTGCTGTCTGTTACAACTTCGCCAAGAAGTTCTGCGAATTTAGCAGCGTGTTCTGCTTCTTCGTGAGCAGCTTTTTCCCAGTAAAGTCCGATTTCCGGATAGCCTTCTCTGTGAGCTACTCTTGCCATTGCAAGATACATTCCTACTTCTGAACATTCACCTTCAAAGTTTGCTCTGAGGTCGGCAAGGATGTCTTCGCTTACGCCTTTAGCTACTCCAACTACATGCTCTGCAGCCCATTCTCTTTCGCCTTCTTTTACTTCTGTGAACTTGTCAGCGCCTACGCCACATACTGGACATTTCTCCGGTGCTGCTTCGCCTTCGTATACATAACCACATACTGTACAAACAAATTTCTTCATAATAATAATCTCCTTTTCTTTTTTTGATAGTATATTTGATTTTTTAGTTAGCAATATTAGTAACTGTTACTGATATTAAGATAACATATACATTTGTCTTTGTCAACTATAATTGATAAGTTTTTTCAAAATTTCTGAATTTATACCACATAGTCAGGATTTTCTTAAACAATCACCGCAGATACCGTAGAAAAGCATGGTGTGTGATTCAATCTGACCGTCGAAACTTTCGGATGCGAGCTGGTTGATCTTATCCATGTGATCAAAATCCATATCAATCATTCGCTTGCAGCACTTGCAATAGAATGATAATGCGGATTGGTACGTGCATCAAAACGATCGCCGCCATCGGGTGTTGTAATTTTAATCGCCTCGCCTATGTCGGCAAGCAGATTTAAATTGCGGTAAACGGTTCCGAGACTGATATTCGGGAATTCGTCTTTGATATGCATATATACAGTATCCGCTGTTGGATGTGTTGTAACAGAGGAAAGATAATCCTTAATAGCCTCACGCTGTCTGCTATATTTTAAATTTGCCATTGATGTCACCTCCTACATAAAGATAATAATAATAGTTACTAAAATTATATTATAATAATATTCTTATAATGTCAATAAAAAATTGTATATTGAATAAAAGAATAAAAAATGGAAATACTGTTAAGCGAGATGTAACAATTTGTAACAAATATGACGAAAAAACAATGCATATAAAGAACGGTGTAGAACTGTGTAATACGAAATAAATGAGGAAAACTTGACAATATGAAATTTGATTGATATAATATCACCGTAACAAATGTAACAATTCTGTAACATTTACAAAAGATAAGAATACATGAAGGAGGGAGATTTATGCATTCAAATCTAAAAAAAAGGATTGTTCCTGGTTACTTTTCTGGGGATGACAGTATCTCCGGGAATTTCGGTTATGGCAGCAGATGGGGACACCGCAGAAGCTGCAAAAATGCCGGGCGTAGGGATAGAAGCGGTATTGAAGGATTTTTATTCTCAGAACAGGGAGATTAAAGCTGAGGATTATCTGGTACCGGAAAATAAGGGCGAGTATTTAGATATGGCATTTGCCAATGTAACGAGTTTTCTGTATGTCAGAAGCGAACCGACAAAGGAAAGTGAATATGTCGGAAAGCTGTATCCGGGATACGCGGCGAAGATCACAGGTCCTGTGGGAGAATGGACGGCAGTTGAATCGGGAGATGTCACCGGATATGTAAAAACAGAATATATACTGACAGGAGCAGAGGCGCAGACGTATGCGGAGAATCTGGTAACGGAAGCGCAGCAGGAAGGAAAAGAAGAAGCAGAAGCATTTACCTATGCAGTGTCCAGAAAATCCGAAGAAGCGCAGATGACGCAGGAAGTCCAGGAAAATGTACAGCAGACGGAGACTACCGAGGTTTCCGCACAACCGGCGTCAAATGGACAGGCGATCGTTGATTATGCATGCCAGTTCATTGGGAATCCGTATGTCTGGGGCGGCACAAGTCTGACAGATGGGGCAGACTGTTCCGGATTTGTACAATCAGTATTTGCGCATTTTGGAATCAGTCTTCCACGGACAACGTATGACCAGATTAATGCAGGCGTGGAGGTAAGCTATGATCAGGCGATGCCGGGAGATCTGATCTGTTATGATGGCCACATCGGAATTTATATTGGGAACGGTCAGATCGTCAATGCACAGAACCCGGAACAGGGAATCGGGATTTCACCGGCGACTTATACGACAATTCTTTCAGTAAGAAGAATCGTGTAAAAGCTGGAAACACCAGTGAAAGCAGGCATTTGAAAAATGTGAAAATGCTGAATATTTGTGGGTTATCCACATTGTCCACATAAAAACATACGTTTTTTGTGGAAAACGGGGGAAAATATTTTACAAAAGCAAAGAAACCTTAATATCCGTGAACTGCTTCCCGTCAAGTAGACAATTAAAAAAATAAAATTTATTTCTGCCACTAGATGAAAAACTGGTGGCAGTTTTTATGCTGCCAATATATATTGTTCATGTTTTTCCATTGGGGTTAAAACTCCAAGATTCCTTTGTAATCGTCTATTGTTGTAATATTCCATGTAGCTTTCAATCATGCCCACAAGTGCTGTACGACTCGTAAATCTTTTCCCATAATAACGTTCTCTTTTTATAATCCCCCAGAATCCTTCCATCGGACCATTATCAATACATTTTGCAACCCTGGACATGCTTTGCGTCATTCCGGCAGCTTCCAGTTTATTATGGAAGCTTCGATTTGTATATTGAAATCCTCTGTCACTATGACACAGCGGGCGTGCCTCTGGATTACTGGCAATGGCATTGTCGAAAGTATCAAAGACCAATGCATTATTATTGTTATCTCGAATTACATAGGACACAATCCGTCTATCATACAAATCTAGTATTGCACTAAGATACACCTTATGTTTTTCCAAACCGATGTAATATTTAAATTCCGTTACATCTGTAAGCCATTTCTGATTAGGTGCATCTGCAAAAAACTCTCGGTTTAATACATTTTCCGCTATGTATTGTGGATTTGCGGATTGACGTGTGCATCCATTGTTAGCATATTTAATTGTGGATTTAATATTTTTCTTTCTGCAAATACGAAGAACCCGTTTGTCATTTACCTTTATTCCATAATAGCGTTCCAGATCATCTCGTATTCTTCGATAGCCTTTGTCAGGAGAATCCGTGTGTATCTTTTCGATTGCATCTGAAATACGCAAGTTTTTAATTTCATTAGCTGGAATCTCTCTATGAAGCCATTTATAATAAGCAGATCTGCTTACATTTCCAAGTTTGCAAAGTACACTGATTGGGTAACCGTATGTTTCGTTTTCCTCTTTAATTGCCTGATAAATCTGCCTTGCCTCAACAGGCTTAACCCCGCCTCCTCTCTATTTCGTCGAGTTTTTTAGGAATGATGCCTCCATTCAGCTTTTTCCGCTTGGCTTTTCCATCTTCAATTCTGCTTGAAGTTTTTCAATTTCTGAAAGAGAATTCTCTGATTTC
>ENA-OQAS01000567-OQAS01000567.1-human-gut-metagenome-genome-assembly--contig:-NODE-567-length-19167-cov-3.676155_pt1 | contig 19167 bp, 22 predicted proteins | sample MGYA00242733_ERZ504523 | MGnify/ENA primary metagenome ERZ504523 (study PRJEB26092, sample SAMD00036239) | human gut metagenome | host: Homo sapiens | study: EMG produced TPA metagenomics assembly of...
CTTCATTTTAAGAAAAGAATGGTTCCGGCAGTATCCGGAGCACTTATGGGAGTGATGCTTATGAGCACTACCTGTTTTGCAGCAGGTACAGGTACTTCCGCAGTAACACAGCCGCTTGAGAACTTAAAGACACTTATCATTGCAGTCATTGGTGCGGTCGGTGTCATCATTCTTGCAAAGAATGTCATGGAGTTCGCACAAGCCTACCAGCAGCAGGATTCATCTACTATGAACTCAGCTTTAAAGGGAGTTGTGGCAGGTATTATCATGGCAGGTATTTCTACTGTACTCACTTTCTTAGGCTTCTAAGATAGGGAAAAAATAATCCCTGTTGCAATAGAAGAAAAGAGGTGAATAACAGGTATGGATATTTTTAAGCTGGGAGACAAAATACTTGCTCTCCTTGAAGCTATGTTTGGATTTTGGAATAATCAGATATCTTTGGTTTTTGCAATGCTTGGACAATCGCCCGTCAGTTTTAAGGGCGGTGGTCCGTGGGCAGTCATCGAGGGAATAGAGCCAATCTTTGTAGCGGTTGGTTCTTCCTTGTGGTACTGTTCTTTGTTATCGGTTTCTGTTCGGAAAGTATAGATGTGAAAGATGAAATGAGGTTTGAATCAATCCTGCGTATGCTTATCCGATTAGGACTTGCAGAATGGTTTGTTGCAAATAATGTCACGATTATGAAAGCATTTTTTACTTCCATCGGAAATCTGGTAGGGCTTATTTCGGCAGGAACAACAACACAGCTTGCCATTGACAGTGCACAGGCAGATGTTATTAAGGAACTTGGATTTGGTGAAGTCTGGTAATGCTGATCCTTACGGCACTGCTTGCAATCATCATTATTATCTGTGGTTTCTTTATCATTTACACCGTGTATTTCAGATTCTTAAAAATATTGATCATTGTGCCGCTTGGAGCAATCGCCTGCTCTACAATGGCAGGAAACAGAATGGTAAGTCATACGATGTCAACTTACTGTAAGTATTTCTTATCCTGTGTGTTTGAGGCGGTAACAATGGCACTTGCGATTGTGGTATGCAATGCATTTATCAATGCAGGGCTGCCTTCCTTTACGGGAAGTTATGCAGACTGGGCACAGACACTTATTTATCTGTGTGAAATGACATTTACCATAGCAATGACGGTTGGAAGTGTGAAGGGAGCACAGACACTTACAAGTAAGGCATTCGGATTATAGAAGGAGGCATTTATGGATAATGAAAAGAAACAGGTGACTTATAATTCCAGTTTTTCCGGGGAGACACAGGTAACACTCGATATTCAGCAGTATATGAATAACAAGGCAATGTATATCGGGCTTATGTGTAATGAAGATGGATACGATGAGCCGTTTGGTGATGTGACCGTAAATTTGTCTGTTGCTGCACCGAATTACTGCGGATATCTGAATGTGAATGATATGCCGGATATTGAGAAATTCATCACAGAAAATGAGCTTGGGGAGTTTACAGGATTTACACAGAGGAGTGGTTATTGTGAATATCCTCTTTATCTGTTCAATGTCGATAAGCTGAGAGAACTGTGTCCGGATGGAATGGATATGTATGAGGCAAATATCGGTATGGCAAGAAAGCCGGAGACAAAGGAGTTAGCAAGATAGGGGGGCAGAGGACAATGGTTATTGAAATAAACAAAGACATTGACCGTTATCAGGAATCGGTGGCAATGGGACTTACAGCAAAACAGCTTGTATTTTCTATTGCCAGTGTGATAGTCGGTGGCGGTATCGTATTACTTCTTTATAGATATATTGGTCTTACGGGTTCTGCTTATGTGGCGATTCCGTGTGTAGCTCCGATAGCACTTGGAGGATTTTATTCTTTTAATGGAATGAATTTCTACGAGTATATGGGAAAGAAACTGCATTTTATGTTTGGAAATAAGGCTCTTACCTATGTATCTACTGAGGGAGAGCCGATTATCAAGGCTTTTGAAATGGAGCAGAACGGACAGGTAAAGAAGAAAGGTAAAAAACTCAATCAGAGATTACAACATCAGAGTCAGCAGTAAAGAAACAGGAGGAATTTGAAGAAATGAAGAAAAAGACAAGAAACATGATGTTTGGACTGGCAGCCGTGTTTGTGCTGGCGGTAGCGGGTGTGGCTGCTTATAAAGCAATGCACTAAAAAGGAACCTGCATAAAAACAGATTCCTTAAATGAGGGAAAATCCCTGTCGAAGAATGGAAGTCCAGTTACTTTTCTGATAGAGAAATCGGACTATGATTACAGTCTGCTTTTCTTCATCAATCGTATAAAAGGCAAGGTAATTATTGATTATCACAAAACGAATGCCCCAGCTTGCCAGTACCGGATCATCTACCAGACGGAACTTCTGTGGCAGGTCGGCTAGTGAGCTTATCTGCTCAGTCGCAGCATCTAACAGATTATCTGCGGCATCAGGATTTTTGAGGGTAAATTCGATGTAATCCGCAGCACGCATAATATCGTGTTCTGCGGTGGAAGTGATATGAACCTGATAGCTCATCGACTGCGGCGGCTTCTGATATCAGCCATAGCTTCGGAAAATGGTCTGGTGTTGCCTGTGGCAATATCGTCCATTCCTTCCTTGATCTGGCTGTAAAGTTCAAAGCGGCTGGTCAGTTCTTCGTAGGCTTCAATGCTCATAACGGCAAGGTCGCCTTTTCCATTCTTCGTGATGAAAACTGGTTCAGGATAATTATGACAAAATGTAGAAATTTCATTGTAATTATTCCTTAAATCAGCACTTGATTTGATTGCTGGCATAAAAACACCTCCTTATTTGATAACAAAATTATACACAAATTTTGTTATGAAGTCAATGGATATACCATTAGTGTTAGCAGGATAAACACAACTATTCATATGTATCTGACCGTGAGGTCGGGAACAAGCCCGTTGGGTGATGTTCCCGGCGGGCTTTCACAGATAAGAAAGCGAGGTTAGAGACAATGGGTTTATTTACGGACGGATTTAAGCTCTTGAAAAAGGCAAGTGAGCCTTTGTACAAGACACCGAAATCCATTCAGGAAACCATAGAGATTATGGCGGTGGCTGAAAACGGTATTTTTGAAGTAAGCAGGAATAAGTATTCCAAGTGTTACCGCTTTCAGGACATCAATTACACAACGGCAACGGAGGATGAGCAGATCGGCATTTTTGAAAGATACTGCAAATTCTTAAATTCGCTGGACTGTAATTATAAGATTACGATTAACAATAAGAACAAAAATATGGAGGATCTCCGTGATAAGGTTCTTATTACAGAAAAAAACGATGGCTTCAATAATTACCGAAGAATCTACAATGACATTATTGAGGAGAAGATTATTGAGGCAGACAGGGGATTGAACAGGAAAGATACCTGACGATCACGATTGAGAGAAAGAACTTTGAGGAGGCAAAGGCACAGTTTGCCACACTTGAGGCAACAATACACAAGGCTTTCATTGAGCTTGGGGCGGAGATTGTGCCGCTTAATGGCAATGAAAGGCTGAAAGTGCTCTATGACTATTACCATCTTGGCGATGAGGGCAGTTTTGATTTTGATATCAAAAAGGCAAAGAAGGTCGGAGCAGATTTTAAGAATGATTTATGTAATGGTATGGTGAAATATTTCCCAGACCATTTTGAGGACGAGAGTAAATACTGCAAGGCACTTTTCATTAAGAAGTATCCCAGCAGTTTATCTGACAGATTTATCAATGAGATTACTTCCCTTCCGGTACACTCCATTACCAGTATTGATGTAGTGCCTGTGCCAAAGGATTTGACCACAAAGGTGCTTCAGAAGAAATATCTTGGTATTGAGTCGGATATTATCAAACAGCAGAGAGTCCGTAATAAGAACAATGACTTCTCCACAGAAATCTCTTATGCAAAGAGAACGGAGAAAAAAGAGATTGAGGCAATTATGGATGATGTTCGTGAGAATGACCAGTGTCTTTTCTTTGTAGGAGTTACCATTATCCTTATGGCAGAAAGTAAGAAGGAGCTTGAGAGTGTCTGCGAAACAGTAGAAACAATCGGAAAACGTAACAGTTGTACGATTGATACACACTACTTAAAGCAGAGGGAAGCACTCAACACGGCACTTCCGATTGGTGTAAGACAGGTGGAAACAATGCGTACCCTTCTTACCCAGTCGCTTGCGGTGCTTATGCCGTTCAATGTGCAGGAACTGAATGACAGCACAGGTAATTATTACGGTATCAACCAGATCAGTAAGAATGTAAATATCGGTAACAGAAAGAAGCTCATCAACGGAAATGGCTTTGTATTCGGAGTGCCGGGTTCTGGCAAATCATTCTTCTGTAAGATGGAAATGGGTAGCGTATTTTTATCGGGGGATGATGAGATTATCGTCATTGATCCGATGAACGAATATTTTGATATTGCACAGACTTATGGCGGAACCGTGGTAAATATGTCCACATACACGGACAACTATGTAAATCCGCTTGAGATGGATGTGTGGAGTCTTGATCCGAATGATTCAAAGGGAATGATAAGGGAAAAGGGGAATTTATGCTTGGTCTTTGTGAGCAGTGTATCGGGGACAGCTTAAATTCCAGACAGAAATCAATCATTGACGCTGTGTGAGAAAGATGTATATCGACATCGCAAGGGGCAGGGAAAAGTATATTCCGGTAATGAGTGACTTCTACGATATCCTTATGGAACAGCCGGAGGACGAAGCAAAGGATATCGCATTGTCTTTGGAACTTTTTGTAAATGGTTCCCTCAATATCTTTAACCACCAGACAAATGTTGATGTAGATAACCGATTCACAGTATATGGTATCAGGGACTTAGGCACGGAGCTTAGTCCTATCACAATGCTTGTTATGATGGAGTCTATTCAAAACAGAATTGTAGAAAACGGGCAAAAAGGCAAGGCAACCTGGCTCTATATTGATGAGTTCCATGTCCTGCTTAATTCGGAGTATTCTGCAAAATATTTACAGCAGCTCTGGAAGAAGGTGAGGAAACAAGGTGGACTGTGCACGGGTATCACCCAGAACGTCGTGGACCTTTTACAGAACTACACCGCCACTACAATGCTTGCAAACTCTGAGTTTGTTGCACTCTTAAAGCAGGCGAATACAGACAGTTCCAAGATGGCAGAGGTTATCGGTGTATCAGAGGCACAGCTTCGTTTCGTAACCAATACTGCATCGGGAATGGGACTTATCAAGTGTGGTTCCGTGGTAATTCCGTTTGATAATCAGATCAGCAAGGACACTGACCTTTACAGACTGTATAACACCAATATCCACGAAAAGATTGCGGAGCAGAAGAAAAGGGAGGCAAAATTTGCTGATTAGAATTGCAATGTATCAGCCATTTGGACTAAGTTCCGGATGGCTACTTTTACCTTTTTTAAGGATACAGAAAGAAGGTGGGAACATTGAAGATAAAAAAAGTGGATGACAAGCCTATGGTCATTCACACTAAGAAAAAAGCTAAGATTCATATGCATGAACCGAAGAAAGCTAAAATTAAGGGCAGTAACATTTACACTGTACAGCGTGGTCCGAAAATTGCTAGTGCAAAGATAAATGATACAGGTAAAAAGAAGTCTTATCGTAAGAGTACCATTCATCAGGCAGAGAAGAAAGAAAAGGAACCTTCAAAATTTAAGAGAAATATACGGGAGTCCAATACTTCTATCAAGACGAAGAATACCAATCTTCATATAGCAGGAAGAACGGGAGCACTTGCGACTGGAGCAGTTACAGAGCAGGTGGAAGGCGGGCAGGAAGTGTCACAGGCAGCTTATCTTGCATATGAAGCAAGCCGTCCGGTTACGGGAACTGCTTCAAGGGGAGCGTCACTTTTCAGAAAGAAAGCGGCAGCCGAAGCAAAGAGGCGTATCAAGAAGGTAGAAACAGGAAAGAAGCTGGCAAAAAAGATGGGAAAGAAAGCTGCCAGTGATACGGCAAAAAAGGTTGCCGGTGACACGACAAAGACAGCAGCGAAAGAAACTGCCAAGAACACTGCAAAAGAAACTGCCAAAACTACGACAAAAGCGGCAACCACAGCGCAGGTACAGCGGTTGCACCGGGAGCAGGTACAGCAGTCGGCATGGCGGCAGGCTATGCCACGGGTGTATCTATTGAGGCGAAGGATGTGAAAGCAGCGAACCGTAGCAGAAAAGATTAAATTTTTTTCTGGATAAGATGAAAGAACAGGAAAATCAGACGGACAGTGTTGTAAAACTGGTAAAAGATCTGATTGTAAAAAAGGCAGTTCTCTGGATAAAGGCGGCAGCTCCGATTATCGGACTTGTACTTTTTCTGTTGGTTCTTTTAGTGGTAATCGTTGCAGTTCCGGTTATTGCTGTGATAGCGATTCTTTATAATTCACCATTTGCCTTATTTTTACCGCCGCTGGAGTCAGGAGATACAGTGCAGACAGTTACAAGTGCTTATGTGTCTGAATTTAACCGTGATGTGAATACCAAAGTGAATGAACATACCGGATATGACTTTGGCGAACTGGTGTATGTAGATTATGAGGGAATGGATGAAAATCCAAGTAACTACTACGACATTATGGCGGTCTACATGGTCAAGTATGGTGTAGGCGATACTGCAACAATTATGAATGATATATCAAAGGGGTGGTTGCAGACTGTAGTAAATGATATGTGTTCTTATACTACAAGTAGTGGAACAAAAGATGTGGAGGAAACAGACGCAGATGGCAATGTAACAACTGTTACGAAGTCGGTACTGTATGTAAATGTTACGCTCAAATCATACAGAGATATGATTTCCGTTTATGGATTTGATTCTGATCAGGTAGAAATGCTTGAGCAGATCATGAGTCCTGAGTTTATGGGACAGCTTGGATATGCTGGAAGTGGAAGCGGTGGAGGCGGTGGAAGCCCCGGAGTAAGTTCCATGACAGAGGATGAAATAAATGCAATCCTCAGTGGTATTACAGATAGCAGGCAGAAAGCAGTCTGCTCTTATGCCCTTCACAGAGTGGGTTATCCTTACAGTCAGGAATTAAGAGATAGTGGCAATTATTATGATTGCAGTTCACTTGCGTATTATTCATGGAAGGATGCAGGTGTGAATATCAGTCATGGAGGAGCAACTACAGCAGCGGCAGAAGCACAGGGACTTGATGAAGCAGGAAAGACCGTATCTTATGATGAAATGCAGCCTGGTGATCTTATCTTTTACAGTTTCACAAACAACGGAAGATATAAGAATATCAGCCATGTGGCAGTATATGTCGGCAATGGAAAGGTGGTAGAAGCCCTGAATGAAAGAGTTGGCGTAGTTTACCGTGATGTGGCAAGTGTCGGAAAGATTGTAGTAATTGGCAGACCATAGAAAATTGGCAGAGAGGGCGAAAGTCCTCTCTGGGACAGGAGGTAAGAATGGATTTAAAGGATATGATTCTTGTAATGGAGAATTATAAGGGAACAGAAAGAAATATGCTTATGACTTTGGAAGATTATAAGAAGTTCGTTGCCATTGATGATATGTCAGAGCTTGCAGATCAGATGCTGCTTCTTGGAAGAACGCTTGCGGAAGGTTTTACAGAGTATTACAGGGCAGCAAATGTTACAGTTTTTGCAAAATTCTGTAGAGATGATGTGGAACTGGGACGCTTTTTGCAAGGATATTATAACGATTCAAAGAAATTTTACTTTGATAAGGCAACAAGTTCCCCAGAGTGTATTACAAAGATGGATGAGATTGGAATGACGGATAGAGGCTGGATAGATGACTTTATCCTGCATTATGAAAAATGCGACAGGACATTTGAAAGAGGGCAGACATTTCATAATTTTAATGACCACGATTATATGGTACTGGAAGCATTATCTCCACGCAATCTTGTGGTAATGGATATGAAAAGCGGCTCTCTCACGATTGCTCTTGGAGCAACAGAGTATAAGCGATATCCGAAAGACGAGGAGCCAACTAAGGATAACACAACGATCGGGGTATCGTGGGAGCACGGGATTTATCTTGGTTCCACACTTTCGCAGACCAACTTTAAGGCATATAAAAGAGAATACGGGACACCTGAAAAGATAAAAGATGTTTATGATTACAGGGCGAAACTCAAGCAGAAGTTTTATTTTTATCAGGATTTGTCAAAGGATGATGATATTCCAAAAAATATGCAGAATGATTTCCTGCACCAGATGTATAAGGAATTTGGAACGATAGAGGAGGAATATTTTTATGACAGGCTTGAAGATGGAAGTATGATGAAGGTTTTAAGGAAAGACAGGTAAAAGAAAAAAAGAGCCGATGAGGAAAAATGGAATTGGAGGCTGATATCGAATGGAAAAAGAATTTGATATTGAGATAAAAGAAGTTCTCTCAAGGGTAGAGACAGTAAAGGCAGAGTCACTTGACGATGCCATAAACAAGGCAATGGATATGTATTATTCAGAACAGATAGTCCTTGATGCGGAGGATATGAAGGGAGTTGATTTTTCGCCATACAGCAAGAACAGCTCCCTTCTTCATTAAAGGAAAATGGAGGAAAGACACGATGAAAAATGAGCAGACAGCAGTTATTAAGGATATGGAATTTTTATTAAACGAACTTCATAAGGAATGGGAAAGACCGGGAGAGGTAAAATCGTCTGTCAGTATTCCATATGAGAAAGTTGAGGAAATCAGCAGAAAGCTGAATGTGATTGTCTATGAGACACAGCAGTCGGCTGACAGCGACGGACTTGCCTTTAAGCAGAGCATAGCCAAGTCAAAGCAGTGTTATGTGCTTCTCAGGATTATGCGAAAGATTGTAAAAGGAAAGGGCAAATGTGATAGACAGGCGGTTGATGCAGAATTTGTGATTGAGCTTGACGGGGAGGAGTCAAAGCTCTTTAAGGAAATGTTTGCAGAATTACTGAAGTAAAAGGAGGGTGACACATGAGTGTTGATATGAAGGTCAAAGCGATATATGATTCAGAAATCAGCAACATCACCCGTTCTGAAAAGAACTGGAAAGATGTATTAAAAGTTGCTGGTCAGTTATATCGCTATGAATTTGATAATATCGTTATGGTAACAGCTCAGAGATCACCGGAGAAAAGTACCCTTATGGCAGATTATGACACTTGGAAGAAAGTGGGAAGATATGTAAAGCGTGGAGCAAAGGGCTGTGCTATCTTCCCCTCAAGGGCACTTAATCCCCGTATGAGATATATTTTCGATATCAGTGATACAGGCGGAAAGAATGTGAAGCTGACTTGGGATCTGGAGGGGGAAAACCTGAAAAGTTATGCAGACTTTCTGGTATCGGAAGGACAGATGGAGCGGTATAAAAGCGATGACAGGGAATCACTAAAAAATACGCTAAAACAGTTTACAGGAACAAATGTTTGGAATATAATAAAAGAGGAGTTCGGGGATAGAATGTCCGAACTAATGCAGCTATCAGGTAGTGTGATAAAGGAATTCAACGAAAAACGCAAGGGCTTACAGCAGGATAGCGATATGGAGCAGTTAGTATATTCCAGTGTTATGTATGCTGTAGGGACGAGATGTGGATTTGACTTATCTGTGCAAGAACAGGATTTCAGTCAGATTGTAAATATCAAAGATGAGGAGATAGTTTACCGTCTTGGTTCCCTTGTATGCGATGTCTCCTGTAGTGTTCTTAGAGAATTTAGTAGGAATTTACAAACGATTGAGAGCGAAAGGAGAATATCATATGTTAGAAGCAATGACTTACAAGGAAGTGGACGGACTGCTGTATCCGGAGCTGACAATGCCGGACGAGACAGAGGATTTAACGAAGCTGGGCAGATACGGGAGAATGGCAATGAAGTATCTTCTGGAGAACGAACCGGCAAGGTACAAGACACTGATGAGATTCGGGAAGATGTACGAGAAGATGTCGGCAGTAGAGGAGGAAGCAAACCAGCTTTACGATCAGTTGGAGGAACAGTATCTAATGAAGCACAAGCCACAGAATCCGTCATCGACAATGGAGATGTGGAAGATAAGAGAGCAGGCGAAGATGCAGGCAGAGGAAGTAGTGCTCCACCAGATCGTGATGAAGTTTCATTAGAAACACAGGAAGAATTAAATAGAGAGCTTGATGAGATTAACTCATTGGGTGTCAGTAAGGAAGCCGAATATACACAGGCTTCCTTTTTTCGACCAAAACGGGCAGGCAAGTTTGGTGTGAAGCAGCCGGAGAAAACCAGACACAATGAATTTATGCGTCAGTTCGAGGAGGATAAAAAGGCTGCCCTTGCCAGAAAATATAATTACCTTAATCCAAAGAAAGCAGAGAGTGTACCAAGTGAGTATGTAAAAGAGATACTTATGAAAGGAACTGGCTTTGTCGGTGGAAAAGGCAGGGTGTGTGAAATCTATCAGACAGAGATAGACGCAGGAACCAGAGCAAAGCGTATCAAGGCAGAATATGGTCAGGGGGGTGCAAGCTGGCCGCTTGACGGTCTAGGCTTGCACGGGTTATGACACATTTCACGGTTCGGGACTTCGTATCCAATGGAAAGATGAAGATGGAGAAGTAGAAGGATACGTTTCGTGGAAGAATGTCGAAAAGGAAATCGGTGTACTTATCCTTACCGGAGAATACCAGTCGGAGACACCTCGTATTGATGAGCTTGCAATGGACGGACTTCGTGAAGATGATGAAGTCATTGACGCAGAGTACCGTGAAGTTGATACGCAGGAGGAGAAATCAGAAATTGATGATTATGCTATTCCTGATGAGCCTGACAGTTATGCTGTAAACAGAAAGGCGGCTGAGTTACGGTATATCAAGCCGATTGATTATGCTGACCGTGTAGCTGCAATGGATAAAGATTTAAGAGATGCCATTGAGATACTTGTGTCAGAATGTAGCTGTTACACACCATTCCGTGCTTTCCTTATGGATGTGGTGCAATCGGATTTTGCATTTATGCCAAATAAGCTGGAACTGATCTGTGAGATAGCGATGGGAAATGTTCAGGGTGAGAGAAAGGCATATTGCAATAATCAGTATGGACTCACAGAATACACTTTAAGCAGTGCAGATGTGAAAGTAAGCTACAAAAACAGAAATGGAGAGAGGGCAGGGGATACCGTATCATGGCGTGAGGTATATGAAATCTTATCCTATATGGTAAAACAGCCATTTTACTGTGGAGAGGACCAGAAGGCAATCTATCAGACCATAAAAAATAAGATTGACAGGGAAAAGATGAATCCTGTTTACCGCAAGTTCTTTGATATTGAGGACAGTGTGAGAGAAAGCCGTCTTAAAACCAGAGAACGGGCGATTGCATATGGCTTGAATACCAAGATTGACACGGATGGTCGTATAATTTCTGATGAGGATAAGAATGTATCGGCAGATATTCCACAGAAGGATACCGAACCACAGGAGGCTGCCCCTGAAACACCTGCACAGGAAGTATTACCGCCAGTGGAAGGTCTGCGTGGAAAAGAAAAAACACAAGACCAGACAAAACTCAATTTCCATTATAACCTGTGGGAAACAGAAAAGGGTGGTGCAAAGACCAGATACCAGTGGAACATTGATGCAATCTGTACACTAAAGCAGATTGAAGCAGAAAACAGACTTGCAACACAGGAGGAGCAGACTGTTTTATCAAAGTTTGTCGGCTGGGGAGCTTGTCACAGGCATTTGATGAGAATAATGCTGCGTGGAGCAAAGAGTATGCAGAACTGAAAGAGCTTCTTTCCGATGAGGAATACAGTGCGGCAAGAGCAACTGTAAATAATGCCTTTTACACTTCGCCGGAGATTGCAACGTGTATCAATTCAGCCCTTGTGCAGTTTGGGTTTAAAGGCGGAAATGTCTTGGAGCGTCTATGGGTATCGGTAATTTCTTCGGAAGTATGCCAGCACCAATGCAGCAAAGCAGGCTGTACGGAGTGGAGCTGGACAGCATATCGGGAAGAATAGCAAAACAGCTTTACCAGAATGCCAATATCAGTATTACAGGATTTGAAAACACCACATATCCGGATAACTTCTTTGATGTTGTTATGGGAAATGTGCCATTTGGAGATTATAAGATATTCGATCCAAAGTACAACAAGTATAACTTCCGTATTCACGATTATTTTCTGGCAAAAGCACTCGATCAGGCAAGACCGGGAGGTATGGTTGCAGTGATTACCACAAAGGGAACACTGGATAAGAGCAATCCGACTATACGAAAGTATCTGGCTGAGAGGGCAGAACTTGTGGGAGCAATCCGACTTCCGAATACTGCATTTAAGGATAATGCAGGAACTGAGGTGACTGCGGACATTCTTTTTTTTACAGAAAAGAGAGCGAAAAATTGATATAGAGCCTGACTGGGTACATCTTGGTGTCACAGGTGATGGCATAGCAGTCAATTCCTATTTTGCAGAGCACCCGGAGATGATGCTTGGTACAATGCAGTATGATACAAGGATGTTCGGACAGGACAGCAAATATACCGTCTGTGTGAATAATGATGAGAACTTCAATCTGTATGAAGCACTCAATAAGGCAATCAGTAACATCAAAGCACAGATGACAGATTTTGAGAGACTGGCAGATAATGAGGAACAGACAGAGGAAGTCATTCCCGCTGATCCGGATGTCAGAAATTATACTTACACATTCTTTGAAGGAAAACTTTACTACAGGGAAAATTCAGAGATGGTAAGGCAGAAGTATCACCGACAGCGGAGGGGCGTATTAAGAGCCTTGATGAAATCAGACAGATAACAAGAGAGCTGATTGATATCCAGATGGAGGGCTGTAGTGATGAGGAGCTTGCAGACAAACAGCAGCTTTTGAATGTAAAATATGATAAATTCGTTGGAAAGTATGGAGCAATCACTTCCAAAGCAAACCGTACAGCGTTCAGGGATGACAGCGATTATCCGCTTCTTTGCAGTCTGGAAGAAGTAAATGAGGACGGGGAGGTGAAGAAGGCTGATATGTTTTATAAGCAGACGATTAAAGCAAAGTCCGTGGTGGACAGGGTAGAAACTGCAGTTGAGGCTCTTAATGTATCGGTCAATGAGTTTGGATATGTAAATATTCCTTATATGCTCTCCATTTATGAAACAGACAGGGATACTCTCATAAAGGAACTCGATGGAATTATATTTCTTAATCCTGACCGTTACAATGAAAATAACCCGGACGCAGGCTGGGAGACAGCAGACGAATATCTGTCGGGAAATGTAAGGGATAAGCTGCGTGTTGCAAAGGCAATGGCGGCGGATACCGATAATCCGCAGGCAGAAAGATTTGCCGCCAATGCCGCAGCCCTAGAGGAAGTTCAGCCGGAATGGATTGAAGCCTCGGATATTGATGTAAAGATTGGTACAACTTGGATTGAGCCGCTTGATTATGAGCAGTTTATCTATGAGCTGCTTAATACACCAAAGAGGGCAAGGGCAATCAGAACAGAGTATTATAATTCCGGTATTCAGGTACACTTGAATAAAATGAGTATGGAATGGTTCATTGAAAATAAAAGTATGGATAAACATTCCGTGGCTGCAACGAAAACTTATGGTACAAGCAGAATGGACGCTTATTCTATTTTTGAGGATACCCTGAACTTAAAAACAGTCACTGTCAGGGACAGGATTGATGACGGTGATGGCAAGTACCATTATGAAGTCAATAAGAATGAGACAATGCTTGCAAGGGAAAAGCAGAATATGATCAAGGAGAAGTTCAAGGAATGGCTGTTTGCAGAACCGGAACGCCGACAGAAGTATGTGGAATATTATAATGAAACCTTCAATAATATCCGCCTGCGTGAGTATGACGGAAGCCATTTGCAATTTCCAGGAATGAACCCTGAGATTGAATTAAAACCGCACCAGAAAAATGCGGTGGCACGAATCCTTATGGGAGGAAATACCCTGCTTGCCCACTGCGTCGGAGCCGGAAAGTCGTTTGAAATGATGGCTGCGTGTATGGAACAGAAAAGACTCGGACTTTCCAATAAGACAATTATGGTAGTGCCAAAGCCGCTTATCGGGCAGACGGCAAGTGAATTTTTAAGGCTTTACCCGTCAGCAAACATCTTGGTTGCAACGGAGCGTGATTTTGAAAAGAGCCGAAGAAAGCAGTTTGTGTCAAGGATTGCGACAGGCGATTATGACTGCATCATTATGTCGCACTCGCAATTTGAAAAAATTCCAATTTCGGCAGAGAGAAAGGAGCGAATGCTTAATGAACAGATAAATGAGATCACCTATGCGATTGATGATATGAAGGAGCGGAACGGGGAACGCTGGACCGTAAAGCAGATGGAAAGCCAGAAGAAAAAGCTGGAGGAACAGCTTAAATCCCTGACCGATGAGAGCAGGAAAGATGACCTCATTACCTTTGAGGAGCTGGGTGTTGACTCTATTATGGTAGACGAAGCACACAATTTTAAGAACCTCGCCACATTTTCAAAGATGAATAATGTGTCGGGAATCAGCAGTAGTGGGGCTAAAAAGTCAACGGATATGCAGCTTAAATGCCAGTATTTATCAGAGATAAATGATGGCAGGGGAATTGTATTTGCAACAGGTACACCGATAAGCAACACAATGTGTGAGATGTATGTTATGCAGCTTTATTTGCAGAAATCGGCACTTGAGGAGATGGGAATTCATCATTTCGACTCGTGGGCGGCTAACTTTGGAGAAGTAACAACGGCACTGGAGCTTACGGTTGAGGGCAGTGGTTTCCGTTTCAAGAGCAGGTTCAATAAGTTTACCAATCTGCCGGAGCTTATGAACATCTTCCGTGAGGTTGCCGATGTGCAGACAGCGGATATGCTTGACCTTGATGTGCCAGCTCTGCGTGGCGGCAAGCCTATCATCGTGGAGTCGGAGCCGGACTGGTATGTGAAGCAGGTAATGGAAGAATTTGTTGTAAGGGCAGAAAGGATAAGGGGCGGGGGTGTTGATCCAAGTGTTGACAACTTCTTAAAGATTACGCACGAAGCAAGACTTCTTGGAACAGACGCAAGACTGATTGATAAGGACGCACCGAACAACCCGGACGGAAAGCTCAATAAGGTAGCGGAAAATGTCTGGAAAGAATATGTAAAAGGAAATGCTGATGGTCATATAGGCTGTCAGCTTATTTTTTCGGATATTGGAACACCGGGACCGGACAAGGACTTTACGATTTATGATTATCTGAAGGAGTCACTTATCCAATATGGTATCCCTGCGGAGGAGATAGCATTTATTCACGATGCAAAAACAGACGCACAGAGGGATGCACTCTTTAAGGAAATGAGGACAGGTAAGAAAAAAGTCCTTATCGGTTCGACAGATAAGTGCGGAACCGGAGTTAATGTACAGACACACCTTGTTGCAATGCACCATGTCGATTGCCCGTGGAAGCCTTCTTCCATTGAACAGAGGGAAGGCAGAGGTATCCGACAGGGAAATAAAAACGATGAGGTGGCAATCTACCGATATGTTACAAAACAAACCTTTGATGCATACAACTGGTCACTTGTGGAAAACAAGCAGCGTTTCATCAGTCAGGTTATGACAAGCAAGGCAGTGAGCCGAAGCTGTGAGGACATTGATGAGGCAACACTTTCTTATGCGGAGATTAAGGCGGTTGCGACAGGCAACCCTTTAATCAGGGAAAAGATGGAGGTTGACAATGATGTCCAGAGATTAAAGCTCTTAAAAGCGTCGTATGATAATCAGAGATACGGATTGCAGGATAATTTTATGATCAAATATCCAAAACTCATCAAAACTGCGACAGAAAAACTTGCCAATGTAAGGAGGATATAAAGGCAAGGGATAAGGAATTGATTGATAACCCGGACTTTGCCATTACCATAGGCAATGCAACTTATACAGAGCGAGTGGATGGTGGAACCGTAATGCTTGAAGCAATCAGCAAATGTAAGACAGGCGAAACCACTCCAGTCGGTAAGTTCCACGGCTTTGAGCTTTTGGTGGAAAAGAATTTCCTCAGTATCAACTATATGGTGCTTCGTGGAAAGACGGAATACAAGGCAGAACTTTCCACAAGTCCGGTGGGAAGTATGGTAAAGCTGGAGAACCTGTTCAACGGACTTCATGAAAATGTTGATTTTCTGGAAAAGAAGATTGAACAGTACCAGAATGACCTTGAGGCTTCAAAGGCGGAGTATGATAAGCCGTTTGCATATAGTGCAGAACTGGAAGAAAAACTTGCAAGGCAGTATGAATTAAATGCCCAGCTTGACCTTGAGAACGCAAAGGCTATGGATGCAGATCTTGGCGGACCGGACGAAGAAAAGTCTGAGGACAGAATAGAAAATGCGGGTATTGTTGCAGAGGATAAGGGAATCTATATGCCAGACAGAAACAGGAAAAGATAGGAGTGAAACTCTATGAGCATAAGGAAAGTGGTCGCAGGACTACTGATTACAGCAGGGATTGCCATTATGGCAGTCTCTTTTTCTGGTGTACAACCGGAGAGAGAAACACGAACCAGCTCATAAATGAATTTGAGCAGACATTGGAGGAGAAGCAGGATGAAAGGTCAGAGGTTGAGAAAGAGCAAACCACCGTTAGTAAAGAGGAGAAAGCCATTCTTAAAGAAGGCAGTATCATCGGCATTATTGAGATACCGGGAATAGATATCAGATACCCGGTAATGGAAGAAACCGGAAGTGAAATGCTGAATGCCGGGACAGGGAACAATGCGTTTTATTGTCAGGTGCAGATATAAGGAGGCGGCAGATGAATAAGAGATACCGACTGGGGGAGATAGAAGAAGCAGTATCGGAAATGGAGGAGCTGATCGACACTCAGGATGATATTGCAGAGATTGATGATGACTTTCAGATTGTCGTAAGCGGCTGGTCTGTGTATGTCGAAAGGCTGAATCTGACACTCAGACAGGGAGTTGCCTGTATCTGGGATACGGAGGCAGGATTATTTATGCCTGATTTTGATGTGACTATCGTGTATGAGGGAAACATCGAAACACAGGAATGGCTCTACTATGAGCAGGACGGAATGGTTGTTACACTTGGCAACTGGTTAAATGGCAGATTGTCTTGTGAACAGATAGAACAGCTTTGGTGTGAGCTTATCATACCAGAAAACAATGATAATTCAGAAGTATAAGAAAGAGAGGAACAGCGTATGAAGTATTCAATTAAGGTAAACGAGGTAAGAGCAAAAGATGGCAGCAATATCAAGGGTTTTGCGACCGTGGTATTTGGTGATTCATTCAAGATTACCAATATCGCAATCCTTGAAAATAAGGAAAAGGGAGAGCTTTTTGTATCAATGCCAAGATACCGTTCAAATGAGCGTGATGAGAAAAACAGCGTGATTTATAAGGATGTATGCAATCCTATCACGGCAGAGTTTCGTGAGGAACTCTATACTAATATCCTTGAGGCTTATGCAAAAATCAGGGAGCCGGAGAAAGCAGAAACACAGACACAGGGAAAAACTCAGGAAATGCCGGAGTTTTCCGTGACGGTAACACCTTATGAAAGGGAAGGCAGTAATATCAAGGGACTTGCCCGTATTTACTTTGAAAACAGCTTCATTGTAAATAATGTAAACATCCTTCAGGGCAAAGAGAAAATCTTTGTATCAATGCCTTCTTATAAAACAAAGCAGGTGGACGAGCACGGCAAACCGATTTATCAGGATGTCTGCTATCCGGTCACAAAGGATTTCAGGGAGAAGCTCTATAATGAGATTATTGCAGAATATGAGAAAGCAAAGGATAAGAGCAACGAAAAAGCAAGGGAGAATGCCGAACAGAACCACGGAAATCCCGACAGGGATAAAAAGGATACACCCTTTCGATAATTAAGGCTAAGGGGCGGCATATGCTGCCCTGTTTATAAGGAGGAAAAGCAGATGGAAGCAGAAAAGACACTTACTAATGAGGAGATCATAAGAGAACTTCTCGATTTATTAAAAAAGAATACTATGAAAGAACAGGCAAATGATGTATTTGAGATATGCACCTATGTGGATGGTCTGGAAAAAAAGATTGTGTCTATGACAGAAGAACTTACCAGTATGCAGGACCAGATCAAGAAAATGCAGGAAGATACCCTTATCAATAATGCAAAAAAAGCATTAACAGAAGCACAGGAGCGACTCAATGCCAGATGTGAGCAGATAAAGTCACAGGTATCTGAGATAAAAGTACAGGTAAAATCTACTGCCAAGAATATTGTTGATGAAACAAAGGCAAAGGGCAGGGCGGCACTTTACAGGGTGACAGAATTTGTAGGAATTAAGAAAAGACTTCTCAATGTCAGAACAGCGGTAAAAGATATGATTGTATCTACAGACAGGGATATTGCAAGGATAGCACTTCTTGCAAAGGGACTCCGTGAAGCTGGTCAGATCGTAAACAATGCGTTCCATACCTTTGCAGATAAGCCGGAGGTGGATTATTCACAGAAGGAACAGAAACACCCTTCACAAAGGCGGTGCTTGCCCCTATGAAAGCAGTGAAAAAACTGCTTGTATCAATGGAGCTGCATCTGGATGCCTCGATTGATAAGCTGGATAATCTGGCTATGAATGTGCAGTTTGATAAGGAAAAGCGTATGGAGCAGACAAAGGATAAGGAACAGAAAGCACCGGATACAGAAAGAGAGATCATCTACTCACCGATGGTAGCTGAACCACAGGAGTACAAGTATAATGCAGATGCTTTTGCGGCAAGAAAAACATCGGAGGCAAAGCAGGAAACGGCAGGGAAGGAGCTGCCAAAAGTCAGAGAAGATAAAGCCAGATAAGTTTAGGGGCGTGGGAGTAAAATCCTGCGTCCTTTTTATTTGTTTTAATAGCAGGCAAAAAATGGCGAAAATATAAAAAAATGCAAGAAATGGCGAGTAATTTATCGAGGAATAAGTTATCCTTTGAGTAAGATAGATGGACTGTGGTTATGTATAAATTTGCAAGTAATAAATTTTATACGAAAAAAACACAGCCTGCAAATAAAAAGTCAAGGCTAAAATGAAAGAACTTGAAAATTTTATACAGGTTGAAAATTAGACATCAAAACAAGACCACCCACACCAGTGCTGGTCTGAAAGGTATAGTAGATAATTAAGATTCTGGAAGAGATGCAAGATATTCTTTCACTCGTCCATAGTAGATGCGTAGAAACTTGTTAGCACCGGCAGTCATATAGACATAA
>ENA-OQAS01000569-OQAS01000569.1-human-gut-metagenome-genome-assembly--contig:-NODE-569-length-19152-cov-2.793219_pt1 | contig 19152 bp, 29 predicted proteins | sample MGYA00242733_ERZ504523 | MGnify/ENA primary metagenome ERZ504523 (study PRJEB26092, sample SAMD00036239) | human gut metagenome | host: Homo sapiens | study: EMG produced TPA metagenomics assembly of...
ACCACATCATCCTGAAAGAAGATGATTTTAAATCATAAGATTTCTACAAAGAACGCGCTTCCGGCGCGTTCTTTTGTATATGCAGACCAAACCGATAACTATAAACAAAGAGTTTTTAGACATCTTACATAAGAAGTGTATAAGTTGTCCAAAACTCTTTCTTTTTATCGCTATTTCTAGTATAATATTCCTAAATATCTTTGATAGAAGGTGAATGGGATGGCAGTAAAAAAAACAACAGCACAACAGACCAACACGACCCGCAAGACGGCCGTAAAAAAATCTGCTGTAAAAAAATCGGCAGCTGCTAAAACTGCTGCTAAAAAGTCTACAGCTAAAAAGTCTGTAAAAACTGTAACAACAGATAAACCCGCTGATTATAGAATCGGCGAATTAGATCAATATTTATTCGGACAGGGAACCCATTATGAAATCTATAAAAAAATGGGTGCACATTTTGTAAAAGATGGGAAAAAAAACGGCGTATATTTCGCAGTATGGGCTCCACACGCCAGATCAGTTTCCGTAGTCGGTGAATTCAACGGCTGGAGTGAAGATGCAAACGTTATGAAGCGTCAGGAACCACTTGGAATCTATACCGCATTTGTTCCGGAAGCACAGCTCGGACAGCTTTACAAGTACTGTATCGAGACACAGACCGGAGATAAGCTTTACAAAGCTGATCCATTTGCGAACAGTGCAGAGTTGAGACCGGGAACTGCCTCAAGGATTGCTGATATCTCCCATTTAAAATGGAGTGACAGTGTCTGGATGAAGCACCGGGCAGAATGGGATTTCCATTCCTCACCGATTTCCATTTATGAAGCACATATCGGTTCCTGGATGCGCCATCCGGGACGTGAAGATGATGGGTTCTACAGCTACCGTGAATTTGCGCATGCAGCTACAGACTACATAAAAAAGATGGGGTATACTCATATCGAACTGATGGGAATTTCAGAATACCCATTTGACGGCTCCTGGGGATATCAGGTGACCGGATATTATGCTCCGACCTCCCGTTATGGTACGCCGGAAGATTTCGCATATATGATCAATTATTTCCATAAGAATAAGATTGGCGTAATCCTTGACTGGGTACCGGCACATTTTCCACGCGATGCACACGGACTCGCTGATTTTGACGGCACAGCTACCTTTGAATATGCAGATCCTAAGAAAGGTGAACATCCGGACTGGGGAACCAAGATCTTCGATTATGGTAAAGCAGAAGTTAAGAACTTCCTGATCGCCAACGCACTGTTCTGGATCGAACATTATCACATCGATGGTCTCCGCGTAGATGCTGTTGCTTCCATGCTGTATCTTGATTACGGTAAAGAAGACGGTCAGTGGATCGCCAACAAATACGGCAGCAATGAGAATCTGGAAGCAATCGAATTTTTCAAGCATCTGAATTCCGTTACTACCGGACGTAACCCTGGCGCACTGATGATTGCAGAAGAATCCACTGCATGGCCAAAAGTAACAGGCAAACCGGAAGATGATGGTCTTGGATTCAGCCTGAAGTGGAACATGGGATGGATGCATGACTTTACCGAATACATGAAGCTGGATCCATATTTCCGCAAAGGCGACCACTACGGTATGACATTTGCCTTAACCTATGCATACAGTGAGAATTATATTCTTGTATTATCACATGATGAAGTGGTACATCTAAAATGCTCTATGCTCAATAAGATGCCTGGTCTTGGATTTGAGAAATTCGCCAACCTGAAGGTCGGTTATGCTTTCATGATGGGACATCCAGGAAAGAAACTTCTCTTCATGGGACAGGATTTCGGACAGCTCCGCGAGTGGAGCGAGGCGCGTGAGCTTGACTGGTATCTCCTTGCAGAGCCGGAGCATCAGGCACTCCAGAATTTCTACCGTGACCTGCTGCATCTTTACACACACAACAAAGCCATGTATGAACAGGATACCTGCATGGAAGGCTTTGAGTGGGTCAATGCAGATGACAACTCACGAAGTATTTACAGCTTTATCCGTCACTCAAAGGGCGCAAAAAAGAACCTTTTATTCGTATGTAACTTCACACCGATCGAACGACCGGAGTACCGTGTCGGCGTACCACGCGGCAAACAGTACCGCCTGGTACTGAACAGTGATGAATTGCAGTATGGCGGAAGCGGAAAAGCCCGCCCGGCAGTATATAAAGCAAAGAAACAGGAATGTGATGGAAGACCATATTCATTTGGTTACGATCTTCCGCCATACGGTGTTGCTGTATTCGAATTTTAACATAGCAAGTCAATGCAATCTGCGCAAAATATCCATTATACGAATAATTGATTCCACCAATTATTTTCTTAACATTTCCCGGATTCGTTCTTCCAGAGTTTCTTCTGGAAGAACTCCGGTTGTATATCCACAGATTTTTCCATCTCTGTACACCACAAACGTCGGTACGATCTCAATGCCTATATACTCTGCAATCTCTTTCGATATATCAATATCAATCTTATAAAAATCCATTTTCCATGATACCGGCTGGCAATCCTTTCCACAACAGGATACATCATTCCGCACTTTGGACACCATGATGCGTAAAACTCCACAATTACCGGCAGCTTCTGCTTTCCGACTGTATTTTCATAATCCTTCGTGATCAATGCGATACCCATACACTTTCCTCATTTCTGCCATCTCAGGCTATGTAAAAAGGACTGGATTTAGTGGCATCCGCATTTCGGGTTTAAGATTTTATAAACTTCCTGAAAAGAATTTCTGAAACAGATCAGCTTTTTATTAAATCTTGGATTCTTATAGCAAAACCCCCGCATACAATTCTGAAAATGATGCTTTTTCCGCATATCTGTTCCTTCCTGACTTCCTCTTTCTACAATATATGCAAAAAGACAGCCGATGTGCGGATTGCTCCGTATCTGCTGTCTCTTATATTGCCAGGGATCATCTTACGCACTCAGCGCCTTTATGATCTGCCTGTTGCATTTTATTCAATTGTCTTACTGGCGCATTGCGATCAGTTTATGGATCGGATGTCCCTGCCCGGAAAATTTCTCCTCGTACTCAGTCATAACATTCCCTCTGCTGAGTGTCGGATCATTGTGAAGATCATAGGTCTTCGCCAGAAGTACCCAGCCTGCCAACTCCACCTGCTCCAGTGAAAAGTCAAACAGCTCTCTGTTGTCTGTCTTAAATTCAACGACTCCGTCAAAGGCAAGGATCTTGTCATACCGCTCAAAAAACTGCTTGGAAGTAAGTCTGCGCTTTGCATGACGTGCTTTCGGCCACGGATCTGAAAAATTCAGATAAATCTTGTCAATCTCTCCGACAGCAAAAACCTCCGGCAGATTTTTCGCATCCATACAGATAAAACGAATATTGTTGACATCCTTGTATTCCTCGTCATTGTCAAAGCGTTCCAGCGCCCGAAGCAGTACGCTTGAATAACGTTCGATACCGATATAGTTGATGGATGGATTCTCCTTTGCAAGTGTCAGAAGAAACTGTCCTTTTCCCATCCCGATCTCAATATGGATCGGATTCTCCGGATTCTGAAAAGTCTCTTTCCAGGTGCCGCGATATCTGGTCTCATTTTTAATTACAAGGGGATGAGCTGTCAGATAAGCATCTGCTCCCGGTACATTTCTTAACCTCATATATCTTTCTCTTCCTTTAGTGAAAATATGTATAACCTTATTTATTTTATACTATTCTGAAATATTTGAAAACCCAAAAATATATTTTATAAGTTTTGTATAAAATATTCTTATTGTATTCTCTTATTATTTAGTAGATTTTTCTAATTTAAAGTAGTAGAATATGTATGCATTATTAAAAATGTATAAATAATTTCTAAGAAAGGAGTCGGACAATGGATCATATTGTTAAAAAGCTCTCCGAAATCGAACACGCAGCCGAAGCTGTTGTGGAACACGCGGAACTGGAAAAATCAGAACTGGAAGAACGCATTCAAAATGAACGCAATCAGTTCGACAAACAACTTGAAGATCACACCCAAAAGGAGCTGAACGATATCCACAAAGGATTAAACCGTCAGATGGATGAGATTCTTGCAAGGCAGAACCGTAAGAACCAGACAGCGATCGAAGAACTTAAAAAAGATTTGAAGAGAAGCATACGGCATATGCCGAGAAAATTGTCAGACGTATCATAGAGGGATAGCATATGGGAAATTTACTTGCATACAGTGGCATCGTAACAAAAGTACGCGCCATGCAGGCGAAACTGCTCACTGATGAAGATTTCCGGAACATCGCCGCATTTCATACAGTAACCGAAGTTGCTGCTTATCTCAAAGAACATCCCGGATATCGGAATGTCCTTGCAGATATGGACGAAAACCGTCTTCACCGCGGTGAGATTGAGAAGCTTCTTGTGCAGTCACTTTACAGTGATTATACACGCCTGTACCGTTTTTCCGGAATGGATCAGAAAAAATTCCTGGAGCTTTATCTGAAGCGCTACGAGATGAATCTGATCAACTACTGTCTGCGTATTGTATTCAACCACTATCAGAAGCCTTTTGATCTGGATCATAAGAAAATATTCTTCGACAAATATTCGGATCTCTCCATCGATAAACTGATCACTTCGGGGAATATCGGTGAGCTGGTGGAAAATTTAAAGGGCACAGAATACTATGCGCCGTTAAAACGTCTGGAAAATGCGGAGAACCCTACCCTTTTTGATTACGATCTGGCACTGAATCTGTACTATTTTACAACCATGTGGAAGAAACGCAAAAAGATTCTGAAGCATAAGGAACTGGAAATTTTCACCAGAGATGCCGGAGCAAAGATCGACCTGCTAAACCTGCAGTGGATCTACCGTGCAAAAAAATATTACAACATGCTTCCGCCGGATATTTCCACACTGCTGATCCCGATACACTACCGGATTCATGTAGATCAGCTGAAGGATCTTGTAGAAGCACCGTCTGTCGATGAATTTTTAAAGCTGGTTACCAGAACGCCTTATCTGCGTCACACCGATACTCAGACACCAGCGTCCATCGAGACGATTTACAAAGACTGCCTGTACCGTCTCTACCTGGCAGACAGAAGAAGTAACCCTTATTCCATCGCAACCGTGAATACCTATCTTTTTCTGAAAGAGGAGGAGCTTGATAAGCTTACAACTGTGCTCGAATGTGTTCGCTACGGACTTCCTGCACGTGAGACATTAACTTATATAGGAGGAACAGCGAAATGATTGTTAAGATGAAGTTCCTGAGCATTACCGGACCACGCGCCGACATCGACCGCATAACAAACCGGTATCTTTCCAAATATGAGATGCAACTTGAAAATGCACTCACGGAGCTCAAGACAGTAGATAATCTGATGCCATTTCTGGAAATGAACCCTTACCGTGATCCACTCGCAAAAGTGACACAGTTTCTGGGATATATGAAAGACATGCCAGCAGAGCCATCCTTTGATCAGAGCGAAGACGAGATCCTTGAGATGATTCGTTCTATCAATCATGACTACATGGATCTGCAGCAGCAAAAAGAAGAACTGAAAAAAGAGAGAGAATATCCAGACACGTATGAAAGTCCTGGAACCTTTTACTTCTCTGGATTTTGACCTGCATGAGATCATGCAGTACAAATACATCCGCACAAGATTTGGAAAAATCAATGTGGATTATTATCACCGGCTGGAAAAAGCGCTTCTTGAAGACATTGATGCATTATTTCTGGAAGGCTCCAGAGATGCCTCTTATGTCTATGGCGTTTATTTTGTATCGGATGCTGATGCAGGAAAGGTCGATTCGATCATGCGGTCTCTCCACTTTGAAAAAGTCGATCTGCTGGAAGACTTTGGCGGAACCCCGCTGGAAGCTTACCGGAGCCTGGATAAAGAAGTCCAGAATCTGACCGATGAAATCCAGGCAGTGAAGGATAAACGTCAGGAGATGTTCCGCAAGAACGCTTCCAGACTACTCGGTGCAAGAATTCAGCTGGAACGTTTTTCCGATAACTTTGATATCCGGAAATTTGCGGCACGAACCGAGACAGACGAGCAGGAAGAATACTACATCCTCTGCGGCTGGATGTCCGAAGAAGATGCAAATGCATTTATCAAAGAGGCACAGGGAGATGACAAGGTTTATATCGTAGTAGAAGAGGACCGGGAACAGTATTTTGGAGAACCTCCTACCAAGCTTGAGAATCCAAAGCTTTTCAAACCATTTGAAATGTTCATCAAGATGTACGGACTTCCCAAGAGCGGTGAGATGGATCCGACCATTTTTGTAGGTATCATGTACAGCTTTATCTTCGGCGCCATGTTCGGGGATGTCGGTCAGGGACTGCTGCTCTTTATCGGCGGTGCAATCCTGTATTTCACAAAGAAAATGAACCTTGCCGGAATCGTATCACTTGCCGGAATCTTCTCCACCTTCTTTGGATTTATGTTTGGAAGTGTGTTTGGATTTGAAGACATTATAGAAGCCAAATGGATCCGACCGATCAATCATATGACCACCTTACCGTTTATCGGAAAGCTGAATACCGTATTTATCGTATCGATTGCTTTTGGTATGGGAATCATCCTGATTTCTATGATCTTCCATATTATCAACGGCATCCGTGCCAAAGATACCGAAGCAACCTGGTTTGATGCAAACGGCGTGGCAGGGCTGATATTCTACGGGGCAGCAGTTACCTGCATCGTTCTTTTCATGACAGGTCACTCTCTGCCGGGTGGAATCGTTCTTGCAGTGATGTTCGGAGTACCGCTTCTTCTGATCGCACTGAAAGAGCCGCTGACGAACAAGATCAAAAAGAAAACCGAAAAAATGGAACAAAGCAAAGCAATGTTTGTCACCCAGGCATTCTTTGAATTATTTGAAACCCTGCTCAGCTATTTTTCAAATACGCTTTCCTTTATCCGTATCGGTGCATTCGCAGTCAGCCACGCTTCCATCATGGAGGTTGTACTGATGCTTGCCGGTGCCGAAAGCGGGCATATTAACTGGGTAGTGATCGTACTCGGCAACCTGTTTGTATGTGGATTCGAGGCTGATCGTTGGAATCCAGGTCCTGAGACTTGTCTATTACGAGATGTTCAGCCGCTTCTACAAAGGCAGCGGCCGCGAATTTAAACCTTATACAGGTACTGCAAAAAATTAGTTTTTCATTTTAGGAGGAAATTATCATGACTTTAGCAACTAAACTTATTCTCATTGCCGCACTGGTTTTAAGCATTTTCATTCCATTCGGATATTACCTGCTCGGAGAAAAAAATAAAGGACGTTATAAATGTGCACTTGCCTTCAATGTTCTTTCTTACTTTGGAACCTTCCTTGTAGCAGGGATCATGCTCTTTGGAAGTGTACCGGTACATGCGGCAGACGCCGCTGCCTCAGGCGCAGGCCTTGCAACCGGTCTTGGTTACATTGCAGCAGCTCTTGTTACCGGTCTTTCCTGCATCGGTGGCGGTATTGCCGTAGCAAGTGCAGCAAGCGCAGCTCTTGGAGCTATCAGCGAGGATTCCAGCGTCCTTGGTAAATCCCTTATCTTCGTAGGTCTTGCAGAAGGTGTATGCCTGTACGGTCTTATCATCTCCTTCATGATCATCAGCAGACTGTAATCATGAAAATGTATCTGATCAGTGACAACGTGGATACTTATACCGGAATGCGGCTTGCCGGCGTGGACGGTGTCGTAGTTCATGAAAAGCAGGAGCTGCGTGATGCGCTGGAAACTGCCATGAACGACAAGTCGATCGGTATCATTCTTCTGACGGAACGCTTTGGAAGAGAATTTCCGGATCTCATCGATGAGATCAAGTTAAAAAGAAAGATGCCTCTTCTGATCGAAATTCCGGACAGACACGGAACAGGACGTAAAAAGGATTTCATTACCTCATACGTCAATGAAGCGATTGGACTGAAACTTTAACTAGAAAGGCATAGAAGGTGAGACAATGACGCTTGAAGAGAAAATAGCGCATTTACAGGAAACGGTCATGACTGAAGCCCGTTCTGAAGGAAATGCGATCATTGACAATCACAAAAAAGCGCTTGAATCTTTATTTGAAAAGCATAAAAAAGAAGCGACCGCACAGTCTGAGGTCCGTATCAAATCCGAGACCTTAAGAGCCAGAAGGCAGGTAAATCAAGCTGCGGCAAAAGCCGAAACCGAACTGAAACGTGCTCTTGGCAAAACACAAAATGAATTAAAAGTCAGGCTGTTTGATGAAGTAAAGGAGCTTCTTTCTGACTTTACAAAAACAGACGAATATCTGGACTATCTCTGCAGCAAAATCCGCGAAGCCGCACGCTTTGCAGATGGCGAGGAGATGACCATCTATATTTCTCCTTCTGATAAGGAGAAACAGACAGAACTGGAAAAACGTACCGGCATGACGATCACCATCAGTGAATATGATTTTATGGGCGGTATGCGTGCTGTAATCCGAGGCCGTAATATTCTGATTGATCACAGCTTCCAGGCTGCAGTCGATTACAAATATCATCAGTCAGTTTTGCAGCAGGAGGTGCAGGAATTGAATAAGACAGCAACTATTTATGGAATAAACGGTCCGGTCATCTATCTGAAGGGTGACACCGGATTCATGATGTCGGAAATGGTCTATGTGGGAAAGGAAAAGCTGGTTGGCGAAGTCATTTCCTGGACAAAGACATCACGACTGTTCAGGTCTATGAAGAGACTTCCGGGCTGAAACCGGGAGAAATCGTAGAGGCTTCCGGAAGCCCGGTATCTGTAACTCTGGCACCTGGAATCCTGAACAATATTTTTGACGGAATCGAACGCCCGCTTGAGCAGATTGCAAATGTGGCGGCGGTGCATTTATCACCCGCGGCGTCAGCGTTGATTCGCTTGACCGCGACAAATTATGGGATACCCATATCACCGTGACCAAAGGAGATTACCTTCACGGCGGAGATATTATAGCGGAGGTTCCAGAGACCAGTGCGATCGTACACAAATGTATGGTTCCGCCGGATGTGGAAGGTGAAGTAATCTGCTGCGTATCGGACGGAGAATACCGGATTGAAGATACACTTGTCACTCTGCGTCTTTCCGATGGAACAGAAAAACAGCTCAACATGATACAGCACTGGCCGATCCGTAAGGCGCGCCGACAAGCTACCGTTTCCCGGCAAGTGTCCCTCTGATCACCGGACAGCGGATCCTGGATACCATGTTCCCGATCGCAAAGGGTGGAACTGCCGCAATCCCAGGCGGATTCGGTACCGGAAAAACCATGACCCAGCACCAGATCGCCAAATGGTCTGATGCCGATATTATCATCTACATCGGCTGCGGCGAGCGTGGAAATGAAATGACACAGGTGCTGGAAGAGTTTTCAGAGCTTGTGGACCCAAAGAGCGGCAATCCGCTGATGGACCGAACCACTCTGATCGCCAATACCTCCAACATGCCGGTAGCTGCCCGTGAAGCAAGTATTTATACCGGACTTACCCTGGCTGAATATTACCGTGACATGGGCTATGACGTAGCGATCATGGCAGACTCTACTTCCCGCTGGGCGGAAGCCTTACGTGAGCTTTCCGGCCGTCTGGAAGAGATGCCGGCAGAAGAAGGTTTCCCGGCTTACCTTGCCAGCCGTCTGTCTGCTTTTTACGAGCGCGCAGGCATGATGCATAACTTAAATGGCAGTGACGGATCCGTCACCATTATCGGCGCCGTATCACCGCAGGGAGGCGATTTCTCCGAGCCGGTCACACAGAACACCAAACGTTTCGTCCGCTGCTTCTGGGGTCTGGACAAGAGCCTTGCCTACGCAAGACATTTTCCGGCGATCCACTGGCTGACCAGCTACAGCGAGTATCTGACCGATCTCGCCGCCTGGTACCACGACAATGTATCACCCAAATTCGTTGACTACCGCAACCGCATCATGGCACTTCTGAACCAGGAGAGCAGCCTGATGGAAATCGTAAAGCTGATCGGAAGTGATGTACTTCCGGACGATCAGAAGCTGGTTCTGGAAATTGCAAGAGTCATCCGTCTCGGATTTTTGCAGCAGAATGCATTCCACAAGGATGATACCTGTGTCTCTCTGCAGAAGCAGTACAAAATGATGGAAATCATTTTATATTTATACAAAGCTGCCGCGAACTGGTAGCCATGAATATGCCAATGTCTGTCCTCAAGGAGGAAAATATTTTTGAACGTGTCATTGCGATCAAATACGATGTTCCAAATGACAATCTTCAGCTTCTTGACCAGTATCTGGCAGACATTGATGCTTTCCATGACCGCATCATGGAAAAGAACGCGTAAGGAGGGAAAATAAAATGGCAATTGAATATTTAGGCCTCAGCAGCATTAACGGCCCTCTGATCGCGCTGGAAGGCGTTCAGGATGCTTTTTATGATGAAATCGTAGATTTTGTCGTAAACGGCAAAGAACACAAAATGGGACGTATTGTGGAGGTCTACAAGGACAAAGCAATCATCCAGGTATTTGAAGGCACGGAAAATATGTCTCTTAACAATACCCACACCAGACTTACCGGACATCCGATGGAAATCGGTCTGTCCGAAGAAATGCTTGGAAGAACCTTTAACGGAATCGGCGAACCGATCGACGACCTTGGACCGATCACGGTTGAAGAGGTGCGCGATGTCAACGGACTTCCGTTAAATCCGGTCAGACGTGAATACCCTCGTAACTATATTCGCACCGGAATTTCTGCGATTGACGGACTGACCACACTGATCCGTGGACAGAAGCTGCCGATCTTTTCCGGCAACGGTCTTCCGCACGACCAGCTTGCCGCACAGATCGTAAAGCAGGCTTCTCTGGGCGGCAGCACGAATGAGGATTTCGCCATCGTATTCGCCGCAATGGGTGTCAAGCATGACGTAGCTGATTTCTTCCGCAGAACCTTTGAGGAGAGCGGTGTTGCAAACCATGTGGCAATGTTCCTGAACCTTGCCAACGATCCTGTCGTCGAGCGTCTGATCACCCCGAAGGTTGCGCTGACCGCCGCTGAATACCTTGCATTTGAGAAAAATATGCACATTCTGGTCATTCTTACCGATATGACTTCCTTTGCCGAAGCCATGCGTGAGGTTTCTTCTTCCAAAGGAGAAATCCCAAGCCGTAAAGGATATCCGGGATATCTGTACAGTGAACTTGCCACCTTATATGAACGTGCAGGAATCGTAGAAGGAGTAAATGGTTCTGTCACACAGCTCCCGATTCTGACCATGCCAAATGATGACATTACCCACCGATCCCTGACCTGACCGGTTATATCACCGAAGGACAGATCGTACTTGACCGGAATCTTCACGGACAGGCAATCTACCCGCCGATCAGCGTTCTTCCGTCCCTGTCCCGTCTGATGAAAGACGGTATCGGAAAAGGATATACCCGGGAAGACCACCAGGACCTGGCAAACCAGCTTTTCTCTGCATATGCTAAAGTAGGAGAGGCTCGGAATCTTGCTTCCGTTATCGGAGAAGACGAGCTTTCTCCGATTGACAAGAAATACCTGGAATTCGGAAAGGCATTCGAGGAGCGTTATATCGGCCAGGGACCGAATGAAAACCGTACCATCGAGGAAACCCTGGATCTTGGCTGGGAACTGCTTAGAATCCTTCCAAAAGAAGAACTTGACCGTGTCGATACCAAGATTCTTGACGTATACTACAAAGGCTAAGGAGGGAAGTCTATGGATCCACGTTCATTTCCCACCAAGGGAAATCTGATACTTGCGAAAAATTCACTGACACTTGCCAGACAGGGATATGAGCTGATGGACAAGAAGCGGAACATTCTGATCCGCGAGCTGATGGCTTAATCGACGAAGCAAAGGATATTCAGGAAGAAATCGATAAAACCTTCACCTATGCCTATCAGTGCCTTCAGAGGGCGAATATCGAGCACGGGATCAGTACAGTAGAAGAACTTGCCTATACAGTTCCGATCGAGGATTCTATCCGCATCCAGACGCGAAGCATTATGGGAACAGAAATCCCGAAAGTGAAGTACGAAAAAGAAAATACCAGACCAACCTATGCATTCAGTACTTCCAGAGAATCCATCGATATCGCCCGTGATGCATTCTGCCGTGTAAAGGAGCTGACACTCAAGCTTTCTGAGGTAGAAAATGCAGCGTACCGGCTGGCTTCAAGTATCAAAAAGACACAGAAAAGGGCAAATGCCCTGAAAAATATTACGATTCCGATGTATGACAATCTCGTATATACGATTACAAATGCACTGGAAGAGAAGGAACGGGAAGAATTTACCCGACTAAAAGTGATCAAACGAATGAAAAACAAATAATATTTCTGAAAAAATCATAAAATATAGAAAATATATTGACAATACACCCGTTTTGTTATATAACTTATAGAACAAATAAGATTACAAAAGCAATAGATTTTACAAATCAGGGGGTGAGCATATGACTTTTTGGAAAGTATCCGACACCAGAATGAACTGCCTTATCACAGAAGCAGAGATTGCCGCACTTGGCTACTCACTGGAAGATCTGACACAGGACAGGGAGCGTACCGAAGAATTTTTGAATCTTCTTCTCAAGAAAGGGAAAGAAGTTCTTGGGCTTAACACAGACAATGGAATCCAGGGATTTTACGGTGCATTTCTTCCTGACCGGAGCCTGATGCTGTCGATCTCCTGCCAGGCTGAGAATTCTCTGGAATCCATCCAAAAGATGGTTCTGAAGCTTCCGGTATGCTGATCGAGCCTGACAGCAGTGAGAAAGAGACCGTTCGCTGGCAGATTCTCTTTCCAAGTCTGGATAATGCAATCGACTTCTGCAAGATCCTTGGATACGGCCAGGCATCAGAAAGCCGTCTGTATAAAGATGACGGTGTCTACTACCTGATGGTAGACTTCCCGAATACAGAAGACGGCAATAAAAAGGCTCAGCGCATCGTATCCGCCGGTGAATTCGGTGGCATGGTCGAAAAAGATGCAATTTCTGAAGCTTATCTGAATGAACATGAAAAATGCCTCCTGAACAAGGATGCAATCAATATTTTATGCAAGATGTAGTAGAAGGGGACTAAAATAGTCCCCTTTTTAGTACACGAAATAGATTTTCCTTTATTTTTCCACAGATCCAATAACTTTCCACAAATGAAATAAACGATTACTTTTATATATGTCTCCATCTGTAGAAACAGATTCTAAAAAGAGCACCGTCCCCGATGCTAATTCATCAAAACAGTGCTGATACTGCGCCTTCAGGATTCGAACCCTGGACAAATAGATTAAGAGTCTACTGCTCTACCAACTGAGCTAAAAGCGCATACATTATTCGGTTTTCCGTAACGCAAGATTTATTATATAAGACAGCTATAAAAAATGCAAGCTTTTTTTTCATAAATTTTAAAATTTTTTTAAATAGATTTTTTTGCTGAAAAAGAATGTACCAAGCACATATAAAAAGATCATGTGTACCGTCCAAAATTCGAACACATGATCTTTTTTGTGTACCTTTTAGGGTGGTTTTTTCTTATCCTACATAAATTTACTGATATATCCCTGTACAAAGATAAATAATACAATCAGCGGCAGGATATAGCTTACATAAAATTTCGCCCATTTCGGGAATTTCAATCCTTCTCCGGTATCCGCTTCTTTCAGGAAGTTCTTCCATCCCCATCCATAACGGCTTGTACAGAACAGAAGATAGATCAGACTTCCAAGTGGAAGCAGGTTGTTACTTACCAGGAAATCCTCCAGATCCAGTACTCCGGAACCTTTTCCGAACGGCATAAATCCACTCCATACATTAAATCCGAGAACACAAGGCATGGAAAGTACCGCCACAACCACGATATTGACGATTACAGCCTTTTTCCGGCTGCATCCGGTCAAATCAATGGCAAAGGATAAAATGTTCTCAAAAACGGCGATTACGGTCGATGCCGCAGCAAAAATCATAAATAAGAAGAATAAGGCTCCCCAGATTCTTCCGCCTGCCATGGAATTAAATACATTCGGAAGTGTGATAAAGATCAGACTCGGACCTTCTCCCGGATCCACCCCATATGCGAAGCATGACGGAAAATGATCAGACCCGCGATCAAAGCAACAAAAGTATCCAGAAGTGTTACCAGGACTGCTTCTCCTGTAAGACTGTGGGATTTGTCGATATAGCTTCCGAAAATAGCAATTGCGCCGATTCCAAGGCTTAATGTGAAGAAAGCCTGTCCCATAGCAGCAAAAATCGTGTCAAATAAGCCATATTCCACGACTTGTGGAAATCCGGTGCCAGATAGAAGTGAAGCCCCTCAGAAGCCCCATCAAGCGTTACAGAACGTGCTGCAAGGATCACCATCAGTGCAAGCAGAAGCAGCATCATAACCTTTGTGATCTTTTCCACTCCATTTTGAAGCCCCATTCCACAAATTGCAAAACATCCAATAACAACAATGATCATAAAGAAAGTCATTGTTCCGGGTTTTGCAAGCATATCGGAAAACACACCTGCAACAGCGGCAGTATCCTTTCCCTCAAATTCACCAGTCATCATCTTAATGAAATACTGGACCATCCAGCCTGCAATTGTTGTGTAGAACATCATCAGCAGATAGTTTCCGGCCATAGCTCCATACTTATACCAATGCCATTTCGATCCTTTTGGCTCCAGACGGTCAAAGGAAAGCGCCGCACTTACTTTACTGGCTCTTCCGACAGAAAATTCCATTACCATAATCGGAAGTCCAAGAATCAGTAAAAATGCAAGGTAAATAAGAACAAATGCTGCTCCACCATATTTTCCTACAATATAAGGAACGCCAGACATTACCAAGACCGATCGCACATCCCGCAGAAATAAGGATGAATCCGAGTCTTGAAGAAAATTTTTCTCGTTGCATAAAAAATCCTCTCATTCTATTAAATTGTGGATAACTTGTCGAAATGATACTTATCCCCATTTTTCGACAAGCTTGTGGATAACTTTTTTCCAGAATATCCACAGAGGAATTATACTGAATTACTGGGAAATTGTCCATGATTGTTTATATTTTCATTGGCGAAGCTACCTGATAATTTTAATTTTCCCCTTTTTAGTACACGAAATCGCCAGATGTGTACCTTTTGGGGTAAAAATTTGCATGTATATATATATTAAAGATAACAACAGCTTATTAAAATTCCTTTGTTTATATTAGGAGGCTGAAAAAGCCCGTGGTTGACGCATTTCGGGGTATATTTTGTGTACGGAAACGGGGGAGGTTGTTTACTTCAGAGGGCAAAGAGGTGTACATATATGGGGGTTGTTGTTTACTTTGCGGGGTTACGCAGTGTACTTGAAGGGTTGGCGATTTTACCTTTTCTGTACACAAGTGTCGAAAAAATTAAAAAAGGCTTTACAAGAGAGGGGTTCTTGTATATAATCAACCTAGACGTACCGTTTTGGTACACATTTTTTTATCAAAAAAGGTACCTTAATGGTACACGAAAAGAACAATACACACCTTAAACGTACACAAAACGTAAAAAAAGACAGAAACCCCATTTTATGGGGTACTTTTTAGGGGAGGGTGTTCCTTTTTGGTACACAAATCCCCAATATAAAGGGGTTGGTTACCCCGAATGGTACACAATAAGGGATTATATGGGGTGTAGAGGGGATTTTAATACACCTCAAAAGTACACAATAATACAGAAGAAAACAATTAAGGGGTATGAGCGATGAAGGAAACACAGAAAAAACCAAAAGAGAAACAACTGCTGGACCGTGATACGGTCTCCCGGTCCAATGTGCTGATCGAAAGTAAATCCAGTACATCATTATTTGAAAGAAAGCTTCTTAATATTGCAATCGCAAAAGCATATGTAGAAGACGGTGAGCTGATCGCAAAGGTTTCCACCAAGGATGTTAAGAATTATCTTCATATAACAGGAAACTCCATCTATTCCCGTCTGAAAGAAGTATCAAAAGAGACATTGGGACATGTAGTAAGTATCGAGGACGACGAAAAAGAGAACTTCATCATGTTCAATGTAGTGAATAAATGTGAATATAGAGATGGCGTGTTTACAACCAGATTTACTAAAGAGATGAAACCTCATATCTATAACCTGAAAAAAGACTATACCCGTATGAGTCTTGATGTATTGTGCTCTTTTAAATCCCTGTTCACAACCCGTGTTTATGAAATCCTGAGAACCCAGTATTATCGTTTTGACAGGGAACAGTGTGACCAGCTGATCGTACCGAGACCGCCGAAGAATCCATACACGATCGCAGAGCTTAAATTTACACTGAATGTAGTGGATGCAAATGCATCTAAAGCAGTAAAACGTCTTGTTGAGCAGGGACGTTTTGAAGAAGCGCTTGCAGAGATTAAGGATGCACCGTTTGAAGATTGGCGTAATTTCCGTAGAAAAGTACTTGAAGTTGCGAAAAAAGAGCTGGAAGAATCCGAGTATTCCGAGATATGCTTTGATTATGAGCGGTTAAGAGCGGGAAGGGCGGAAAGGTTACAGGAATCCGTTTCTTTGTGAAGAAGAATCCGAAGTGTATCCATCATTCAGATCTTCAGCGTATGCCATCCGGAGAAGAAGAGGGCGAAGAGATTGCGCCAAATGTACTGGCTGCAAAGAAAACTCCGGTTAATGAAAAACTGATTTTAGAAGTTGCTGATATTTTTGGAAATGAACCGATCACGATTCAGGAGATTAAGGTGCTGCTTCAGGTATCCGATAACCAGCCGGATGTGATCCGGAAAGCTTTTAAGCTGTCACAGGAGCAGGCATACATCAATAATCTGGTCGGATGGCTCAGAAAATGTATCGAAGAAAAGTGGTATGAGAACGAAAAAGTATCCAAGTTCAAAGGAAAGACGCTGGAAGAAGCGCAGATGACACTGGATCTTTATCAGGAATACATAGAAGAGCGCGAAAAAGTGAAAAAAGAGTAGGGTATTTTCTGCGAAAAGCAGAGTTATTACCTAAATGGTACACAAGTTAAGCGAGATAGTGTACAAAGTATACGAATCGAGTAGGAGTCAGCCTACTCGATTCGTCTTATTTTATGATGGAAAATTAAATTAGATGTTGGGGTCAAGAGGTATTTTGACCCTGGTATCTTAAATTATGGAGGAACGGAAGAAAATTATGGAAATAAGAAGATTACTGGATTTTTTAAAGACAGCGGAACAACTGAAATGTAACACCAGACATTCGTATACTTCAAGTGGCAGGTTGGAGAGTGTGGCAGAGCACAGTTGGCGGCTGGCTTTGATGGCAATGCTGGTTGGGGATGAATTTCCGGAGCTAGATATGGATAAGGTGATAAAAATGTGCCTGATCCATGATATGGGTGAGGCGATCACTGGAGATATTCCGGCATTTGAAAAGACGGATAAAGACCGAAAGGTTGAGAATAAAAAGGTGGAGCAGCTGACGGATATACTTCCGGAACCGGTCCGTGCAGAATGGAAGACATTATTTGAAGAGATGGAAGCGATGGAGACACAGGAGGCGAGGCTTTATAAATCACTGGATAAGCTGGAGGCGCTGATCCAGCATAATGAGGCGGATATCTCGACATGGATTCCGTTGGAGTATGATCTTCAGATGACGTATGGGAATGAAGAATGTAAGTTTACGGAATATATCCAAAGGCTTCGGGATGAAGTGAGGAAAGATTCCAAGCGGAAGATTGAAGAAAGCAAACAGAAAGACTAATAAAAAATTTTCATAATAGTTGCATTGGAAATGTAATACTGCATATTCATGCTGAGCCGGGGCGAATGTCCTGGCTTATTTTCTATATATGATAAGTAAAAATCTAATTATAAATCGGGGTAACAGGATTCGAACCTGCGACCTCACGGCCCCCAGCCGTGCGCTCTGACCAAGCTGAGCCATACCCCGAAGTGTTATTTCATTATAGTATAAATTGTTTTAAATCTCAATCATTCTTTTGATGTGAGAAAATGCTGTTGACAGGTTTCTGGAAAGAGTTCAAAATAACGATATGCAAATATAAATGAGTAGGATGAAGAACGATTATGGAAAATTTAATTTTCAGTTTGAATGCAACGATTCCGATCTTTTTGATGATGTTACTTGGAATGTTATTCAGAAAACTGGGGTGGATGGATGAAGTCTTTGCAGCAAAGATGAACAAGTTTGTATTTTTGGTTCCGCTTCCGGTGTTGCTGTTTGAACAGCTGGCGACCGTGGATTTTTCGGAAGTATGGGATATTAAGTTTATTCTTTTTTGTTTTGTGGTGACGGCGATCAGTATTACGATATCAACTTTGATTTCACTGCTGTGGAAAGACCGGAGCATTAAAGGCGAATTTATACAGGCGACTTACCGGAGCAGTGCGGCGCTTCTTGGAATTGCTTTTATCCAGAATATTTACGGAACTGCGGGAATGGCACCGCTTATGATCATCGGCAGTGTGCCGCTTTATAATATTATGGCGGTTGTGGTGCTTTCAGTGTTTAAACCGGGGAATAATTCTTTTGATAAGGCGCTGGTAAAGAAAACGCTGAAGGGGATTGCAACGAATCCGATCATTATTGGAATTGTGGCGGGATTTGTCTGGTCTGCACTTAAGCTTCCGATGCCGACAATTTTACATAAGGTTGTATCCAATGTCGGAGCGACTGCAACGCCGATGGGTCTGATGTCGATGGGAGCGACATTTGAGTTGAGGAAAGCGACATCGAAAATGAAGCCGACAATTGTGGCAGTGTTTATGAAGCTGGTTGGATTTTGTGCGGTTTTTTTGCCGGTAGCAGCAGTTCTTGGCTTTAGAAATGAAGAGTTGATTGCGATTCTGGTGATGCTTGGATCTGCTACGACGGTCAGCTGTTTTGTTATGGCAAGGAATATGGGACATGAGGGGACGCTTAGTTCCGGAGTGATTATGATGACGACGTTGTTGAGTGCGTTTACGCTTACGATGTGGCTGGATGTGTTGAGGTCATTTGGGTTGGTGTAAGAAGAATAAAAATAGAAGCAGCTAGTTAAAATGGGAATTGTGGTAGTACACCATTGACTAGTACAGCGAAAATTAAGTTTCTGCTATATTGACGCAGGATGATTTCTTCAGCTGCAAGGCGGAGGAATGAGGCGTAGCGGTGGCTACGGCGATTGACGACAACGCCGCAGATGAAAAATCAGA
>ENA-OQAS01000570-OQAS01000570.1-human-gut-metagenome-genome-assembly--contig:-NODE-570-length-19139-cov-2.394751_pt1 | contig 19139 bp, 31 predicted proteins | sample MGYA00242733_ERZ504523 | MGnify/ENA primary metagenome ERZ504523 (study PRJEB26092, sample SAMD00036239) | human gut metagenome | host: Homo sapiens | study: EMG produced TPA metagenomics assembly of...
GGAGAGACGCTGGACAAAGTAAAGACGAAGTATCTGTCCGATAAAGCCAAAACCATATATGATGATATCCATGGGGAGGTACAGGATAAGTATCTGAATCAGCTTTACAAGGAAGCTATAGTTTGTACTCCCGTGGAAAGTATAAGGACGCCATCGATACATTAAAACAGATTACGGATGAGCAGGAAGATTTCCAGGACGGATCAGCTGCCTATTATCTGCACAGTCCTACCGGAAAAACGGGGACCTGAAATCTGCAAAACCGTATTATCAGTATGTAATTGAAAATTATCCGGATACGGAGCGGGCGAGAACGTCACAGAATTATGTAGACGCACAGGAATAAAAAGGAACACATTGCATTACAAAAGACACTACAGTACAGGTTACTGTCGGTGTCTTTTTTTGCTTATTTATAAAGAAGTAAGGGAAAGGAAGAGGTTTTATATGGAAGCAGCATATCGAAAGGAAGCGGACTGCATGATTGTGCCGATGCCGCGGGAGGTGGATCATCATGTGGCAGGCAATATGAGCAGGGAAATAGATCTGCTGGCGGAAAGCTGGCATGTTCACAGGATTGTATTTGATTTTGCGGGGACTGATTTTATGGACAGTTCCGGAATCGGTATATTAATAGGAAGAAAAAAGACGATGGACATGCATGCAGGAAAAGTGACAGCGGTAAATCTGGGAGAACGGGTGTATAAAATATTTGAAAAATCCGGGTTGTTTCAGATTATTTCATGTAGGAGAGGAAGGAAATAAAATGGTGCAGGAAAATCATATGCAGGTTCATTTTGATGCAAAATCCGTAAATGAGGGATTGGCACGCATGGTTGTGACCGCATTTATGACAAATATGAATCCGACGCTGGAGCAGATTGCAGATGTAAAGACAGCAGTGAGTGAGGCTGTGACAAATGCCATTATCCATGGATACGAAGATGAAACGAAACAGGTGGAACTGACCTGTGACCAAAATGGTCAGCAATTGGTGGTAACGGTGGAAGATCACGGAGTTGGAATTGAAGATCTTGAACAGGCATTGCAGCCTTTTTTTACTACAAAACCGGAATTGGAACGTTCCGGTATGGGCTTTTCCTTTATGGAGGCATTTATGGATCGGATTGAGGTACGGTCAAAAAAAGGAGAAGGAACACGTGTGGTTATGTGGAAATACATAGAAAGGGAACGTGAGCAGTAAGATATCGGCAAAAGAGGAAAATGGACGACAGAACATCCAGAGGGCGCAGCAGGGAGACCGGAAGATCAGGCAGCAGATGATAACCGAGAATATGGGGCTGGTTTATATGGTGGCGAAACGATTTGCAAACCGGGGAACCGATTTGCAGGATCTGACACAGATCGGAGTGATTGGTCTGATCAAGGCGATCGACCGGTTTGACACTTCGCTATCCTACTCTTTTTCTACCTATGCGGTTCCGCTTATTATGGGGGAAATCCGGAGATTTTTACGGGATGACGGTATGATTCATACGAGTCGCCAGATGAAAGAACATGCAAGAAAAATAGCAATTGTCAGAGAACAGATGAAAAAGACACAAAATAAGGAGCCGACATTGCAGGAACTGGCGGAAAAGACAGGAATTGCCATTGAAGATCTGGTGGTGGCAATGGAAGCAGGAAGAGAGGTGGATTCTTTTCACGACCGGTGACGGAAAATGACGGAAAAGTGCTGACTTTGGAAGAAAAGCTGGAGGATAATCACCGGTTTGAAACTCCGCTTCTGAATCATATTGCATTGAAACAGGCGATCGACCAGCTGCCGGAGGAAGAAGCACAGCTGATAAAATTTCGCTATATGGACAATCTTTCCCAGGCAGAAACAGCAAAGCGCATGGGGAAAAATCAGGTATCCGTATCGCGCAGTGAGCGGAAGATATTGGAAAAACTTCGCAGAAAAATGTTGTAGCTACCACTTACAGGTACAGGGAAAATCTGGTATAATTTGCACGTAAAAGATCACAAAAGGGGGAAATTAACATGGGAGAATATTTGCAGGAAGCCGTGTTGCCGGTGCAGTACGACAATTATGTGTTTGATCTGTACGGGACACTGGTGGATATCCACACAGAGGAAGATTTTCCAAAACTGTGGGAGAAACTGGCATTGTTTTTTGGATATTACGGGGCCATTTATGAACCGAAGGAATTGCAGAAGCGCTATGCGGCACTTGTCAGCGACTGTGAGCGCGCGTTGAAAAAGACGCTGGAAGAGGACAGGCATTATACGCATGGGGCATCTCCAGAGATTGAGATCGGGGAAGTGTTTGAAAAACTGTATCAGGAAAAAGGGATCGTGGCCGATAAGACTTGCCATACATACTGGACAGTTTTTCCGTGCGCTGTCTACCGATTATGTCCGTTTGTATCCGGGGACACAGCAGATGCTTGCCAGTCTGAAAAAAATGGACAAAAAAGTGTATCTGTTATCGAATGCCCAGCGCATTTTTACCGCATATGAAATGAATGTTTTAGGCATTACAAAATATTTTGATGATATTTTGATTTCTTCGGATTATCACACGAAAAAACCGGACAAACGTTTCTTTCATATATTGTTGGAGCGGCATAAGCTGGATGTGTCTCATTCCCTGTATATCGGGAATGACAGCCGTTGTGATGTCGGTGGTGCAAAAGGTGTCGGAATGCCGGTGTTTTATGTAAATTCCAATATTTCCCCGAAAAATGATGACGGAAAAGAGGCAGACTATATTGTAGAGAATTTTTGTGCCTGGAAGGAGGTAACCATATGAGTAAATTAAAACCAGGAAAGTAGCAATTATCGGATGTGGATTTGTCGGTTCTGCATCTGCATTCGCCCTGATGCAGAGCGGATTATTTACCGAGATGGTGCTTTTGGATGCAAACCATCAGAAAGCAGAAGGGGAAGCCGAAGATATCGTACACGGAATTCCGTTTGGAAGACCGATGCAGATTTATGCCGGAGATTATGATGATATTGCGGATGCAGCCATTATTGTAATTACAGCAGGTGCAAATCAGAAGCCGGACGAAACGCGGCTGGATCTGGTAAACAAAAACATTGCAATTTTCCAGTCGATTATTCCGGAAATTACAAAAAGAGATTTTGAAGGAATTCTTCTGATTGTTGCAAATCCGGTAGATATTCTGACTTACACGGCGCAGAAACTGTCCGGTTATCCGGAAAACCGGGTAATTGGTTCCGGAACTGTGCTGGATTCTGCCAGACTGAAGTATCATCTGGGACAGCATCTGGGAGTGGACAGCAGAAGTGTACATGCTTTTATCGTGGGAGAACACGGGGACAGTGAGATTGCGGCATGGAGCAGTGCGAATATATCCGGAATACCGCTGGACAATTTCTGTGAGATGCGGGGGCACTATAATCATATGGAAGCAACGGAACGTATCGCCGCGGAGGTAAAACAGAGTGCCTATGAGATTATTTCCAAAAAAGGAGCCACATATTATGGAATTGCCATGTCAGTTAAGCGCATCTGCGAAGCATCATAAGAGATGAAAAATCCATTCTGCCGATTTCGACCATGCTGCACGGAGAGTATGGAATCTCAGACGTGGTGTTAAGTCTGCCGTGTATCGTTGGCCGCGATGGCTATGAAACCAAGGTTCCAATCGATCTGGATCAGGAGGAAGTTTCCAAACTGCATGAGTCTGCAAATACGCTGAAAGAAGTTCTTTCGGAGTTCTTTGCCGAAAATTAGTTTTTTTGTGCTTGCATTTTTTGGAAGAAAGGGGTAGAATACCACAGTGGGTAGAGCAAAGGCGTCGTAATGTATGTACGACGCCTTTTTTATATATAAAGTGTATGACCATATGAGAAATATACAAATATGACATATAGTTTATATAAAAAACGTTTTACTTTTTACAATATGACAAATATAATAGCTTTTGATTCAAAAGTTAAGAAAGGAAGTGAGACTGTTGGATGCGTTGGTAAAGAATCTGATGGAGGAGCTGAATTGCGATACCGTCTTTACAATCCCGCTGTTTGGTGGCATTCCGATCTATGAATCGGTTGTTGTTACATGGATCATCATGGCGGTCATTCTTCTTTTGTGTCTGGTTCTTGTGAGAGGGCTTAAGTTGAGAATCCAAGCCGTAAGCAGGTAGTACTTGAACTTGCTGTTTCAAAACTGTATGGATTCTTTGAGGACACGATAGGGGAAAACGGTAAAGCGTACATTCCGTACCTGGCAGCAGTTGCCATCTACATAGGAATTGCCAACCTCATCGGCCTATTAGGCTTCAAGCCGCCGACCAAAGACATGAATGTCACGGTAGCGCTTGCATTGATGAGTATCATCTTAATTGAAGCAGCAGGAGTGAGAAAGAAAGGAACCAAAGGCTGGTTAAAGAGCTTTGCGGAACCAATGCCTGTAGTTCTTCCAATTAACATTCTTGAGATATTCATCAAACCATTATCACTTTGTATGCGATTGTTTGGAAACGTACTTGGTTCCTTCGTTATTATGGAGTTACTGAAGATGGTGGTTCCACCCGTACTTCCAGCAATATTCAGTTGTTACTTTGATATTTTTGACGGACTGATTCAGGCATACGTATTTGTGTTCCTTACAGGCTTGTTCATCAAGGAAGCAACGGAGTAACACACTAATTAACTGAGAAAAGAAAAGGAGAAAACATTATGTCAGCATCATTATTTGTAGCAATCGGAGCAGGAGTAGCAGTATTAACAGGTATCGGAGCAGGTCTTGGAATCGGTAAGGCAACAGGTTCTGCAGTAGACGCTATCGCAAGACAGCCGGAAGCAGAGGGTAAGATTTCCAAAGCATTACTTCTTGGTTGTGCACTTGCCGAGGCAACCGCTATTTACGGTTTCGTTATTGCATTACTTATCATTCTTTCTTAAAATAATGATTACCTGCGTAATTATTACATTAAGAAAGGAGCAGTAAACTATGCTGAGTTTAAATCCATGGGATATCTTGTGGACGATCGTAAATCTGCTTGTTTTATATGCAATCTTTCGTAAGTTTTTGTTTCAGCCGGTCATGAATATCATTCATGAGAGAGAGGACATGATCAACAAACAGTTCGAGGATGCCCAAAAACAGCAGGACGATGCAGCGCAGATGAAGAGTGAGTATGAGAACCAGTTAAAGGGTGCCAGAGAAAAGGCAGATCAGATCATTCTCGATGCGAAGACGCGTGCACAGGAAGAATATAACAATAAATGGAAGCAACCAGAGCCGAAGCAGATCATATGCTTGAGAAAGCAAAGAGTGATATTGCAAATGAGCAGGAAAAGGCAACAAGAGATGCTCAGGCAAAGATCGCAGAGCTTGCTTTGCTGGCTGCTAAGAAGATTATGAAGACGGGTGAAGCACATGACGCAGGCAGCAGTAAATAGTGCCAAGTACTATACCGGCTGTCTGTCAGCAGAGAGGATGTCGAGAAAGCGGAAAACTTTTCTTTATGACACCGCAACTGCAGAAAGTTCTGACGAGCCCGGTCGTACCGGCAGCAAAAAAGTATGAAATTATCGATCAGGTATTTGCACTGGAAACGACAGAAGATGTGCTGGTCCGGTACATGAAGATCATGTGCAGGATTGGTAACATGACCGAGATGCAGGATATTTTCCAATATTATTATAAATACTGGGATCAGATGCATCATGTGGTTCGTGCGGACCTGATTTATGCCGAGACTCCGAGCAAAGAAGAGGAGGCCGAGGCGAAAAAAAATTCTGGATAAAAACTATCCGGATAGTGAGATTACCCTGACGCAGAGTGTGGATGAGTCGCTGATTGGTGGCTATGTCGTTAAGGTTGGATACAAAGAGTTTGACCATAGTTATGAAGGACGTCTGCGTCAGTTAGAAAGAAAACTTACAGGGAGGTGACCCCTTTGGGCGCTATTAGTGCAACAGATATTATCTCCATTATTCAGGGTGAGATCGAAAATATCAACTGGGATGAACAAAGCCGTGAGACAGGTGAGGTCATCTGGGTCGGTGATGGAATCGTTACCGTATACGGAATTGATCATGCAATGTATGGCGAGATCGTAGCCTTTGAAAACGGAGTCAAAGGAATGGTTCAGGATGTCAGACAGAATGAAATCGGTATTATTCTTTTTGGTCGTGATACCGGAATCAAAGAAGGAACCAAAGTGGTTCGTACCAAGAAAAAAGCCGGTATTCCGGTCGGTGATGCGTTTGTAGGAAGAGTAATCAATGCACTCGGTGAGCCGATTGACGGAAACGGTGATGTAAAAGAGGATGATTATCGTCCGATCGAGCAGGAAGCTCCTGGTATCATCGACAGACAAAGCGTAGACACACCAATGGAGACCGGTATTCTTTCCATTGATTCCATGTTCCCAATCGGACGTGGACAGCGTGAGTTGATCATTGGTGACCGTCAGACCGGTAAGACATCCATTGCAACAGATACCATTATCAACCAGAGAGGCAAAGATGTAATCTGTATTTACGTTGCCATTGGTCAGAAGGCATCTACCGTTGCAAAGATTGTAAATACATTAAAGAAACATGATGCCATGGATTATTCCATCGTAGTATCTTCTACAGCCAGTGATCCGGCATCTTTACAGTACATAGCTCCATATGCAGGAACTGCCATGGCAGAATATTTTATGCACAAGGGCAAGGATGTTCTCATTGTATATGATGATCTGTCCAAGCATGCGGTTGCATACCGTGCAATTTCCCTTCTGCTTGAGCGTTCCCCGGGACGTGAGGCTTATCCTGGTGATGTATTCTACTTACACTCCAGACTGCTTGAGCGTTCCAGTCATCTGAGTGACAAGTTAGGTGGCGGTTCCATCACCGCACTGCCGATTATTGAAACACAGGCCGGTGATGTTTCCGCATATATTCCTACCAACGTTATTTCCATTACCGATGGTCAGATTTTCCTCGAGAGCAACCTGTTCAACGCAGGTATGAGACCAGCCGTAAACGTAGGACTTTCCGTATCCCGAGTCGGTGGTGCAGCCCAGACAAAGGCAATGAAGAAAGCTTCCGGAAGTATCCGTATCGATCTGGCACAGTACCGTGAGATGGAAGTGTTCACACAGTTTGCTTCTGATCTGGATGATGCAACAAAAGCACAGCTGCAGCACGGAAAAGCTCTGATGGAGCTGTTGAAGCAGCCGCTGAGTCATCCGCTTTCCATGCATGAGCAGGTATTAACCCTGTGCATGGCAACGGACGGTGTATTCGATAAGATACCTACCAGACAGGTAAAACAGTATCAGAAAGATATTCTGGATTTCATGGATCTGAAACATCCGGAGATCGGAAAAGAAATTGAGCAGACAAAAAGCTTTATCCGATGAACTGAGACAGAAAATCAAAGATGCTGCAGCAGAGTTTGCAGCAGAACAGTAAGCAGGTGTTACGATGGCAAATGCAAAAGAAATTCAGGATCGAATGAAGAGCATCAATGATACATTAAAGATTACAAATGCAATGTACATGATTTCTTCTTCGAAATTAAAGAAATCTAAAAAATGCTGACGGACACAGAACCGTATTTCTTTACCCTGCAATCTGAGATGAGCCGTATTCTGCGGCATTTGCCGGATCTGGACAGTATTTATTTTAGGTCCACAGATGAGATTCCGGAAGAAGAAAAACGGATCGCTTATATGGTAGTTACGGCAGATAAGGGACTGGCAGGATCTTACAACCACAATATTTTAAAGATTGCGGAAGAAGAACTTGCAAAACACCCGAAACGTCAGCTGTATGTGCTTGGTGAAGTCGGAAGACATTATTTTGAAGAACGTGGAATTGAGATCAACAAACAGTTCCATTATACGATTCAGAATCCGACATTGAACCGTGCACGAAATATCTCTGAGGAACTTCTCGAAGGTTACCGTCAGGGAGATTTTGATGAAATCTATATCATTTATACCTCAATGGTCAATGCGATGCAGGAAGAAGCAGAAATCCTGCAGCTGCTTCCACTGAAAAAAGCAGATTTCCACAACGTGGAGATTCCGCTGGATGTCAGACGTGAGGAGCTTGCCCTGCGTCCATCGGCAGATGCAGTGATGAATCGTATTGTTCCGGACTATGTGGTAGGATTTGTTTATGGTGCGCTGGTAGAATCCTTCTCCTGCGAGCAGAATGCCCGTATGATGGCGATGGAGGCAGCAACCAACAGCGCAAAGGATATGCTTCATGAGTTAGATATTATGTATAACCGTGCCCGACAGGCAGCGATTACCCAGGAGATTACAGAGGTAATTGCGGGAGCAAAATCCCAGAAGCGCAAGAAAAAGAGATAATGGAGGCCTAGGATGAAAACAGGAAAAATCATACAGGTTATGGGACCTGTTGTGGACGTTGAATTTGAAGACGAAGAATTGCCTGCAATCAGAGACGCTCTGGAAGTACAAAATGGTGACAAAAAATGTATCATGGAGGTTGCACAGCATATCGGTAATAATACGGTACGTTGTATTATGCTTGCAGCCAGTGAAGGACTTCACCGTGATATGGAAGTCATCGCGACCGGAAGCGGTATCAAGACACCCGTTGGTGAGGCAACACTGGGACGTCTGTTCAACGTATTAGGAGAAACAATTGATGACGGAAAGCCGATCGAGGATGCTCCAAAGTGGGTAATCCACAGAGAGCCGCCAGCATTTGAAGATCAGAACCCTGCAGAGGAAATCTTAGAGACAGGTATTAAGGTTATTGACTTACTGGCCCCATATGCAAAGGGTGGTAAGATTGGTCTGTTCGGTGGCGCCGGTGTAGGTAAAACCGTATTGATCCAGGAGCTGATCAGTAATATTGCAACAGAGCATGGTGGATATTCCATTTTCACCGGTGTCGGAGAGCGTTCCCGTGAAGGAAATGATCTGTGGACTGAAATGGGCGAATCCGGTGTACTTGAAAAAACAGCCTTAGTGTTTGGACAGATGAATGAGCCGCCAGGGGCTCGTATGCGTGTCGCTGAGACCGGACTTACCATGGCTGAGTATTTCCGTGATGAGCAGCATAAAAATGTGCTTCTCTTCATTGATAACATTTTCCGTTTCACACAGGCCGGATCAGAGGTATCCGCACTGCTTGGACGTATGCCGTCAGCCGTAGGTTATCAGCCGACACTGGCTACGGAGATGGGTGAGCTGCAGGAGCGAATCGCTTCCACAAAGAACGGATCTATTACTTCCGTACAGGCTGTATATGTACCAGCCGATGACTTGACAGACCCGGCACCAGCTACGACATTCGCACATCTGGATGCTACAACCGTACTTTCCAGAAAGATTGTTGAGCAGGGTATTTATCCGGCTGTAGATCCTCTGGAGTCTTCTTCCCGTATCCTTGAGCCGGATATCGTAGGCGAGGAGCATTACGAGGTTGCACGTAAAGTGCAGGAGATCCTTCAGAAGTACAAGGAATTGCAGGACATCATCGCAATTCTTGGTATGGAAGAACTGGCAGACGAAGATAAAGTTTTGGTATACCGTGCAAGAAAGATTCAGAAGTTCCTGTCACAGCCGTTCCATGTAGCAGAGAACTTCACCGGTATCAAGGGTGTATATGTTCCGTTGAAAGAAACAATTCGTGGCTTTAAAGCAATTTTAGATGGTGAGATGGATGAATATCCGGAGAATGCATTCTTTAATGCAGGAACTATCGAGGATGTTAAGAAGAAAGCTGAGCAGATGGAGCAGAACGCATAGCATAAAGAACGGAGATCATTATGGCAGGCAATACATTCTATTTAAAAATTATATCTGCAAACCGTGTGTTCTTTTCCGGAAGATGCCGTTCTCTGATCGTTCCGGAATATGATGGGCAGAAAGAAATTCTGGCTCATCATGAGGATATGGTCATTGCCATTGATGAGGCGAGATGAGGTTTCAGCCGGAAGGCACGGATAACTGGGAATATGCAGTTGTCGGAATGGGATTTGTCGAGATCGTCAATAACCGTGTGACACTTCTCGTGGAGACTGCAGAGCGTCCGGAGGAAATCGATGTGGCAAGAGCCCGCGAAGCAAAAGAGCGTGCAGAGGAGCAGATGCGCCAGAAGCAGAGTATCCGTGAGTATTACCACTCAAGAGCTTCTCTTTCCCGTGCGATGGCACGTCTGAAAGGAACCAGCGGAAGAAAATAAAACAATAAAAAAGGATGCACGTTTTGTGCATCCTTTTTATCTGACATTATTCATTCATGGCAATCAGTTTCGCATACCATTGCAGGGAAGAAACCCATGCATGGGAAACATCCGGAATTTCGATGTTTTTAAGCACCAGCTGGCGGGAAACTTCCTGCCATTCTGCCGATTCGTATTTTACAATAAAGTGAAGCACTTCTGCCAGGGAACCGGTGCGCTCTAGAAGGGCGGCGCGGATCTTGCCCGATACACGTACCATGGAGAGGGCTTCTTCCATAGAACAATCCAGAATAATATCCAGAATCGAGAAAAGACCGGTCAGAAACAGTTCCTGGGAACGCATTGCCATGCCAAAGACCGGTGCAAGATTTTCTGCAAACTTGGCACGCAGCAGGGAAAGCGCATCAGTTCATTCGGTTTGTCAGAACACAGTTTCTCAATGACGGTTGTCTGAATCCAGCGCGTCAGATCCTTCTGCCCCAGCATTGAGACAGCAACCCGCACGGAAGTGATTTCGGAATTAAAGGAGCGTGTATTTGCCAGCCGCAGCAGGGAGATGATAAGAGCCGTGTCCTGACTGATAATATCAGCCGCTTTGGTCAGGTCAAAATCATCTTCTTCAATCAGATTCAGAAGGGAAATGTAATTGATCTTCAGGGGCGATACTTTATGTTCGCCGCGTGTGACCGGCATACGGAAAAAGGTTCCTTCAAATAAAGAAATTGTTTCTGCAGGACTGAGTTTTCCGAATGTTTCCATGTCCGGAATGTTGCTGGCACAGATACAGATATCCGGATACAGTTTGCGGAAATAGAAAGAAGCCTTGACGGCATCTATTTTCTGGCAGTCAATCAGAATGTAGTCCATTTGTGACAGAATCGGTGCGTAGTCTTCGTAGCAGTGAACAGGAAGATTACGCATTGCAAAATGATATCCGAATTCGCGCAGTTCGCGGATGCGGTCTGTATACATGGATACCGGAGGAAATGTCTGGTCAATCAGGAGAATCGGTGCATGGTTTGTATTTTTGCACTCGGACTCCAGACTGCTGAAAATAGAGATATTATTTAAAGATACAAAAATCGGTTTTCCTCCGGAGAGTGTGGTGGTTCCAAGCTCCTGAATCAGTTCCAGCCCGTCTACATAGGCAGCTCCGTCAAACTGTCTGGAACCAAGAAGGCTTGGGTTCATAAGAAAGTTATTTTTTTCTGGTAAACAGAGAATAAGCACTAACGGACATATTCCGGTCAAAAAAAGGAATGAGTGTAAGCATCATAAGCGTATCTCCTATTCTATCATGTAAATCCCTGATGTAAGTTTATCTTTGGATTTATTATACTATATAATGCTTAAAGAAACAAATATTTTGTGCAATGTGGTGAAAAAAGAAACAAAGCAGTTGACAAATGAAAGAGGATATGGGTAAAATACAAAAAGATAATAAACAGGGAGTAGTTTGCATCCGGTGTGTCCGGGTGTTGTGCAGGCCGTCATCACGTTACAGGAAAGCTGGAACCGGGCTGTACACGAAGAAACGAGACTTTTTATTGCATTATTCTGGTGCAAAAAAGTCCCGTTTCTTTTTTGTACCACAACACAGGGAGGGCATGCCATGAAAAAATACTGGAAGTATTCCAAAGAGCAGCTAAGAGACGTATTTTCTACTACGGAGCAGGGATTATCCGAAATGCAGGTGAAAAAATCCGGGAAACATGTGGGGAAAATATACTGGAAGAGGGAAAAGACCCGGGCTTCTGAGGGTGTTTTTGTCACAGTTTGCAGATTTACTCATTGTCATTCTGCTGATCGCCGCGCTCATTTCCATGTGTTCCGGAAATGTAGAGAGTACGATTGTAATTGCAGTTGTCCTGGTGATGAATGCAGTTTTGGGAACGGTGCAGCACCAGAAAGCGGAAAAATCACTGGACAGTCTGAAAAATCTGTCTGCACCGTGTGCAAAAGTCATCCGGGAAGGGAAAAAGAAAGAGATCCCTTCGCGGGGAACTGGTTCCTGGAGATCTTGTGGAACTGGAAGCTGGCGACATGGTTGTGGCAGATGGAAGGATTCTGGATAATTATTCCCTGCAGGTCAATGAGAGTGCGCTGACCGGAGAATCCACCAATGTAGAAAAGACACAAGGCAGTCTGCCGGAGGATCTGCCGCTGGCAGACCGCAGAAACATGGTATATTCCGGAAGCCTGGTCACTTATGGACGCGCACAGGTTTTAGTTACAGGAACAGGGATGCATACCGAGATCGGAAAGATTGCCGGGATGATGAATGATATCCGGGACCGTAAGACACCATTACAGGTGAGTCTGGATCAGTTCAGCAGAAAGCTGGCAGTTCTGGTTATGGGAATTTCAGCAGTGGTATTGGGGTTATGTTTATACCGCAAAATGCCGCTTCTGGATGCATTGATGTTTGCGGTTGCACTTGCGGTAGCCGCCATTCCGGAAGCACTCAGTTCAATCGTGACCATTGTGCAGGCGATGGGAACACAGAAGATGGTAAAGGAAAATGCCATCGTCAGAAAGCTGAAGGCAGTGGAGAGCCTTGGGTGTGTATCGGTGATCTGTTCGGATAAAACCGGAACGCTGACACAGAATAAGATGACCGTGCAGAAGTTTATGTGGACGACAGGGAATATCTGCCCGAACAGCTTTCCATGGAAGAGCAGCTGCACAGATATCTGGTCTACGATGCGGTGCTTAGCAATGATGCAACATTGGAGAACGGAAAAGGAATCGGAGATCCGACCGAATATGCCTGTTGGAAATGTTTCGTAAAATTCCAGCACCGAAAGGGGGAATGATGGGCGAAGGCGGTTACAGGGAAGAAATGCTTCGAAGCTGTATGAAACGTCTCGAAGAGGTTCCGTTTGATTCTGAGCGGAAACGGATGAGCACAAGATATTACCTGCACGGGGTCGGAACCATTCTGACCAAAGGAGCACCGGATGTATTACTGGAACGCTGTGAATTTGTACGGAAAAGTACCGGAATTGTTCCACTTGATCCGACGGAGGCAGAAAAATCAAAAAAAAGATTGCGGAATTTTCCGGGCAGGGACTGCGTGTGCTGGCATTTGCGTATAAAGAGAGTGAAGGACCGCTGACCATAGAAAGCGAAGAAAATCTGATCTTTCTCGGGCTGATTGCATGATGGATCCGCCAAGACCGGAAGCCATTCAGGCGGTTGCCGATGCAAAGAGAGCAGGAATCCGCACGGTCATGATTACAGGGGATCACAAAATTACCGCGCGTGCGATTGCAAAACAGCTTGGAATTTATCAGGAAGGGGATCTGGCTGTGACCGGAAGGGAGTTAGATGCCATGAGTGAGAAGGAATTGCAGGAAAAATTGGAAAAAATCTGTGTATATGCCAGAGTTTCGCCGGAACATAAGATAAGAATTGTAAAGGCATGGCAGAAAAAAGGACGGATTGTTTCCATGACGGGGGATGGTGTCAACGATGCACCGGCATTAAAATGCGCAGATATCGGAGTGGCAATGGGGATTACAGGAACAGAAGTGGCAAAAGATGCGGCAGACATGATTCTTTTAGATGATAATTTTGCGACCATCATTCAGGCGGTGGTGAATGGAAGAAATGTATACCGGAATATAAAGAATGCTATTTTGTTTTTGCTGTCCGGCAATATGGCAGCGATTCTGGCGGTACTGTATACTTCACTTGCAGGACTTCCAGTTCCGTTTGCACCGGTGCATCTGCTTTTTATCAATTTGCTGACGGATTCGCTTCCGGCAATTGCGATTGGCATGGAGCCGGCAGATGCAGCACTTTTAGAGGAAAAACCAAGGGATCCTTCTGCCGGAATACTGACCGGTTCGTTTCTGGGGAAAATTGTGGCAGAGGGAGCGTTGATTGCGTGTCCGGTCATGACTTCTTATTATATAGGGCTGCAGCAGAGTACCGCGCTTGCCGCAACGATGGCTTTTGCAACGCTGACACTGGCACGCCTGTTTCATGGGTTTAACTGCCGGAGCAAAAAGTCCATGGCGCGGGTTGGACTTGGGTCCAACAAGTACAGCATGGGAGCATTTTTGGGTGGATGTATTCTTTTGGGACTGGTACTTTGCGTTCCGGTTTTGAGAGCTGTTCGATGTGGCGGAAATGGGAGTGCTGATGTATGGGTATATTCTGCTGCTGGCATTTGTGCCGACATTGGTGATTCAGATGGTAAAATGGTCAGGGAAAAAATGCAGGAAGGTTTGTAATTTACTCCTCTTTACTTTAGCATGATAACATGATAATATGGTAAACATGTAGTAAACAGAAGAATTAATAATTAATGGAGGAACATTATGAAAAAGAAACTTGCAGTATTGCTGGCAGCAGCGCTGACACTTGGTATGACTGCCTGTGGTGCATCCAAAGGAGCAGGAGATACCGGAAAGAGCGAAAAGGGCATGGTATATGCAGTAGAGGCAGGATCTGCCGGAGAAGAAGCTGCAAAAGAAAAGGGATTTCAGTACAATTCCGTTTCGTCCCAGGCAGATGCCTGATGGAAGTTGCTTCCGGTACATCCGATGCAGCAATCATTGACCTTCTGATGGCAGGTGCATGATTGGTGAGGGCACCAGTTATCCGAATCTGAAGCATACAGACGAACTTACGACCGAGGAGTATGGTGTTGGATGCCGGAAAGGATCGGATCTGGCTTCTTATATCAATCAGGTGTTTGCTGACTCTTATAAAGACGGAAGCATGGAAAAAATTGCCGAAACCTACGGTGTTCAGGAAGCACTTGTAGAGCAGAAAGATGCCACCTTTGAACAGTCCCCAAAAGACAGTGACGTGGATTATATCAAGGGAAAAGGAACACTGGTTGTTGGTGTAACTGATTTCGAGCCAATGGATTACAAGGATGACAGTGGAAACTGGATCGGTTTTGATGCTGATATGGCAAAACTGGTTGGTGAAAAACTTGGTGTTGAGGTGAATTTCGTTGAGATTGACTGGGATAATAAAGTGATGGAGCTGGATTCCAAAAATATCGATGTGGTATGGAATGGAATGACACTGACCGATGAAGTAACTTCTTCCATGGAGTGTACCAATGCATACTGCAACAATGCACAGGTTGTTGTTGTGCCGGAGGGAAAATAAAGATTTATGTTCTGGATAGTTACACAGTCGTTGCTGTCAGTCTTGCAACGACATTTGAAATTTTTATACTGACTCTTATTTTTGCACTGCCGCTCGGACTGATTTTAGCGTTCGGGCTGCTCAGCAAATTTACACCTCTTAAGCGTCTGGTGCAGATCCTTGTCTGGATTATCCGTGGAACCCCGCTGATGCTTCAGCTTATCATTATCTTTTACGGGCCGGGCCTGTGGCTGCATAAGACCGTCTGGAGCGGAAATGAAACCGGACGTATCACAGCAACGGTTGTGGCATTTGTGATCAATTATGCCTGCTATTTTTCGGTTATTTTCCGCGGTGGAATCGAGGGTGTACCGGCAGGGCAGAGAGAGGCCGGACAGGTACTCGGCATGACAAAGCATCAGATCTTCTTTAAGATCACACTGCTTCAGATGATCAAGCGTGTCGTACCACCGATGTCCAATGAGATCATTACACTGGTCAAGGATACTTCCCTGGCTCGTATCATTGCGGCATATGAGCTGACGTTTGCCGGTGCTGCGTTTATGAAGTCGGACGGACTGACCTGGCACTGTTTTACACTGGCGTATTTTATCTGATTTTTATCGGTATTCTGACGCTTTTGTTTGGTTACATTGAGCGCAAGCTGGATTACTTTAAGTAGGAGGAAGACATGGCAATCTTAGAGGTATCACATATAGAAAAGCATTTCGGCAAAACGAATGTGTTAAAGGATGTCAGCTTTTCCATGGAGGAAGGCACGGCACTTGCCATCATAGGTTCCTCCGGATCGGGAAAGACCACACTTTTGCGATGTCTGAATTTTTTGGAGCGTCCGAACAGTGGAACCATTACGGTAAACGGCGAGACGTTGTTTGACGCGGCATCTGCGGGAGCGGAAAAAGATGCGGAACTTCGCAAAAAGCGTCTGCATTTTGGAATGGTCTTTCAGTCCTTTAATCTGTTTCCGCAGTATACCGCATTGCAGAATGTAACACTGGCGGAGCAGTTACTGGCACAGGAACGGCCGGATTTTAAGGCTGATAAAAAGAAAATTTTAGAGGAAATCGATGCACACGGAAGACAGCTTTTAGAGCGGATGGGACTTGCAGAGCGCATGGATCATTATCCGCATCAGTTGTCCGGTGGACAGCAGCAGCGTGTGGCGATTGCACGTGCACTTGCCTTAAAGCCGGATATCCTCTGCTTTGACGAGCCGACCTCTGCGCTTGATCCGGAGCTCACCGGAGAAGTGTTAAAAGTCATCCGCACGCTTGCCGAGCAGAAGACGACAATGATCATTGTCACCCATGAGATGGCATTTGCCCGTGATGTGGCAGACCAGCTGATCTTTATGGACGGCGGTGTGATTGTGGAACAGGGAGATCCGCATCAGGTGATCGACAATCCGAAAGAAGAGCGCACGAAGCAGTTCTTGACCCGGTATGCACAGGGGTAATTCTTAAAAAAGAAAATATGGAAAAGCCATCGAGGTTCGTTACAGAAGACGGATCTGCGGTGGCTTTTTTAATTGAATGCAGCAAAATTGCAGAATATCAGGCTGATTTTAGGACTTATCGCCTATTGTCATGAACTTCATAAATGTTTACAATAAAATGGACAGACGCATTACAAAATGTGATCGATCTGGGGTAAATATGAATAAAAAGGAGAACATTATGAAGAAGAAATTAACCGCAATATTATTGGCGGCAGCGATGGCTGTCACAGGACTGTTTACCGCAATGACACCGGAAAAGGCAAACGCTGCGGAGTGGGAAGCATGTGATATACCTGTGATCAAAGATGTATCCGAATTTGATGCAGTCTCTGCCATGTATTCAAAGACAATTACGGTGACTAAGAAAGATAAAAATATTGAGCAGGGATATGGTTCTTTTCAGTTAAAATCTGATTCCTGGGTAATTTTAAAGACCACCTCCTCTCTTGTGACAAGTCAGGAAGATGGGCACCAGACACATATTGAAGTATTTTCAGATGCGTCTGCATCCAACAAAGTTCTGGAAACCGGAGACGGATATTGGGAATATGACGGTGATCAGTATACAATTTTAAAGAAAGGTACCTACTATTTTCATACAAAGTCATCCTGTCAGAATTATGACACGTTTACAGGGAACATTAATGTAGTTGCAGCAGCAATTCCAACGAGTAAGCTGATTCAGACAGGCGTTAAGAAAAACAGCAAAAAAACAAGCGCAACGGTTTCTTTTTCCAATGTGCTTGGAACACATGTAAGGGCTGTGCAGTACCAGAAGGGAAGTATTGGAAAATCCCACAATGAGGATAAAAAATACTGGAAGCAGTATATTATGAGTGGAATGTACAGTGGGGACTATGATCTGGCAAAGGGAAAGAGTCCAAAGTTTGTGACAGAAAAAGGAGAGAAGTATTCGTTTAAGGTAAAGAAAAACGGAAAATATACCATCTGGATCAGTGATGATAAGGGAAACATTTACACAAAGGTGGTTACCGTTAAGGGACTGAAAAAATAAAAATGTGGCAAATAGAAGGCCTCCGGCAGTTGCCGGGGGTTTTTCTTATGGATGATGGTATTCTGGCATTGGGCAGTAAAGAATTCATGGAGGAAAATTTGTCCTTTACAAATAATAAATAAAAGCATATGATACTTTTATAAAATACTTTATTTAAGAGGAAGATTATGCCGGAAAAAAGAGAAAAACGCAATATAGCAAGAACTGAAATTATAAATTACATGTTGAACCATTCCGTTACATCAAAGGCAGAACTGGCAAAAGAACTGGGGCTTAGTATGCCTACAGTTCTGACAAATGTCAATGAGCTGATTGCAAAGGGACTGATTGTAGAAAATGGAGAGTATGCATCTACCGGGGGAAGAAAAGCCAAAAGCATAGGAATTAACAAGGAATATTGCAGGGCAATGGGACTTGTAATTACCGCTAATCATCTGGAAATGGTACTCGTAAATCTGGGATATGAAATCGAACATCTGAAACGTGTCCGTTTAAAATTTTCACCGGATATCGATTATAGTGTAAAAATTGCCGGGCAGGTACAACAGTTTCTGAAAGAATGCAAAACGGAGAAAGATATTTTAGGGATTGGAATTGCAATTCCCGGAATTATCGATCAGAATGAGAAGACAGTTCTAAAATCGCATGCTCTTCAGGTAGAAAATTACAGTCTGCGTTTTTTGGAACAGGCATTGGGATTTCCGGTTTATTTTGAGAATGATGCTAATTCCGCTATGCTTGCGGAAGATACACAAAAATATAACAATGCGATATACCTCTCCTTAAATCATACTCTTGGAGGGGCATTTTGCATTGATGGAAAACTGTTTCGTGGACAGAACCAGAAGGCAGGAGAGTTTGGACATATGATCCTGATTCCCGGAGGGACAGATGTTATTGTGGAAAGCAGGGGTGTGCAGATGCTTATTGTGCGGCAAGTGTGCTGACTGGGGACGGAAAAAATTCTCTGGAAGTATTTATGGAACAATTGAAACAGGGAAATAAGGAAGCTGAACAAAAATGGGAAAGATATCTGGATCATCTTGCTATCCTGATATCCATCTTCGGATGGCATACGATATGGATATTATACTTGGGGGAGATGTCGGAGGTGTACTGACAGAGTATATGATTCCATTGGGACAGAGGGTATTGTCTTACAATGGATTTGACAGGGATATTTCTTATCTGAAAAATTGTTCTTATGAAAAAGAAGCATCGGCGGTTGGTGCGGCAAAACATTTTTTGTATGAATATGTAAAAGAATGCTGTTCGTAATGATGAAATTAAAAAAAGTTCCTTCTTTACTGGCGTGTATATGCGGTAAAGAGG
>ENA-OQAS01000571-OQAS01000571.1-human-gut-metagenome-genome-assembly--contig:-NODE-571-length-19137-cov-2.399474_pt1 | contig 19137 bp, 27 predicted proteins | sample MGYA00242733_ERZ504523 | MGnify/ENA primary metagenome ERZ504523 (study PRJEB26092, sample SAMD00036239) | human gut metagenome | host: Homo sapiens | study: EMG produced TPA metagenomics assembly of...
ACTTTGCGGGATATTTCACCCGAATTCAGTTGCCGTAGCCCGCTACGCGCCCTCATCCGGGCAAAATATCCCACAAATTGTGACGCACATCTTGCAGAAAGCCTTTTTCAGACACGCTCTAGGACTGCTATAGTCAACTGAAAAAAACAATGCACTATAAATATTCGTACAATCAAAATCAGTCAGCCAGCTGCGCACTTGAGATAAAATTCACAGTCGAGATCCGTGAAAATTACTGAAAATATATAAAATGCTCATCAATTTACAAGAAGTTCACAAAAAAAGATGTTAAAATTTCATAAAATACTTGAAAAATATAAAAAAATTTAGTAATATATAGCCATATCGTTGCTGCGGACGTTGCAGGCGGCAATAACATAACAGACAAACAGGGAGGTACGCAACATGGATGTATTTAGAACTGACCGAATTAGAAATGTAGTCCTTTTAGGTCATGGGGGCGCTGGCAAAACTACACTGGCAGAAGCAATGGCTTACTTAGCAGGAATGACTAACCGTCTCGGAAGATAGAAGACGGAAATACTGTCAGCGATTATGACAAAGAAGAGATTAAGAGACATTTTTCCATTTCTACCACATTGATTCCGGTACCATGGGATAAGGTAAAGATCAATGTGCTGGATACTCCCGGATATTTCGATTTCGTAGGCGAAGTAGAAGAAGCAGTAAGCGCAGCAGATGCAGCGATCATTGTAGTTTCCGGTAAAGCAGGCGTTCAGGTTGGAACACAGAAGGCATGGAACTTATGTGAGAAATATAAACTTCCGAGAATGATCTTTGTCACAGATATGGACGTAGATGATGTCAGCTACCGTAAAGTAGTAGAACAGCTCACTGAACTCTACGGCAAGAAGATCGCACCGCTTCACTTCCCGATTCGTGAAGACGGCAAATTTGTAGGATATGTAAATGTTGTAAAACAGGCAGGACGTAAGTACATAGATAAAGGTAAGAAAGAAGAATGCCCGATTCCTGAATACCTGGATGAATATCTGGAGAAATATCACGATATCCTTATGGAATCTGTTGCAGAGACCAGCGAGGAATTCATGGACCGTTATTTTGAAGGTGATACATTCTCGGTAACAGAGGTTTCCGCAGCACTTGCAATGAACGTACAGGAAGCATCTATCGTACCTGTATGCATGGGCTCACCGATCAATCTTCGCGGTGTATCCAACTTACTGGATGATATCTGCGGATATTTCCCAAGCCCGGACAAACGCTCCTGCAACGGAATCGCTCAGAAGACAAATGAGATCTTTGAAGCAAACTACGACTTCACGAAAGTGAAATCCGCATATGTGTGGAAAACAATTGCAGACCCGTTCCTTGGCAAATATTCTCTTATTAAAGTATGCTCCGGTGTTATCAAATCCGATGACACTTTATTAAACGTAGAGAAAGGCGAAGAAGAACGTCTGAATAAATTATATGTACTTGAAGGATCCAAACCAATCGAGGTTCCGGAACTTCATGCCGGTGATATTGGTGCAATTGCCAAATTAAACAGCGTACAGACTGGTGACAGCCTTGCGACAAAAGCAAATCCGATTCTTTATCCGAAGGCACTCCTTTCCACACCATATACCTGCAAGAGATTTAAAGCAGTGAAGAAGGGTGATGAGGATAAGATTTCCCAGGCACTTGCGAAGATGATGAGTGAAGACAAGACACTTCGTGTAGTAAATGACAGTGCAAATCGTCAGAGCCTTATCTATGGTATCGGTGATCAGCATCTCGATATCGTTATGAATAAATTAAAAGAACGCTACAAAGTAGATGTTGAGCTGAGCAAACCGAAGGTTCCGTTCCGCGAGACGATCCGTAAGAATGCAGATGTAGAGGGTAAACATAAGAAACAGTCCGGTGGACATGGACAGTATGGACATGTTAAGATGCGTTTCGAGCCATCAGGCGATCTGGAAACACCTTATGTATTTGAGCAGGTTGTAGTCGGCGGTGCAGTTCCGAAGAACTACTTCCCGGCAGTTGAGAAAGGTCTTCAGGAATGCGTATTAAAAGGACCTCTGGCTGCATATCCTGTAGTTGGTGTGAAAGCTACCTTATATGATGGATCTTATCATCCGGTAGACTCCTCAGAAATGGCATTCAAGATGGCAACGATTCTTGCATTTAAGAAAGGCTTTATGGATGCATCACCTGTACTCTTAGAGCCAATCGTATCCATGAAAGTAACCGTTCCGGATAAATACACAGGTGATGTTATGGGTGACCTGAACAAACGCCGTGGCCGTGTTCTGGGTATGACTCCTGACCATCAGGGAAATACGATCATTGAGGCAGATGTACCTCAGCTTGAGATCTATGGATATTCCACAGATCTGCGCTCCATGACAGGCGGAAGCGGAGAATTCTCCTATGAATTCGCACGCTACGAGCAGGCTCCGAACGATATCCAGGCAAAAGAAATCGAAGCAAGAGCAAGCAAAGTGGATAAAGCTGAAGAATAAAAAAAGGGTAATTACTGATAGAGCAGTAATTTGTGTTAGCGCAGTAATTAAAATATAGTTAAGAAATAAAAATGGCAGGACATTTTGCAGAGATGCGGAATGTCCTGTTTTTTACGTTTTGTTGACAGAACTAGAGTGTGTCTGAAAAATGCTTTCTGCAAGATGTGCGTCACAATTTGCGGGAATGATTTTTCAGACACACTCTAGTGGTGTATTACTCGAAAATGCGAAATAAGTGCCATTTGTAAAGCAAAAACACTCGATACAGCGAAACGTTACATTGACAAACAGCCTTTGTTGAATTAAAATAAATTTTTAGGATAAGATGTCCATAATCGGACTGAAACCGCCGGAAATAATAAAAGCAGCTGTGTAGCTCAGTGGAGCAAACAGTAGTGGTGTCATGGACGCACCCTGAAAAAGACGGTATCTCGCCTTAAGTCAGATGCCTGGTAACTCTGTTGCCGGGTAGTTCACATACAGCAAAATGTTGGAGGAAGTATAGAGATGAAATACTTGTTTAAAAAGATTGAGCCTAAGTGGCAGGCAAAATGGAAGAAGCCAAAGTCTTCGAAGCCAAAGATAACAGTGACAAACCTAAATTCTATGGTCTGGTAGAGTTCCCATATCCAAGCGGTGCCGGTATGCACGTAGGACATATCAAAGCATATTCCAGTCTGGAGGTTATTTCCAGAAAACGTCGTATGGAAGGCTATAATGTACTTTTCCCGATCGGATTTGATGCATTTGGTCTCCCGACAGAGAACTACGCGGTAAAGACCGGAACACATCCACGTATCATCACAGATGAGAACATCAAGAGATTCTCAAACCAGTTAAAGAAGTTGGATTTTCCTTTGACTGGAACCGTGTGATCGATACAACAGATGAAGACTACTACAAATGGACACAGTGGATTTTCCTGAAAATGTTCGAAAAAGGTCTTGTATTCAGAGACAGAACACTGGTTAACTACTGCCCGCACTGTAAAGTAGTCCTTTCCAATGAAGACAGCCAGGGCGGTAAATGTGATATCTGCCACAGCGATGTTGTTCAGAAATCCAAAGATGTATGGTATTTAAGGATCACCCAGTATGCAGATAAGCTTCTGGAAGGTCTGAAAGATGTAGACTATCCGGATAATGTAAAACAGCAGCAGATCCACTGGATCGGCAAATCAAAGGTGCTTTCGTTAACTTCGATGTTGACGGAATCGATGAGAAACTTGAAATCTATACAACCAGACCGGATACTCTGTTTGGTGTAACATTCATGGTAATCGCACCGGAACATCCGATCATTGACAAATATGCAGATAAAATCACAAACATGGATGAGATCACTGCATATCGTAATGAGTGTGCAAAGAAAACAGAGTTTGAGAGAACTCAGCTTGTAAAAGATAAAACAGGTGTGAGAATCCAGGGACTTGAGGGAATCAACCCGGTTAACGGTAAGAAAATTCCAATCTACATTGCTGACTATGTAATGATGGGATATGGTACAGGTGCTATCATGGCAGTACCTGCTCACGACCAGCGTGACTATGATTTCGCGAAGAAATTCGGCATCGACATTATCGAAGTTATCAAAGGCGGAGATATTTCCAAAGAAGCTATACAGGCGACGGCGAATGGTAAACTCCGATTTCCTGAACGGATATGCAAAGAAGAAAGATTCTATTGAGCGTATGTTGGAAGAACTGGAGAAAAAAGGAATCGGTAAAGCCGGTGTTCAGTATAAGATGAAAGACTGGGCATTCAACCGCCAGAGATACTGGGGTGAGCCAATCCCGCTTATCCACTGCCCGAACTGCGGTGTTGTGGCAGTTCCGGAGAACGAACTTCCGCTGCGCCTGCCGGATGTAAAGGACTTCGAGCCGGGTGAAGACGGACAGTCCCCACTTGCAAAGATTGATTCTTTCGTAAACTGCACATGCCCGAAATGTGGTGCTGCAGCGAAGCGTGAGACAGATACCATGCCTCAGTGGGCAGGATCTTCCTGGTATTTCTTAAGATATACAGATCCGCACAATGCAAATGCACTGGCAGATATGGACAAACTGAAATACTGGATGCCTGTTGACTGGTACAATGGTGGTATGGAACACGTTACCAGACATATGATCTACTCCAGATTCTGGCATCATTTCCTGTATGATCTTGGCGTAGTAAATACACCGGAACCATATGCAAAACGTTCCATCCAGGGATTGATCCTCGGACCGGACGGAGATAAAATGAGTAAATCCAAGGGCAACGTAGTTGATCCGCTGGATATTGTAGAAGAATACGGTGCAGATACTCTTCGTACCTATGTACTGTTTATGGGTGACTATGGCGCAGCTACACCGTGGAGCGAGAACTCTGTAAAGGGCTGTAAGAAGTTCCTGGACCGTGTTGCAGGGCTGACAGATATCCTTTCTGAAGAATCCGTATCTGATGAACTGGAGATGAAACTCCACCGTACCATCAAGAAAGTTTCTTCTGATATCGAGAACCTGAAATTCAATACAGCGATCGCCAGCCTGATGACACTCATTAATGAGATCACAGCAGAAGGACACTTAAGCAAAGATGACCTTACCATCTTTATCAAACTGCTTAGCCCGTTCGCACCGCATATCTGCGAAGAAATCTGGGAATTCATCGGAGGTGAAGGCTTACTGGCAGTTTCCGAATGGCCGAAATACGATGAAGGCAAAACAATTGCCAAGACCGTTGAGATCGGTGTACAGGTAAACGGTAAAGTAAGAGGAACAATCGTAATCCCTAACGGATGTGAAAAAGAAAAAGCATTCGAGATTGCCAAAGCAGACGAGAGAATTGCTTCCTTCCTGGAAGGCAAGAACCTTATCAAAGAGATTTATGTACCGAACAAGATCGTAAACTTTGTTGCGAAATAATAGAAACAGTAAAAAGAGGACTGACAGAAATTTTTCTGAACAGTCCTCTTTTGAGTTTGCCAGCTGTATTTTTAGACCTTTTCAGGCAACCGCCTGCTGATATGCCGGAATGTCAGTGTAAACACGATTCCCTTCACGATAGAAGAGATTGTAAGCGCCCACCATACACCATTTAATCCCATTCCCGCATGTGTCAGGATCAATGCCAGCGGGATTCGTGAGCCTGTCAGGATCACACTGATCGTACTGGATAATCTGGTGCGTCCAAGTCCTGATAATGCGCCCACTGTCATCAGCTCAATGGACATAAAGACTTCACTGAATCCGATAATGACCAGATAATTGACAGCAGTATCCAGAGCTTCTTTTTCGTGGAAAAAATAACCTGGCAATTGGTTCCGGAAGAAAGACAAAAGCTGCAGTGACAAACAGGCCCCAAATTGTGAGAACGCGAAATGACAGACTGTAACCTTTACGGATACGGTCTTTTTTTCGTGCACCGTAGTTTTGGGCAATAAAAGCATTCAGTGCTGAAGCAAAACCATCAGCAGTATTCCAGGATACGGATTCAATCTGTCCGCCAACACGCTGCGTTGCAATAGCGGCAGCACCATAACCGGAAACCATACGGGTCAGAACCATGGAGATGAAACAGTAAATGCTTCCCTGTATAGCTGTGGGAAACCCGATCCTGAAAATGTGCTTATAATATTCTTTTGGAAAAACAGACAGCAGATTCAGATGCTGTAAAACATTGGGCTCCAGTCTGGAATGCCGGATACGCAGAACCATCACTACAAAAACCAGAATCTGTGAACTTACTGTCGCAATAGCGGCTCCGGCAACCTCCAGCCTCGGGAAAGGTCCGATGCCAAGGATCAGCAGCGATCCAGGATCATATTTCCTGCAAGCCCGATAAGTTTGCAAGCAGGGGAGTGCGGGAATCTCCCTGCGCAGTAGAGAGTCCGGTCAACGTCAGATTCAGATAAGAAAAAAGAATCAGTCCACAGGTGATCAATGTATAAGATCTGGCAGCAGTATAAGTTTCTGCGTCGGTCAGATTAAAAATCCCAGCAGAGGATGTATGAAAATAACACAGACAGCAGCAAACAAAATGCCGGACAGTGCAGTGAGCTGCAGAGAACCGGCAGCATAGGAACGTGCCTGATCGTAATCTTTGCGCCCGCATGCCTGAGCTGTATTTACCTGTCCGCCCATTCTTGACAGGGATGCAAGTCCCTGGGAGAGCCAGACATACATTCCGCCTACTCCCACGCCTGCAACCGCCTTTGCGCCAAGCAGTCCGATCCATGCCATATCCATAATACTGTATGCTGTTCCCAGCATGGAAGAAATCATGATAGGCAGAGCCAGCTCTGCCAGAGTTTTCAGGATCGGACCGGAAGTCAGATCCACAGTTTTTGCTTTACTCATTTGTAATAACCCTTCATGTACTAATTATTATAATACTTTTGTAGTCCATTTACTGCAGTCCCATACCTGAGAAACCACATCGCGGTAAAACTCCGGTTCATGCAGATCAGGAGAATGCTTCCCTTATATTCGATCAATGCCTGCTTCAAAGCTTCTTTTGCATCCACATCCAGATGATTGGTAGGCTCGTCCAGAAGCAGAATGTTCGTTTCTTTATTCACCAGCTTACACAGACGCACCTTCGCCTGCTCCCCGCCACTCAGTACACGTACCTGACTTTCAATATGCTTGGTAGTCAGACCGCATTTGGCGAGAGCAGACCGCACCTCATACTGAGTATAAGACGGAAACTCCGCCCAAATCTCATCAATACAGGTAGTCTTGTTATCACCCTTTACTTCCTGCTCAAAATATCCAATCTGAAGATTCTCCCCGAGTTCGCAGGAACCCTTCAGAGACGGGATCAACCCCAGAATACTCTTCAGTAAAGTTGTCTTACCGATACCGTTTGCACCAACCAGCGCAATCTTATTTCCTCTTTCCATAGAGAGAGTAACAGGTCTGGAAAGAGGTTCATTATAACCAATAACCAGATCCTTCGTTTCGAAAATATATTTCCCCGGAGTGCGTCCGTATTTAAAATGAAACTCAGGCTTCGGCTTCTCGGCAGCAAGCTCGATCACATCCATCTTATCCAGCTTCTTCTGTCTGGACATTGCCATATTTCTTGTAGAAACCCTGGCTTATTTCTTGCGACGAAATCCTTCAGTTCACTGATTTCCTGCTGCTGGCGTCTGTAAGCAGCCTCAAGCTGAGCTTCTTCACCTCATACACTTCCTGGAATGATCATAATCCCCGACATAACGGTTCAGTTCCTGATTCTCCATATGATAAACCAGATTGATAACAGAATTCAGAAACGGAATATCGTGGGAGATAAGAATAAATGCATTCTCATAATCCTGCAGATAACGCTTCAGCCATTCGATATGTTCCTCATCCAGATAGTTGGTAGGCTCGTCCAGAAGCAGGATATCCGGCTTCTCCAGAAGCAGCTTGCCAAGCAGAACCTTGGTTCTCTGACCGCCACTCAGATCTGTAACATCACGTTCCAGTCCGATATCCAGAAGTCCCAGGCTCTGGCAACTTCCTCCACCTTCGCATCGATCACATAGAAATCATGCATGGTAAGGGTATCCTGAATAGTTCCCAGCTCCTCCATCAGAGTATCCATCTCCTCAGGAGAAGCAGTGCCAAGAGAGTCACAGATCCCATTCATTCTTTCCTCCATCTCAAAGAGATAAGAGAACGCAGACTTCAGCACGTCACGGATGGACATACCCTGAGAAAGGACAGAATGCTGGTCCAGATAGCCGACACGTACATTCTTTGCCCATTCAATCTTACCCTCATCCGGCATCAGCTTTCCGGTTACAATATTAAAGAAAGTAGATTTACCTTCCCGTTGGCACCAACCAGTCCAATATGCTCGCCCTTTAACAGGCGGAAAGACACATCATTAAAAATCGCCCTGTCTCCGAAACCATGTGTCAGATGTTCAACATTCAAAATACTCATAAAAAGAAATTCTCCTTAATTATTGTTATATAATGTCAGGGTCAAAAGGTATTTCACCCCTGACCTGACATCCACGAATTACTTACTCCGCTGCAAAGCAGCTCCCGCAATTCTTTTAATATTTGTAACTATACAACAGTATGATCAGACTTCCCTGACTCCTTTTAATGACGGCTCAGCATCAGCGAATAATTTGTATAATAAACCACAAATCCGGGCTTCGCCCCTGCAGGCTTTTTCACCTGCTTCTTCTGGATATAATCAATCTCCACCTTAGGAGCAGTACGTCCTTTGGAATAATAAGCGGCAAGCTGTCCCGCAATCTCAAAGATATGATCCGGCAGTTCGCCGTCCTTAGACTTCACGACCACATGCGAACCGGCCATCTTCTTGGCATGAAACCACCAGTCATTCCCTGTGGCAAACTTAAAGGTAAGCTCATCATTCTGGAAATTATTTTTTCCCACATAAATATCATACCCATCCTCAGTCACATAATGGAACGGCTTAGACTTACTCTGTGCCTTCTGTCCCTTTCTGCGGTCATAATGCTTCTTAATATATCCATACTCCATCAGCTCTTCCTTGATCTGTGCCAGATCACTCTCAGCCAAAGCAATATCCAGAGCATTGGAAACAGACTCCAGATGCTCAATCTCACTTCTCGTATCTGCAATCTGCTCAGTCAGAGCCTCCTCCGTACGCTTCAGCTTTCCATACTTGTCAAAATACTTCTTGGAATTCTCCGCCGGAGTCATAGTAGGATCAAGAGGAATGGTAATCTCCTCATTGGTATAATAATTCAGAGCCTTAAACGACTTACATCCATCCTCCAGCCCATACCCATAAGTATTGATCAGCTCCCCGTAAACCTTATACTTCTCTTTCTTCGCAGTATCCTTCATCTGCTTCTCCTGCAGACTCAGCTTCTTACGGTTACGCTCCAGCGCAGTCTGCACGATCCTTCTCAGATCCGAAGACTTCTGATGGATACGCGTCAGAGTATTCTTTGTCGCATAATAAGTCTCCAGCATCTGTGAAACACTCTCAAACTCCACAGAATGATACTCCGGTCCATACTGCTGGAACGCAAACACACCATACTCCACAGGTTCTTCCCCCCGGTAAACAATATTCGGAGAGAAATCCCCCTCCACAACCTGATCCATCAGCCTGCGGAACGTATGATACAAATGCACCCTGCCGCCTCATCCAGAGACTGCGCTGCATCACTCCCGTCGATCGAAGCCCTGAAACAGATCTCCTCCGCAACAACCGGACTGATTCCAGTAAGAGAAGAGTAAACAGCCCTGGAAACATTACATGGCTTCCTGCACACAACATCACAGAACTCCTCCTCACTCACAGTCAGCGGATCCAGCTTATCCTGCGTCTTCGGAATAAAATACTCCCTTCCCGGAAGCACCTCACGCACAGAACTCATATGAGAAGAAACATGCTTGATACTATCCAGGATCATCCCCTTATCATCACAGAAAATAATATTACTGTGCTTGCCCATCAGCTCCATGATAAGAACCTTCTTACAGGGATCCCCCAGCTCATTCAGATGCTCCAGCTCAAACATCACCACACGCTCCATCCCAGGCTGCCTGATATCCGAAACCCTCGCACTTCCAATATGCTTACGCAGCAGCATACAGAAATTAGGCGCAGTCATAGGACTGGGCTTATTCTTGGAAGTAAAATAAATCAGCGGAAGAGAAGCACTGGCCGAAAGCAGCAGCCTGCACTGCCCATTCGCCCCCTTCCCCGTAATCAAAAGCTCATCCGCCTCCGGCTGAGCAATCTTATTAAACCGTCCTCCATCCAAATTCAAATGCAGCTCCTTCACCATAGCCGCAATCGTAATCCCATCAAAAGCCATATAAAAAACACTCCTTTTTAAATAATACTCACAATAATCAAAATCTCAGTCCCCAATATGACTGATAACAATTTTATAATTGACAGGTAATACATAAAATCTAAACATCACCTACGTCAGAAAGGCGAAGCCCTTTCTGACAAACAAACTCTAATATAACAGGCCTTTCTGAAAGCCTTCCAATTAAATATACCATATACCTCCCATAGCCAGTCACCAGCAGGAGAAAATAAATAGTTCCGGGCGCATTTGCAGGGGTTGTAGTAACTCTTAGGCTTCGGGAATCTGCGTTATGAAAAACAGCAACCTGTCTGAGCGAAGCGAGTTTTGCTGTTTTTTTCATGCCTTTAGCAGATTTCCGAAGCCTTAGAGTTGACTAAACCCCGAAACCGCGCCCGGAACTATTTATTTTCTCCTGCGTCCCACCTGCGTCGTCCCTTCTGCTAGTATACCACACATTTCCTACCGCCATCAACGAAAAAATGTTTGACTCCCATTCTATAATGAACTATAATAAATCTGTATGTAAACCAGAACAGGCACACATACCCCGACACTAATAGACAGACAAAGAGAGAAAAACTATGATAAAAAGCATGACAGGTTTCGGCCGGGCAGAAGTCGTGACCAAAGAAAGAAAAATAACAATCGAACTAAAATCTGTCAACCACAGATACCTGGATCTCAGCATCAAAATGCCCAGAAAACTCAATTTCCTGGAAGGCGCAGTCAGAAACCTGATGAAAACCTACATCCAGAGAGGCAAAGTTGATGTATACATCACATACGAAGACTACACCCTGGACAACGGAGCTCTCAAATACAACAGAGAACTCGCATCCGAATACATCACCTGTCTTAAACAGATGCAGCAGGACTTTGACCTTGACTACGATATCAAAGTCAGCACCTGTCACGCTATCCGGAGGTACTTGTCATGGAAGAACAGTCTGTTGATGAGGAAGCACTCTGGGAATCTCTGGAACCGCCCCTTCGCGAGGCATGTGAGAAATTTGTCCAGACAAGGATACTGGAAGGCAGAAATCTTGAGAAAGACCTTATCGGAAAACTGGACAGCCTTGAAGAAAAAGTATTACGTGTAGAAGCCCGCTCTCCGGAAGTAGTCAATGCCTACAGGACCAAACTGGAAGCAAAGTTTCCGAGCTGCTGGAAGACACACAGATCGACGACAACCGCATCGCAGCAGAAGTCATCCTGTTTTCAGACAAAATCTGCAATGATGAGGAAACCGTCCGCCTTCACAGCCACATCAGGAACATGAAAAAGATGCTTACAACAGAGAAAGAAGGCATCGGACGCAAACTGGACTTCATGGCACAGGAAATGAACAGAGAAGCAAACACGATTTTATCCAAATCAAGTGATCTGGAGATCTCCAACATTGCCATTGATCTGAAAACAGAGATCGAGAAAGTCAGAGAACAGATCCAGAACGTAGAATAGAGGAAGAAAACGTGGCAAGACTTATTAATATCGGTTTTGGAAATGTAGTCAATTCACAGAAAATCGTGGCAGTGGTAAGCCCGGATGCGGCACCTGTAAAACGAATGGTGCAGAGCATAAAGGGAACCCGGTCACTGATTGATGCAACTCAGGGGCGAAAGACAAAAGCAGTGATCGTCACAAGCGACGATTATCTGGTGCTCAGCGCACTTCAGCCTGAGACCATTGCCCGGAGATTTGCAGAAATATATGAAAACGAGGATAAGGGAGAGACCCATGAATAAAGGAATTTTAGTAGTGGTTTCCGGATTTTCCGGTGCAGGAAAAGGCACAGTAATGAAACGCCTCATGGAGAAATATGATGGTTATGCATTATCTGTCTCCGCAACAACCAGAAAACCCCGTCCCGGTGAAGAGGACGGCAGAGAATATTTCTTCCGTACAAGGGATGAATTTGAGAAGCTGATCGAAGAGGATGCATTGCTTGAATATGCCCGGTATGTGGAAAATTATTACGGTACCCCACGCTCTTATGTCGAAGAGCAGCTTCAGGCAGGCAGAAATGTAATCCTTGAGATCGAAATCCAGGGCGCAATGAAGATCAAAAGAGAAAATACCGGAAGCACTTCTGGTGTTTGTAAACTCCGCCGACTGTGGAGGAACTGGAACGCCGTCTCACAGGCAGAGGAACAGAAACCGCACAGGTGATCGCAGACAGACTTGCAAGAGCCGGTGAAGAGGCAGAAGGTATGGGACAATATGACTATATTCTTGTCAACGATACTGTAGAGGAATGCGTAGACCATCTTCATCAGATTATTGTGAGTGAACATTCCAGAGTATCCAGAAATGCAGAATTTATCGCAGATATCCAGAAACAGACAAAAGCATTTCAGAATGATAAACATGCGGCCCAGACCGCTTAAAAGAAAGGAGAAAATACATGATACATCCGTCTTATACAGAATTAATCGAAGCAATCAATACAAACAGTGAGGACGACGATACAACAATGTCCCTTAACAGCCGTTATTCCCTTGTACTTGCTGCAAGTAAACGTGCACGCCAGATCATTGCAGGTTCCAAACCAATGGTAGAGGGTGCGGCAGGCAAGAAACCTCTCTCAGTTGCGATCGACGAGCTCTACAAAGGAAAAGTAAAGATCCTTGCTCCGGAAGAAGAGGATGAAGAAGGAACAGAACAGACAGCTGAGGCACAGACAGAAGAATCAGCACAGGCTTCTGAAATCACAGAGACTGCTGAAACAGCAGAAGAAACAACTGAAGAGTAAGAACTGATGGTAACACAATAGATAAACAAAAGGATGTGTCTGAGAATTACAGAGGTATATTTTCAGGCACATTCTTATAGGAGAATTTATGAAATTATTATTCGTATCATTAGGCTGTGACAAGAACCTTGTAGATTCCGAAGAAATGCTCGGACTTCTTACAGGTAACGGGTTCGAGATCGTAGATGATGAAACTGAAGCAGAGGCCATTGTGGTGAACACCTGCTGCTTCATCAATGACGCAAAGGAAGAGAGCGTCAACACCATCCTTGAGATGGCAGAATACAAGAAAACCGGGAGCTGTAAAGTCCTGGTTGTCACAGGATGTATGGCACAGCGTTATAAAAATGAGATCATTGAGGAAGTACCGGAAGTAGATGCAGTACTTGGCACAACTTCCTACGGAGACATCCTTAAGGCAATCCGTGAAGCAATGGAAGGAAAACATTTCCAGGAATTTAAAGATATTGATTATCTTCCGGAAAAGCTTGGCAAACGTGTTCTCACAACAGGTGGACATTTCGGATACCTCAAGATAGCAGAAGGCTGTGATAAACACTGCACCTACTGTATCATCCCGAAACTTCGCGGTAAATTCCGAAGCGTTCCGATGGAACGTCTGGTAACACAGGCAAAGGAGATGGCAGAGGAAGGCGTAAAAGAGCTGATCCTTGTCGCACAGGAGACAACCGTATATGGAACTGATATATATGGAAAGAAATCTCTTCATATCCTCCTGAAAGAGTTATGCAAGATCAAAGGAATCCGCTGGATCCGCGTGCTTTACTGCTATCCGGAGGAAATTTACGATGAACTGATCCAGACCATGAAAGAGGAGAAGAAGATCTGCCATTATCTGGATCTTCCGATCCAGCATGCAAGTGACCGTATCTTAAAGAGAATGGGAAGAAGGACAACACAGGCAGAGCTGGTGGAGATTGTAAATAAGCTTCGTCGGGAGATTCCTGACATCGTGCTCCGTACCACTCTGATCTCCGGATCCCGGGGAAACACAGGAAGACCACGAAGAGCTGATGAGCTTTGTGGATGAGATGGAATTTGACCGTCTGGGAGTATTTACTTACTCACCGGAAGAAGATACACCTGCAGCAACGATGCCTGATCAGGTTGCGGAAGAAGTCAAAGAGGCCAGACGTGACGAGATCATGGAGCTTCAGCAGGAGATTTCCTATGATAAGGGAACTGACCGTATCGGACAGGAACTTCTCGTGATGATCGAGGGAAAAGTTGCAGATGAGAGCGCATACATTGGCAGAACTTACGGAGATGCACCAAAGGTCGACGGTTATATTTTTGTGCAGACAGGAGAACTCCTGATGACAGGAGATTTTGCAAAGGTACGTGTGACCGGTGCACTGGAATATGATTTGATAGGAGAGTTGGCAGATGAATACACCGAATAAACTTACAGTAGCCAGAATGATCCTGGTTCCGTTTCTTGTACTGTTTATGCTTACAGACCTGGGCGGTGAGGCAAACCGCTATATAGCACTTGCTATTTTTGTTGTTGCAAGTGTGACCGATTGGTTTGACGGAAAGCTTGCCAGAAAATACAATCTGGTGACAAACTTTGGAAAATTCATGGATCCTCTTGCAGACAAGCTGCTTGTGTGTTCTGCAATGATCTGCTTTATTGAACTGGAAAGCTTCCGGCATGGTTTGTTATCATTATTATAGGAAGAGAATTTATTATCAGCGGATTCCGTCTGATCGCAGCCGAGAACGGTATTGTGATCGCGGCAAACTACTGGGGCAAATTCAAGACGGTTTCCCAGATGATCATGATCATTTTACTGCTGATCGATCTGGGCGGAGTGTTTGATATTCTGGAACAGATATTTATCTGGCTTTCTCTGGCACTTACCGTTATTTCCCTGATCACATATATCTGGCAGAACAGGAGTGTTCTGTCCATGCAGGATTAGAAAGAAGGCTTTAAATATGGCTTCAGAAAAGGAAGCATCAGAAGAATCAGCATTAGAGGAAACAGCATTAGAAGAAACAGTTGTAGGACTCCTGAAAAAAAAGAAAATGACACTGTCTCTTGCCGAGTCCTGTACAGGCGGTGCGGTAGCAGCGGACATCGTAAATGTACCGGGAGCTTCGGAGGTATTTATGTGTGGTTATGTCACATATACAAACCGCGCCAAAAGAAAATGTCTTGGAGTAAAGAAGAGTACACTGAAGAAAGAAGGTGCTGTCTCAGCCAAATGTGCCGGACAGATGGCAAAAGGCGGTGCGAAAGCAGCCAAAACCGATGTCTGTCTCTCTGTGACAGGACTTGCAGGTCCGGGCGGTGGAACAGAGGAAACACCGGTGGGAACCGTATTTATGGGATGTTACTGTGCAGGAAAGACAACTGTGAGGGAATTTCACTTTGAGGGCGACAGAAAAAGTATCAGAGACCAGGCAGTTGAACAGGCACTGACATTATCTGCGACAGGCTACGCAAATATGACAGATAATAATTGGTGACAAGTTACATTACTGAACATAAGAGTACATTTCGGAAAGTTGATGAAATGTACTCTTTTTGTTATCATAGCAATTCATATTAACCGAATCAGGTAAGTTTTCTGCGGAGTCTGCGAAAAGCAATAAGCAGTGAGTGGGGACTTGGTCACCGTATCATTTTCATAAGGTTCACCACTTTATCAAGTTTTTGTGCCTCTGCGGGAGATTTTCCCATCTTCAGCACTTCAATGATCGCAGAAATCTCATCAGCATTAAATTTCAGACCACCTTTTTTTCCCTGAGCAGCTGCGCTCATCAGGAAAGGCAGCATCTCATTTGCACCCTTTGAACTTCCCTGGGAAGCCAGATTCTGAAGCATATCAAGCTTGGAACGATCCATACCTGCAAGCTTCGGGTTGTTGCGCCAGTCATCATTCATGGGAATCCTCCTTCTCACCATCTGCAGGCTGGTTCATGAGCTGCAGCATCTGAACCATAGCCATCATATTTACCATCTGATCTAATTTATCCCTGCTGGGACCATAACAGAAGCTGCGGATATCATTGACGACATCCACCGGATTCTGGGCCGGCATGCTCATGGCACACAGATCGCTGCCGGAACTTCTTTTGCTGAAAACAGAAACCGTATTGATAAATTCAACCGCTTTTTCATAGACTGAGAAAATCTGCTGTCCTTTTGGCGGAAGATAAGGAATGGCGGCTTTTATCATCTGTCCGCGGTCAGAACTGACCATCTGATCCAGTAAAGTCTGTGAAATCTGCTCTTCATTCATAATATCTGCTTCCATTTTATGTTTTTTATTAACAGAATATGACGGGGAGAAGGATTCTGACATATAATAAAGTAGAATTTAAGTAACTGTGAGACTGCTTTACTGCACGCTGTCTCAAATTTTATGGAATTGCTGCAGGTATCATGCGTTTGCAGTTGCAAAAAAATGGAGAATCAGATATGGATCAGAGTCAGAAGAAAAGAAAGAAATGCTTATTATAAATGGAAATGCTTTTTATGAGATAGATCTGGAGTGTGTGAAAAAGAAAAAACAATGTGCTCAGACAGTGCACCCGGAAAAGAAAACAGACAGGATCAATTCCCGGAATATGAAAGATAAGGATAATATCAGGCAGCATGAATAATAAGGACGAAATTATAATCCTGTAAAATATAAAGAGGCAGAGGGAAAGATCCCCCTGCCAACAGAAAATGATTGTCAGCAGCCACATCCACAGCCATTGTTTCCACATAACAGAAGCAGCACGATAATAATCCAGCAGTTGTCACCGTTGCCACATCCGCCGCAGCCATTGCTGCATCCGCAGTTATTGTTTCCGCACAGGCACAGAAGGATGATGATCCAGAGGATATTACAGCAGGAATTATTTCCGCCTGAAAGTCCCCATCCACTGTTACATCCACATCCGTTATTACATCCGCAGCCATTGTCGCATCCGCATCCGCTGTTATTAGCGCAGCCACATCCGCATCCTCCTCTGTCCTCACATCCGCAATTTGTAGCAGCTAAGTCGCTCATATTAAATCCTCCGTTTTTTTCTTTACAATCCTATCATATGTGGAACCGCAAAAAGTGTTACAGTTTCATCATTGTTCATTATGTTCACAGTAACCAATAACCTTAAGTTCGATGCGAATTGTTGCTTTTCACAAGTTGACAATAATATATGAATCCGATATAATATACCACGTAACAAATCTGTAATGATTGAGAAAGAAATGCAACAATAACCCAATTAAAACGTAAAACAATACGTATAAAAAGAGAGGAAACGGAGAATAAGAATGAAGAAACATGGGAAACTATTGTTAAAGTATCTGCTCCTTTTTGTGATGACCGTTTTTGTAATGGGCTGTTTTAGTGTATCCGCGGCAACAAAAACAGGATTTGTCACTCAGAAGGGGAAAACCTATTACATAAACAAAGACGGTTCCAAACAGAAAGGCTGGCTGGAACTTAAGGGTAAGAAATATTACTTTGATAAGAAAACAGGAGTTCAGGTAAAAGGCTGGGTAAAAGACTCCAGCGGACAGGCGATCCGATACTTTACCAGAGGAGCCGGATATATGGTGACAGGATTTATCACTGATTCCAATGGAAATACCCGTCATTTTGATGAGACAACAGGCCTGCTGACAAGAGGCTGGCTCACAGATACAGATGAATATAAATATTATTTTTACAGTGGTTCCGGCGTTATGGCCAAAGGTGGGTGGAGAACAAAAAAGAACAGAAACGCTATTTCAGTCAGGCCAATGGACGTATGTGTACAGGCTGGGTGAAGAGCAGTGCCGGAAATTACAGATACTTTAAGCCGTCAAATGGAATAATGTATACAGGTCTGGAGAAAATTGACTCAGACTATTACTATTTTTCAAAATCAACCGGTGTCCGTTATCAGAAAGGTTTCGGAACCGTAGGAAGTAAGAAATATTATTTCAACCCTTCAGATGGTAAGGCGAAGACAGGCTGGCTTGAGCTTGATGGAAAGAAATATTATTTTGATACATCAGGAGTGATGCTGGCAAATACCATCGCTTCCATTGACGGAACTACATACAGGTTTGATTCTGACGGTGCTGCAACAAAGACTTCCGGTAATGATTACACAGTAGAGGGCAAATATGTCAAGGTCTTTGATGCGAAGAATAATAAATACTACTATATGGAAGAAGAGTTCCTGGAACATCCGGGAATTGCAGACGGAAAGGTGTCAGATCTGGATCTTCTGGCAGCAGTGTGTGATGCAGAAGCAGGAGATCAGGGAGTCGTGGGAATGGAGGCAGTTGCGCTTTGCGTATTAAACTGTACCATTGACCAGTATAAAGAATTTCCGTCACAGATCCGTTATGTGGTATATCAGGGAAAACCTACCCAGTATGCGGTTGTCACAGACGGAGCACTTCTTAAAAGACTGAAAGGCCAGTTTGAGGACAGGACCAATGCCTATGCGGCAGCAAAGGCAGCCATGGAAGTGTTCAGTAACTATGTGAATCATGGCACAAAGAGAACACTCCCGGGATTTAAGACAAAGGATTTCAATTACAAATTCTTTATGACTCCGGCAGCATTTAAGGCACAGAACCTTAATTTCAGCAAGCTGGAATATGAACAGTACAAAGGACATGTATTCTTTGTGGACTGGATTTCAGGGTGAGTACATTAACGCTTTAAGTTGGTGAAATATGAAGAGGATTGCTATAAATTCCTTGACAAATAAATTTTGTATTTGTATACTTGCAGATATATGATATAAAAAAGCACAGATGGGAAAGAGTAACATAGGGAAACACACAGAGAGCTGCCGGCAGGTGAGAGCGCGTGGGGAACTTATGTGAATACCTCCCGGAGCTCTGCACCGAACACCTCAGAGATATTGTAAGGTAAGTAGGCTGCAGCGGAGTGCGTCCGTTAACATGCTTAAGTAACAGAGAGAACCGTTGTTTATCATAACAATGGCATGGTTTGTTACTTATTGAGGCAGAGAATGCGAGTTTTCTGCGAATTTAGGTGGTATCGCGGGACCCGGTTCTCGTCCTAAAGGGACAGGAACCGGGTTGTTTTATTTT
>ENA-OQAS01000572-OQAS01000572.1-human-gut-metagenome-genome-assembly--contig:-NODE-572-length-19137-cov-2.009732_pt1 | contig 19137 bp, 26 predicted proteins | sample MGYA00242733_ERZ504523 | MGnify/ENA primary metagenome ERZ504523 (study PRJEB26092, sample SAMD00036239) | human gut metagenome | host: Homo sapiens | study: EMG produced TPA metagenomics assembly of...
AGTATGGTATTTTTCTTCTTTATCAGAGTGGATACCATCTGGTTACGAATCGTATTAAGATTATTATTTTTACCATTGGTAGCTGGTGTTTCCTATGAATTTATCCGGCTGGCAGGAAGCAGTGACCACCCGCTTGTTCAGATATTTTCAAAACCAGGACTGGCACTTCAGAGACTGACAACGAAAGAACCAGATCACTCCATGATCGAAGTTGCGATCGCATCGGTGGAAGGTGTCTTCGATTGGAGAGAATATTTAGAAAATCTTCATAAAGGGGAACAAAAAGAAGATGAATAGAAGAGAATGGGTCCTCTATGGACAAAAGGAATTAGAAGAAGTACAGATCGAGAATGCATCCGGTGATGCATGGTATTTGTTTTCCGAATGTTTTCATATATCAAGGGAAGACTACCTGTTTGGGATGACCGATGAGATCAATGATAAAGAAGCGGAAGAAAGATATAAGGAACTGATTCAGAAGAGAAAAGAACATGTTCCACTGCAATATATTTTAGGAACACAGGAATTTATGGATATACATTTAAGGTAACACCAGATGTACTGATCCCAAGAGCAGATACAGAAACAGTATTGGAAGAAGTGCTTGATCAGTTAAAACAGTCAAAGAAACCAGATACGATACTGGATATCTGTACAGGATCTGGCTGTATTGCGATCAGTCTGGCATTGATTTTAAATCCAGAAGTATGTATTGGGACAGATATCAGTGAAAAAGCATTAAAAATTGCAAAAGCTAATGGCGAAAATCTCGCACCTATGGTAAAATTTATTCAAAGTGACCTTTTTGAGAATGTCACAGGAAGCTATGATCTGATCATTTCCAATCCACCATATATTACAACAGAAGAATGTGGAAAGTTAATGCCGGAAGTGAAAGACCATGAACCGATGTTAGCACTTGACGGGAAAGAAGATGGACTTTATTTTATAAGAAGATCATCAAAGAAGCGAAAAATTATTTAAACCCAGATGGAATGCTTGCATTCGAGATTGGATATGATCAAGGAGAAGCAGTGAAGAATTTGATGGAAGCACAGGATTTTGACTGTGTTGAGATAAAAAAAAAGACCTGGCAGGATTAGACCGGCTGGTCTTTGGATTTGCAAGAGAAGGAGAATAAGATGTTTGATAAGTTAGAAGGTTTAGTAGATCGTCTGGACACTGTACTGCAGGAATTGAATGATCCAGATGTAGCAGGTAACCAGAATCGTTTCCGTGATCTGATGAAAGAACAGAATGATCTGACACCGATTGTGGAAAAATACAAAGAATACAAAGCGCAGAAGCAGAATATCGAAGACAGCTAATGCTTTTAGAAGAAGAAACAGACGAAGAGATGAAAGAACTTGCCAAGGAAGAACTGAATGAATCCAAGGCAAATGTAGAAAGATTAGAAGAAGAGTTAAAGATCCTCTTAATTCCAAAAGATCCAATGGATGATAAGAACATCATCGTTGAGATGCGTGCCGGTGCTGGTGGAGATGAAGCTGGACTATTCGTAGCTGACGTTGCCCGTATGTACAGAAGTTATGCAGAAAGCAAACGTTGGAAAGTAAATACATTAAGTTTTAACGAAAGTGGGATCGGTGGATTTAAGGAGCTTGTATTCATGGTATCCGGACAGGTGCATACTCAAGATTCAAGTACGAGAGCGGTGTACACCGTGTACAGAGAATCCCGGCAACAGAGTCCGGTGGAAGAATCCATACATCTACAATTACGGTAGCGATCATGCCAGAAGTGGAAGATGTGGAAGTAGAGATCGATATGAATGATTGTAAGTTTGATGTATTCCGTGCATCAGGAAATGGTGGACAGTGTGTCAATACAACAGACTCTGCGGTACGTTTAACACATATCCCAACAGGAATCGTTGTATCCTGTCAGGATGAAAAATCCCAGTTAAAGAATAAGGATAAAGCATTAAAAGTATTACGTTCCCGTCTGTATGAATTAGAGCAGCAGAAAGCACACGATGAAGAAGCAGCAAAGAGAAAGAGCCAGATCGGTACAGGAGACCGTTCTGAAAAGATCAGAACATACAATTATCCACAGGGTCGTGTTACAGATCACAGAATCAAGCTGACACTTCACAAATTAGATTCTATCATGAACGGTGATTTAGATGAATTGATCGACAGCTTAACAGCAGCAGATCAGGCAGCAAAATTAAGTAACATGGAAGAAGAATAATACAAAGAGATTTATAAGGGGTCAGGTGATCAAACCTGGCCCCTGCATATATTTAATTGAGGTATACAAAATGAAAGATGGATTTATCAAAGTTGCAGCCGCAACACCAAAGATCAAAGTGGCAGATCCTGCATACAATACAGAAGAAATTTTAAAGATCATCGATGAGACAGAAAAAAATGGAGCAAGTATTCTGGTATTTTCTGAATTAACGATCAGTGGATATACATGTGGTGATCTATTCTTGCAGCAGCCACTTTTAACAGAATGTAAAAATCAGCTTTTAAGAATTGTGAAAGCAACTGAAAATAAGAGTATGTTAGTTGTTGTAGGATGTCCGATCGTTATAAAACAAAAATTATATAACTGTGCGGTTGTGATCAGTGATGGCAGTATTTTAGGAATCGTGCCAAAAACACATTTACCAAACTATTCAGAATTTTATGAATTACGTCATTTTACATCTGGAGAAGGATTAGAAGAAGATCTTTGGTTTGGAGAAGAATTTGGTTATGTAAATGTAGCCGTGAATCAGTTATTCAAATGCAAAGAGATTCCAGAACTTGTGGTAGCATGTGAAATCTGTGAAGATCTCTGGGTACCACTTCCACCAAGCACATATCACGCAATGGCAGGAGCAACGGTAATCTGTAATCCATCTGCAAGTGTAGAGACAACAACAAAAGAATCTTATCGAAGAAGCCTTGTATCAAATCAGTCAGCAAGATTGTTAGCGGCTTATATCTATGCTGATGCAGGAGAAGGAGAATCCACACAGGATGTTGTATACAGTGGACACCATCTCATATGTGAAAATGGTTCAGTTTTAGCAGAAGCAAAACGATTTACAAATGAGATTATCTATGCAGATATCGATGTGCAGAAATTGGCAGCAGAACGAAGAAAGATGACTTCTTTCCCAGGAGGCCAAACAGATGATTATTTTGAACAGGAATTTTCACTAGAAGTCAAAGAAAACAAGATCACAAGAACATTCCCGAAAGCACCATTTGTACCAGATAATCAAGATGAAAGAGATAAACGATGCGATGAAATCTTATCTTTACAGTCTATGGGACTTAAGAAACGTCTGGAACACACAAACTGCAAACATGCAGTCGTAGGAATTTCAGGTGGATTAGATTCCACATTAGCAGTCTTAGTTACAGCAAGAGCCTTTGATCTGTTAGACATTCCAAGAGAAAACCTGATCTGTGTGACAATGCCATGTTTTGGAACAACAGACAGAACTTACCAGAATGCCGTATCCCTGATCAAAGAATTAGGAGCGACACTCAAAGAAGTAAGAATCGAAAAAGCAGTCCGCCAGCATTTTGCAGATATCGGGCATGATGAAAATAACCACGATGTAACTTATGAAAATCTCAGGCAAGAGAAGAACACAGATCTGATGGATATGCAAACCAGTACAATGGTATGGTCATCGGAACAGGAGATATGTCAGAACTGGCACTCGGATGGCAACATACAACGGGATCATATGTCTATGTATGCAGTAAACTGCTCCGTACCAAAGACATTAGTTCGTTACCTTGTACTTTACTATGCAGAGACAACAGAGAATAAGAAATTATCAGAAGTACTGATGGATGTCCTAGACACACCAGTAAGTCCAGAATTACTTCCACCAGTTGACGGAGTCATTTCACAGAAGACAGAAGACTTAGTCGGACCATATGAACTGCACGATTTCTTCTTATATTATATGTTAAGATTCGGATTCCCAAAATCCAAATTATACCGCATGGCAAAATTAACATTTGACGGTGTATACGATGATGAAACGATCAAGAAATGGCTGGATAAATTCTATTGGAGATTCTTCAGCCAGCAGTTTAAACGTTCTTGCCTGCCAGATGGACCTAAGGTTGGTAGTGTAGCAGTATCACCTCGAGGAGATTTAAGAATGCCAAGTGACGCAAGTCCAACGGCATGGATCTAAAATAAATAAAAGTCAGTTGCAAACGCGCTTTCGCTCGATTCGCACGTAGCGGACACTAAATTCGACAGCGACGAATACTCGTCACTGCTCATTAAGTGCCGACGAGCTCCTATGTTTTTCAACTGGCTTTTATTTATTTTAGTGAAAGTTTGTTGGTAAAAATAAAGAACATAACTTGTTTTAGGATATGTGAAAATTTGTTGGAATTATAAATAAATTTCGTTATAATGATTATATATTACGGAAAGAAAATGCGAAAAAGAGGAATGAAAGAACAAATATGAATCAACAATCGAAAAGAAATCTAACCAATAAGATCATAAGCTTAGCAGGATCAGGTTTTTGTTTTTTATAGCAATCTATGTCAGTGCATGTTCAAATTATCTGAAAGGAAATAGAACAAGAAGAAAATTATTCGGGGCGACTTATATGACGATGAATAATGAATTCTATAAAGTGGTCAATAACCAGATTCGCATGCAGGTTGAGAAGAATGGAGATGAGATGATCACATTGGATCCGGCACTTGATCAGAAGAAGCAGAATGAGCAGATCAAACAGCTGGTTAAACGAAAGGTAGATGCAATCTTTTTAAATTCAGTCGACTGGAAAGAAGTAGAGTCTGGATTGAAGGCAGCGAAGAAAGCGAAGATTCCAGTGATCGTTATCGACTCACAGGTTTATAGAAATGATCTTGTCACAATGACGATCGTGTCAGATAACTACAAAGCAGGTGTTTTATGTGCAAAGGAAATGATGAAGCAAAAAGATCATGCGAATATTGTATTGTTAACACATAATGCAGCAAGATCTGCGGTAGATCGTATCAATGGATTTACAGATACGATCAAGAAAAATAAAAAACTATAAGAATCCTTGCATCTGCAGATACTCAGGGACAGATCGAACGTGCACTTCCCAAGGTAGATAAGATCATCGAAAAATACAAGAATATTGATGTCGTCATGGGATTAAATGACCCGGCAGCGATGGGAGCTTTAGCTGCTCTTGACAGTAAGGGGGCTAGAGAAGGTGTTCTCGTATACGGAATTGATGGATCTCCAGAAGGAAAGAAACTGATCAAAGAAGGTATGATGACAGGAACAGCAGCACAGTCTCCCAAACAGATGGCAGACACAGCGATCAAGCAGCATACAAGATTTTGCAAGGGAAAAAAGTAGAGAAGAAAAAGGTAATCTCTGTTCAAATGATAACAAAAAAGAATGTAGAGCAGACTGATATTAGCCGTTGGCAGTAAAGAGGAAATGATATGGATCGAAAAAATCAAAATTTATATTATATCAAGATTCTGATGGGAGTCATAAATTTCATCATTTTATCCTTCCTTTCTGCAGTTTTTATTTTAACATTAAATAAGATCAATTGTGATTTTGGAGCAAGGAATTTCTTAGAGAATATCACATATCTCCCAAACGAACCAGTGACATCAACAGTGTTGATATTTATTGCTTTTTTCTTATTGTTAGGCATTATAGAAATTCGAAGAAAACAAAGAAAAAGGCAACAGGTATCTGTGATCTTATATGCAGCAGAGATTTTGTTATGTCTGATCATTATTAAATTTGTTTATGTAAATTATAATGGAATCATTCTTCTTGTCATTGCAGATATTGTAACGGATATCAAAGATAAACACACTAGGGGAATTTTCTTTGTCATCATGGGAATGATATATTTATTCTCAGACTACGATATCATATCAATGTTTATAGATATGATATCGTTCCAACAATTTTTGAGTGTATACCCGGCGAAAGTCAGTATGATGATCCAAGGAACAAGAAATATACTAGTTGCATTGAATGCGATCGCATTTATTGCATACATGATCATTTTGATGAGAAATCAGATGAAAGAGAATGCAAGGATTGGATTGTTAAACTTCAGCTTCAGACAGCCAATATACGTTTAAAAGAAATGAATGAACAGCTGAAGGACTATTCAGAGATGACAGAGAAAATGGCGGAGACAAGGGAACGAAATCGAATTGCCAGAGAGATTCATGACACACTGGGGCATACGATGACTGGACTGTCTGCAGGAATTGACGCATGTATCGCGATGATCGATTTTCTGTAGATGCAACGAAAGAACAGTTAAATAAAATATCACAGGTTGCAAGGCAAGGAATTAAAGATATTCGAAGATCGGTCAATAAATTAAGACCAGATGCCTTAGAGCATAGTGGATTGCAAGAAGCTTTAGAAAGATGATCAATGAGACGATGCAGGTATCAGATGTTAAGATTAATTATGATTGTCAGGTAGAGGTCTTGAAATTCAATCAAGATGAAGAAGATATGATCTATCGTGTAGTACAGGAAGTATTACAAATGCGATCAGGCATGGAAAAGCGAAGCAGATTGATGTAAACTTATGGAAGGAAGATAAGTGGCTCAATCTAGAGATCAAAGACAATGGAATCGGATGTGAAGAGATTCATACAGGATTTGGATTGATCCATATCGAAGAGAGGATCAAGATGTTAAAAGGAACTGTAGAATATGATGGAAGTAATGGATTTAAAGTCACAGCAAGAATACCGATCAGATGGGGTGAAAAACTATGATTAAAGTAATGATAGCAGATGATCAGGAACTGATCAGACAAAGTTTACAGATCGTACTTGAGATGAAAGAAGGAATCGAAGTTACTGCAACTGCCAAGGACGGAAGAGAAGTCATTCAGGAAGTCAGGAAAGACAAGCCAGATGTTATTTTAATGGATGTGCGTATGCCAGAAATGGATGGAGTGCAATGTACACAGATCATCAAAGAACAATATCCAGATGTCAAGATCATTATTTTGACAACGTTCGATGATGATGAGTATGTATACAATGCATTAAAACATGGAGCAAGTGGTTATCTGTTAAAAGGAATTTCTATGGATGAATTAGAAAAAGCGATCAATACAGTACATAGCGGCGGGGCCATGATCAATCCAGAAGTGGCAACAAAGGTGGTCGATTTCTTCTCTGAAATGGCACAAAGCAATTATGATACATCAATTCATGCACAGAATGTAGAAGAGATCACAGATGCAGAATGGGAGATCATTAAATTAGTCGGAAGAGGCATGTCAAATAAAGAAATCTCGACGGAACTAAGCCTTTCCGAAGGAACTGTACGAAATTATCTCAGCACGATCTTAAGTAAACTAGACCTAAGAGACAGAACCCAGCTTGCAATCTGGGAAGTACAGTCAGGTTCAGCCAAATACGGGAGAAGATAGATGAGACAGAAACTAGAAAAATGGTGGAAACGAATCATTGCTGTTGGATTGGTCATAAGTTTATTATCTGTTGGTTTTGTGATCTATCCCAAACAACAAAAAATTGTTTTAACCTTTGGAATGTTCGCAGGAAACAAGTGGGATGTTCCAGATGATAATTGCTATCAGATGATCGATCAAGTAATCAAAGAATTTGAAAAAGAATATCCGAATGTCACGATCAAATACGAAGTGGTGTGATGAAAGATGATTATTCAGAATGGCTGTCACAAAAGGCACTAAAAGGAGATCTGCCAGATGTTTTTATGGTCTTGCCAGAAGATTTTAGCACATTTTCATCCGTAGGAATGTTAAAGAACTTAGACTCCTATACAAAGATTGATAAAGCGTTCAAAAAAAGCAACTATTATGAAGGAAGTTATGATGCTGGAACCTATAAGGGAACGCAATATGCTCTTCCATATGAAAGTGTACCAACTTTGATGCTAGTCAATAAGACACTACTAAAAAAAGAGCATATCAAAATGCAGGGAATCACTGGACTTGGGATGATTTTTATAAGATCTGTCAAAAAGTAACCAAAGATACCGATGGAGATGGCCGTTTAGACCAATTTGGTGTATATAATTATAAATGGAATGATGCAACTCTGAGCAATGGCGGAACATTGTTTAATCAAAGTGGAACAAAATGCAACTTGTCATCCAAACCAATTGAAAATGCAATCCTCTTTACAAAGAAGATTGAAAAATATCATCTTTTCGAAATCTGACATCTGATGATTTTGATTCTGGAAATATTGCATTTCGTCCTATGACATTTTCAGAATTTAGAACGTATAAACCATATCCATGGAAGATCAATAAATACTTTGATTTCAAATGGGATTGTATCAGACTCCCTTCCGGACCAGATGGAGAGAATAAGACACAGTAGATAATCTGCTGATGGGAATCAGCAATCAGACCAAGCAAGGAGATATGGCATGGCAGTTTTTAAAGAAATTATGTTATGAAACAAAGACACAGCAAAAGATCTTTCAGTATCGTCAGGGAATCTCACCATTAAAAGCTGTGACGAATTCAAAACAAGCACAGCAGGTATTAGAAAAAAGCATGGGTGAGAATATGACAGATAAAATGAAATTGTTAGATGAACTCATGAACAATGCCTTGCAGATTCCAAAATTCCGAAGATACAATGAAGCCTACCAAAAGATTGACAGTGAGATGACAAGAATTCTTACAGATGAAGAAGAATTTGATTCCAATATCTTGAAACTAAAACAAGAGATTGATAAGCTTTTAAATCAGTAATAATAAGAAGATCAAAACAAACAAAACACAAATATGACATTTGTCACATAAAAAGGGACATTTGTAAATTGAAAGTCATGACAATTTACAGATGTCCTTTTTTTGCGTGATTGGTAGAATAAGCTTGTAAATAAGAGATAGGAAAAAAGAAAGGAGAAGAGGATGAAATACGTAGTATTAGTCAGCCACGGAACATTTGCACCAGGACTTCACAGTGTACTTAAGATGTTAGCTGGTGGAGAAAGAGAAGACGTGATCAGCGTCGGATTAGAGGACGGAATGAGTGCTGATGAATTTGCAGAGAAATTTAGCAATGCGATCAGCAAGATCACAGAAGACGATGAGATCATTCTTCTTGGTGACATTGTGGTGGATCACCTCTTACAAATGCAATTGAACAGGTATCAAACAAAGGACTGATCGGTCAGACAGTGATCTTTGGTGGAATGAACCTGGCAATGGCATTGACAGCAACATTAATGAAAGACGGCGTAGACACAGACATGCTAAAAGACAGCTTGATCAATGAGGCAAAAGATGCAGTTAAAGAATTTGTTATGACATCAGCAAACGATGATGAAGAAGACGATATTTAAATTTTAAGGAGGAAAAAATATGTCAGTTTCATTTTAAGAATTGATGACCGTATGATCCATGGTCAGACAGTAACACGTTGGTCACTAGAGTATCCATGCGATGGGCTGATCGCAGTGAACGACAAAGCAGCAACAACAGATGCACTTAAGATGGCATACAAGAGTGCCAGCACAAAGAAAACATTTGTTTGGACATATGAAGCATGGAAAAAGAAAAACCAGAAAGTATTAGACAGCAAAGACAATTACTTCCTGATCACAAAAGATCCAATCCAGATGAAGAAGATCTTAGTGGATGATGGATTTGTTCCAAGTGATGTAAAGAAAGTAATCGTAGGACCATGTAATGACAGACCAGAAGCTGTCAAACTTGGTAATAACCAATCTATTACACAGGAAGAAGCAGAAGCTTTAGAAGCAATCAGCAAAGCTGGTTATGAAATCGAATTTGCACTGATCAAAGAAGCGTCCATCGGAACATGGGACAAATTCAGAGGTCAGTTTGGATTTAACTAAAAAACCAATAGAGAGGAGAAACTATTATGACAATTAGTTGGTTACAAGCAATCATTTTAGGTATTTTTGCCTGCTTATCCAGTATGCCTGGTATGGGAGGTACAACCATTGGTAACTACACATTAGGAAGACCATTAGTTGCAGGTCTTGTCTGTGGTATCGTACTTGGAGATATTCAGGCAGGTGTTTTAGTCGGTGCGGCAATGCAGGTTGTATATATCGCATTGGTTACACCAGGAGGAACTGTATCAGCAGACGTTCGTGCCGTATCTTATATCGGTATTCCACTGGCAATGTTAGCATTAAATTCATACGGATTAGATCCTGCATCAGCAAAAGGTATCTCCATGGCAACATCATTTGGAGCAATGGTAGGAACGATCGGTACAGTATTATTCTATGGAACAGCAACGATCAACCTTGTATGGCAGCACATTGGATGGCAGGCCGTTGAAAAAGGTGAATTCAGGAGATTATACGTTGTAGATATGGTTCTTCCATGGATTTCTCATATCATCTGCAGTTTCTTACCAGCAGTTGTAATGTGTAAATTAGGAGTTCCAGTTGTAGAAGCGATCAAAACAACATTACCAATGGATGGAATTGCAATGAAAACACTGTTTACAGTAGGTAGCTTGCTTCCTTGCGTAGGTATTGCGATCTTATTAAAACAGGTAGTAACAAAAGCAGTTGACTTTATACCATTCTTCTTCGGATTTACATTAGCAGCAAGTATGGGATTAAACCTTGTATCAGTAACAGTTGTAGCAGCAATGTTCGCAATTATTTACTACAACATTAAATGGTAGGAATCAGAGCAAAAGAAGCAGCCTTAGCTTCTGGCGGTTCCTTTGACGATGATGACGAGGAGGATATTTAATATGGCAGAGAAAAAACTATCTAAAAAAGCGTTAAATAAATCATTCCGTAACTGGGCTTATGGAAACTTAACATGTTTCTCTCAGGAACATATGCAGACATTTGGTTATCTGTGTGCAATGCTTCCATTGGTAGAAGAGTTATATGATACAAAAGAAGAACAGAAAGAAGCAATGAATACATACACAGCTTTCTTTAATACAGAACCACAGGTTGGATCTATCATCGTAGGTATCACAGCTGGTCTTGAGGAAGCAAAAGCAATGGAAATGAAGATATCGATGCAGAAGCGATCAATGGTATCCGTGCCGGTCTTATGGGACCTTTAGCAGGTATTGGTGATTCCTTAGTTGTAGGTACATTAATTCCTATCTTACTTGGTATCGCACTGGGATTATCAACAGGTGGATCTGTCGTAGGACCGATCTTCTATATCGTAGCATGGAACTTGATCATGGCATTTGGAATGAAGTTCTTATACTTCAAAGGATATGAACTGGGTGGAAAAGCCGTAGATATCCTGGTTGGTGAGCAAGCAACCGCGATCCGTGAAGCAATCGTTATGTTAGGAACAATGGTTGTTGGATCTGTAGCAGCAACATGGGTATCAGTAAAACATCATTCCATCTTGTAAACAGTGCAGGAAAAGAATTCTTAAATCTTCAGAAACAGTTAGACGGAGTATATCCAGGATTCTTAACAGCAGCTTTTGTAATCTTCTGTTGGTGGTTAATGTCAAAGAAAAAAGTATCTCCAGTTGTTACAATGTTAATCTTAGTAGTTGTAGCATTTATCGGAGTTATGATCGGATTCTTTAACCCAGGATTAAAATACTAAGAAAGGAAGTATATTATGACAACACAAACAAGAGCACAGCAGCTAAAAGAAATTGAATTTCAGACACAAATGCTCAATAACCTCAAAAAATGGATTCGCAATCTCATTATTCTATCTTCTATCGGAATCATACTTGCGTATTGGGGACTAGGTGCCCAAAGTAAAATGCCATTTACAGTATTTGGTGTAGCTGGAGTGATCATTACGATCATCAGTGTGATACTTTGTGTTGTCATAGGATTGGTATTAAGCGAGGAAGAGCAAACGTAGACAAGATATTACAATTAGTGAAAGCCTAAGCATAGAACTATTGTTTTTTGAGTGAAAAAGGACGATTATAGTTAGATCGTCCTTTTCTACAAAGAAAGGGAAAAAATATGAGGAAAGTTAGCCCAAGATTAGTAGCAATAATGATGGCAAGTGTAGTCAGTGTCACTTCTATCGCACCAGTAACAGCATACAATCATGTAACTGTAAATGCAGCACAATTACAGCAGCAGGCGATAGATTGGACATTTACAGGGAATGGAAAAGTAGACAATGATAAGATCCAGTTATCAGGAGCTGGTGATAATATCGGTATCACAAACATCAAAAAAGAAGATAATTATGCGGTCAAAGCAAAACTGACACAAGGAGAAGAAGACGGAGGCTGTCGGTGTGAATTATGGGAGCAAAGGAAGCAAAAGATCCAAAGAAAGGTTCTGTAGTAGCCAATGTTACTCCATCTACTGGAGCCGTACGTTTGATCTGTTTCCAAGGAGGACACAACAACGATCTTCAGAAAGAAAAAGTATTTGATGAATTAAAAAATAAAGATACTTATGATTTTGACATTTCTGTAAAACAACGTCATTTGACAGTTAAGATCAATGGTGTAAAAGTCATCAGTATGGAGATCACAGATACGATTTTTGAAGGAAAGGTTGGTCTTATTTCCTTCAATGAAACAATGACAGCATCTGATTTTTCCGTGGAAGATATCGCGATTCCAAAAGCAACAGCACATTTAACAAATTTACAGGTAACAGGTGGCAACTTAGATAAGAAATATACACAGGATACAAATGATTATGCGATCACAGTGCCTAATACAGTTGATAAATTATCTATCACACCAACTGTAAGTGATAATGGAACAGTGACGATCGGTGAACAAAAAGCAGAAAATGGAAAAGCAACAGAAGTATCATTAAAAGATTGGATCTCAGGAAATTCCTGTCACAGTGACAAGTACAATGTGCAGTAGAAACTACAACATTACATGTATTAAGAAATGTAGATGGTTCAGCATATACAGTGCCAACCAGACCACAATATCATTTTTCACAGGCAATGGGATGGAGCAATGACCCAAACGGAATGCTTTATTATAAGGGAGAATGGCATTTATTCTTCCAGCATAATCAGGCAAGAACGACATGGGGAGAGTTAGAATGGGGACATGCAGTTTCTAAAGATCTGATCCACTGGGAAGAATTGCCAAGACCATTAAATTATCAGGAAGATAATGGAGCAATGTTCTCTGGATGTGGAGTTGTAGATGATGAGAATACATCCGGTTTATTTGGAGATGAAAAAGGACCTGGAAAAGGTGGACTTATTGTGATTTATACACAGAACAATGAATTAAATGGCCACAGAGGACAGGATCAGTGCATCGCATACAGCAAAGATAACGGAAGAACATGGACAAAATATAAAGGAAATCCAATCTTAAAATGGGATGAAGATCATCTAAAGATACAGCATTCCGTGATCCAAAAGTATTCCGCCACGATGGAAAATGGTTTATGGTACTTGCGGGAGGAATCTTAAGAATTTATTCTTCTGATGATCTGATTCATTGGAACATTGAAAGTACATATAAAGGAAGCGATGATATTGGTAATCCAGCAGGATTAAGAGTTGAAACAGAATGCCTGATATGTATCCTATAACAGCAGATGATGGAACAACAAAATGGGGTTATAAGCGAAGGAGGACGTTATTATCGCATCGGTGATCTCAAGAAGATTGATGAACATTGGACATTTGTACAGGATAAAGACAGCGACCGTTATGTCATGAACTTGGACCTCATTCTTATGCAGCAATGACATATTATATTGGTAATGGGGAAACAACCAATGGAAAACCAGAAAACCGAAGAATTATGATCAACTGGGCAAGTACATGGGCTGATGGATACTGCAATAACGTTGATAAAGTGACTGGACAGTGGGGATACAATGGATTCTTTAATCTTCAGACAGAATTAAATGTGAAGAAGATTGATGGTAAGTATAAACTAGTTCAGACACCAATTGACGAATACAAGAAATTACGAGTTAACGAAGCAGCAACCAAACTTGAAAATGTTACGATTCCAAAGAAGACAGAAAACAGCGAAAATCTGTTATCAGGAGTCAAAGCAGGACAATATGAAGTTGTCGCAGAACTTACACCACAGGCAGGAACAAAAGAAGTTGGATTCAAATTAAGAACAAACAAATCTGGAAGTCAGGAAACAGTTGTATCTTATAATACAGAAACAAAGAAGTATCCATCAATGGAGAAAAATCTGGTACACATCCAGCGGGACAGCAGACAAAGAACATCGTATCCGATGCGATCGTTACAGAGAAAGATGGAAAAGTAAAATTAGATATCTTTGTTGATGAATCAAGTGTTGAAGTATATGGACAAGATGGACAGGTTACAGGAGCATTAGCAGTATTCCCATCTGTCAATAGTACAGGAATGGAAGTATATTCTGAAGGTGGAGAAACAACAGGAAATATCACAGTTTATCCAATGAAGAGTATCTGGGAAAATAAGATCACAGATGCAAACACAGCAACAGATCTATATATTAGTACAGACTCTGGAAGTGGAGAATATAATGTCGGAGATAAGATCAGTGTAAATGCTGCAATCTCTCCAATGAAAGCAGATCAGAAAGTAACATGGAAAGTAAGTAATAACAAAAGTAATAAAGTTAAAGTTATCAAAACAGAAGATGATGAACTTCAGCTAGAAGCACTAAAAGAAGGAAGTGTCACTGTTACAGCAACAACAGCAAATGGATTATCAAGAAGTATCGATCTATTTGTTTCAGCGGCAGACGATGGTATTTCACTTAGTGACTGGAAACAACATGGTGGTAAATGGGCGATCAGTGAAAATTCTAACAGTTGTACAGGAGAAGCTAGTGGAGATGCATTCCTAATGTCAGGAACAAAGATCAGTTCAGATGATTATATTTTTGAATCAGATGTTGTTTATCACAGTGGACAGGCATTTGCATTATTATTCCGCGGACAGAGTCAGATTCTACCAGTGCATATGCAGCTAATGTAGACACACAAAGAAAAGGTAGTACAGCAAGAATCTTTACATTTGGAGGCGGAACCGGAGACATCGGAAAAGATGGAAATTATAACTTAAGCGAAGGACAGAAATATCATTTCAAAGTTGTAGTAAAAGGTAATCAGTATAAAGTGTATATTGAGGACAAGCTGGTACTGAATGTAAGAGATGTAAAAGTTGAGAATAATTACAAAGAAAGGAAAATATGTTGGATTTAATGTATTCAACGGAAAAGTAACATTCCAGAATATGAAAGTCACACCATTAGAAGTGAAAGTTCCAACAGTTTCTGATAAACTTGCATTAACAGCAGGCGAGAAAGCAGTAATTACTGTTTCCAATATCGAGGACAACAGTTTCAACATCATCAAATACAAATCTTTGGACAAAACGATCGCAGATGTAGATGAAGATGGTAACATCACAGCAAAGAAAGCTGGAACAACACAGATTGAAACGCAGGTTACAACTTTTGGAAGAAGTTACACATACAAGACTCAGGTAACAGTAAAAGAAAAAGAAGTAGAAACTCCAAAAGTTTCTATTACAGCAACACTAAAAGGTAATGCAGGAAAGACTGTCACAACGATCAAAGATGTGAAAGCAGGAGATACTCTGCCAGCATGGAACAAAGCAAAATATAAAGCAGCTGGTAAGAAAGGTTATGTATTTGCAGGATGGACATACAATGGAAAAATTGTTACAAAGATGCCAGAAAGCGACAAGAATATTACATTAACAGCTAAAATTTGTTAAAGTAACAGTTGGAAAAGCAGGTTCATTATCTGTCAGATCCAAAGCAGGAAAAGGTGTAGGATTTGTAGCAAGATCAACACAATCTGTCAACAAATATGGGGAAAAACGAGGATTTAGATTCCGTTATTCCACAAGCAAAAAGATGAAATCTGCAAAATACAAAACAACAGGTTTAGCGAAAAATGTTTATACAAAAACAGGTCTGAAAAAAGGCAAGAAATATTATGTACAGGTTCGCTATTACTACTATGATTCAACAAATCAGAAGTATACGGAGCATATTCTAAAGCAAAATCAGTGAAAGCATATTAAAAATAAAGACCTAAAAAAGAAGAAAGCCATCTGGAATATTTTATCCTCGCCAGATGGCTTTTCTTGCTTTATAATAATGGAAGAAATAGACAACAAAGCAGAGAAACGAAAGGATGCAGACATAATGAAAAAGTATAAAGCAGTATTTAGTGATATCGATGGAACATTATTAAATTCAAAACATCAGATACCAGAAAATTACAAGAAAAAAAATAAAACAGATCAACCAAAATGGAATCCCATACGTCTTAGTATCCGCAAGAATGCCAAAGGCATGACAGCTATCAGAGCAGAATTAGAGGCGAAGAGTCCAATGATCTGCTACAGCGGAGCTTTAGTTGTTGATGAAGAAGACCATCCAATCTACAGTGTGGCAATGCCACAAGAAGTTGCTATGAAGTTATGTAGAAGAGTCTATGAATTGAATCCAAAGATTTCGGTTAACATTTACACAAACGATGAATGGCTGGTAAAAGATAAAAAAGAATATTGGGCAGCGCAGGAAAGTGATATCACAGGCGTGATTCCACAAGAAGTGTCTTTTGAAGATGAAGAAGTCTACAAAGAAGTACACAAGGTGTTATGCATGGGAGATAAAGAAGATATTGCAGCGTTGGAACAACAGTTAGTAAAAGAATTCCCACAGATCAGAATTTATCGATCCAAAGATACCTATTTAGAGATCATGTCCATGAAAGCATCCAAATCCGATGCAATCCATATGTTAAAAGATCATTTTCATGTAAAACAAGAAGAGATAATGGCATTTGGTGATAATTTCAACGATATCGATATGATCAGATATGCAGGACTTGGAGTCGCCATGGGCAATGCAGCAGATGAAGTAAAGAGGCAGCGGATATTGTCACAGACATCAATGACAATGAAGGAGAACGCCAGATTCTGGATAAATATTTTAAATAAAATTTAAAACAAGAGTAATAGCAAGGGCCATAAAATAAACGTAATCTCAGAGATTAGACAGTTTATTTATGGTTCTTTTTCTTATGAATAATGAATATTCATAAGAAAAGTTTGAAAAGTTGCAAAAATCATACTAAAATAGGTTAGAAAAATTGCAAAATTATCAAAAAAATGGTTGGAAAAGTTGCAAAAACTATGTAAAATAAGGTTAGAAAAGTTGCAGAATAAACAAAAAAGTGGATGGAAAAAATAAAATCAGAGGTGATATGATGATCGATCGAGAAATGAAACCACAATCAATAACTGGATTTTACAGGGAAAAGAGGCATTCCTATTAACTGGAGCAAGACAGATAGGAAAAACATATCTGATCAGAGAGTGTTTAAAAGAATCAAAATACGATTATATAGCACTCAATTTTATAGAACGTCCAGAACTAGTAGAACTATTTGAAAATGCTACAAATGCACAAGACCTGTTAATGCGATTGAGTCTGATCACGGATAAACAGCTAAACAAAGGAAATACAATTATCTTTTTTGATGAAATACAAGAATTTAAAGATATTGTCACAAGAATCAAATTCCTTGTAGAAGAAGGAAGTTATAGATACATTATGAGTGGTTCACTTCTAGGCGTTGAATTAAACGACCTAAGATCAGCCCCAGTAGGCTATCTAAGAATCGAAGATATGTATCCGTTAACAGTAAAAGAATTTATGAAAGCCGTTGGAATCAAAGAAAACATACTAGAAATGCTGGAAGAATGTTATAAGAAACAACAGCCAGTCGATGAATTTGTACACAAAAAAATGTTAGATGTGTTTTATCTCTATCTCATCGTAGGAGGAATGCCAGAAGCAGTTGCAGTATATACACAAACAAACGACCTTGCAAGAGTAGCAGCAGTCCATCAAAAAATTATGAGATTATATAAAGCAGATTTTACAAAATATGAAACAAATTACAAACTAAAATTAAGAGAAATCTACGATTCCATGCCAGGACAACTGGACAGCAAAAACAAAAGATTCAAGATTAACACACTCGGAAAAGGACTCAATTACGACAGAGTAGCAAATGATTTCCTATGGTTGAAAGATGCAGGCGTAGCAATTCCTGTATACAACATAAACGAACCCAAACTGCCACTGATTATAAGTGAAAACCGAAATTTATTCAAACTATTCTTCTCAGACGTAGGAATCCTGACCAATCAATATTCAGATCAGGTAAAAATAGCAATACTAAATAAAGAAAAATCAATCAACAACGGAGCCCTCTTCGAAAATGTAGTAGCACAAGAACTATTAGCAAACGGATTCAATTTATATTACTTCAACAACAAAAAACAAGGAGAATTAGACTTCGTCATAGAACTAGATGGAAAAGTAACTCCACTAGAAATAAAATCAGGAAAAGACTACAAAAAACACAGTGCCTTAGTAAACGTATTAAAAGACAAAAACTACGAGATAGAAAAAGCATACATCTTCTCAGAAGGAAATGTAGAAACAAAAGGACAGAAGATCTATATGCCAATTTACATGATCATGTTTCTAAAGAACACAGAATTAAAAAACACAATTTATAAGATAGATTTAAGTGGATTATAGAAAAGAGCATAAGTTATACTAATTTCAACACCCTAAATCAAAGAAGATTTCAAATATATAATGGGCAGGAACCGTATGAACACGTTCCTGTCCATTATATATTTGAAATCTTCATTCACAGCATAAAGTGTATTGGTTGAATTGTAAATATCAAGTATTGAAAATATGAAATAAATATAGTATATTAAAAACAGATGGGAGGGAATCAGTTCAAATGGCACAGCAAAAGAAAATAAAGAATCATATAAAAGCAGATCATATTTTAAAAAATTTCTGGAAAGATACTTCATCCACATCACACTTCCAGTAATGGATATAGATATTATTCGCATGAGCAATTAAATCAAGTTATGAATGTAAAACCTAATTTAGATAGAATTGTAATAGGTTATTGCAGAGTTTCAAGTAATAAACAAAAAGATGATCTGGAACGACAAATAGAGAATATGAAATTATATCTTACTGCACAGGGCAAACACTTGTTGAAGATTTAGTTCAGATAATAACTGTATTTAGTTGTAAATTACAAGGCAAACGTGCCAATAAAGCAAGAAAACTTGTAAAAGAACTGATAGATGATGGTGGTGAAGAAGATGATAAAAAC
>ENA-OQAS01000573-OQAS01000573.1-human-gut-metagenome-genome-assembly--contig:-NODE-573-length-19115-cov-3.745418_pt1 | contig 19115 bp, 31 predicted proteins | sample MGYA00242733_ERZ504523 | MGnify/ENA primary metagenome ERZ504523 (study PRJEB26092, sample SAMD00036239) | human gut metagenome | host: Homo sapiens | study: EMG produced TPA metagenomics assembly of...
GAAGATTCGAAGAGTAAAGCGGATTTTATATCCTCTAGTTAAGATCATTGCTTATGCTGGCAGTTCAGCAGAAGGATACCCGAAAGAAATAAAAATATTTTTCTTTCTGTTTTTGATTGACAAATCGAGATTTAAGGAGGAGAGGCTTCTTTGAAAGTTGTCATTTGCGGGGAGTTCCCGGAAAAAGCAGAAGAGAATATTTTCCATTCCTTCCCACTATCATGGGAAGTCCATATTGTTCCACCCTCTGGTCTTGCCAGTGAACTGTCTAACGCAGACATTCTGATTCCAGAACATGTTGAGATCAACGCTGATCTTCTCAGTAAGGCTCCGAAATTAAAGCTGGTGCAGACCGGAGCAGGCTATGATAACGTGGACTTGAAAGCATGTACAGAATTTGGCGTTCAGCCTGTAATGCGGCGGGGGTGAACGCGTATGCTGTTGCTGAGCATGTGATGGCTCTTATCCTTCCTGGTATAAGAACATTCCTTATCTGGACCACTTCTTAAAAGATCGTGGGGAAGCAGATCAACTGGATTACACAGGTGCAGAGCTGTATGGGAAAACAATCGGAATCATCGGTCTTGGACATGTCGGAAGAATCGTCGCGGAGTATTGTAACGCATTCCATATGACGGTACTGGGATACAGTCACAAGTTAATTGAGATGTGTAGTGTTGAACAGGTGGATCTGGACACTCTTTTCAGAGACAGTGACATCATCAGTCTGCATGTCCCACTTACGGACAGCACGCGCCACCTGATTAATGCCGAGACTTTTTCGAAAATGAAACCGGACGCCTCCTCATCAACACATCACGCGGTGGAATCGTTGATGAAGCTGCGCTGATCACAGCAACTTGAAAATAAAGATATCAGTGGTGCATGTTTGGACGTCTTTGAAATAGAGCCGTTAAAGCCGGACAGTCCCCTTCGTGACTTGAAGAATGTGCTCCTCACACCGCATACTGCCGGGCTTCCTGACGGGATAAAATACCACAAGAAGCGCTACGCATTTTTGTAAGGAATATAGAAAAAGTCATGCGTCATGAGACGCCGGAATGCTGCCTCAATACTGTTTGATAACGAAATGCGTAGACGCGCAAATGAACGATTCGAAAAAGAGCATCCGAATGGTGTGCCAGATGCTCATTGGACTGACGAAAACAGATGGGATTGACGATAAAAGACTTAAAATAAAACACAATCGAATGGAGAGTATCTGAAATGAAAATCGTAGTTTTGAACGGTAGCCCTCGCAAGGGCGGCAACACAGAAATCATGGCGCAGGCTTTTGCAGAAGCCGCCCGCAAGAACCAGAATGAAGTCAGCGTTCTGGATGTGGCATCTATGAATATTTGCGGCTGTCTGGGCTGCAAATACTGCTGGGCGCATAAGGGCGAATGCGTCCAGAAAGATGATATGGGCAAGGTTTTTGCAGCTTTGGCCGATGCTGATATGGTGGTCTTTGCATCACCTATCTATTGGTTCGACATTACCGCACAGATGAAAACCGTCATTGACCGCCTGTATGCCGGCGGCAGTGTGGGCTTCCACTTCCATAAGACTGCCCTGCTGCTGGATGCCGGTGCCGACCATGTATTCGATGCAGCCATCGCCCAGTATAAGGCAATGACTTCCTATCTCAAGTGGGAAGATATGGGTATCATTACGGTGCCGAACATGGAAACCAAGGGCAGCATGACCACTGCACCGAATCTGGATGCGGTTGTCAAACTTGGTGAATCGCTCTGATTGATTTAGAAAAACAAATAACATTACATCCCTGCGGGCAACCCCAAAACGGTTGCCCGCTCTTTTTATGCTCAAAAAAGAAGGGAGGAACGCTATGCCAAGCAAAACCGAAGAATATCTCGCCCTTGCCCAGCGCACGGCGAACGGCTTGACCCGGTACTGGGAAAGCTGGACGGACTACCTGACCACCGCATCCCGGCTGTACAAGTACCCCTTTGCCGACCAGCTCATGATCTACGCCCAGCGTCCGGATGCCACCGCCTGCGCCGACTTTGACATCTGGAACAACCGGATGAACCGCTATGTGCGCCGGGGTGCCAAGGGCATCGCTCTGCTGGACGAATCCAGCGGATTTCCCCGTCTGCACTACGTCTTTGATGTGTCGGACACCGGGGTGCGCCGCAATTCCCGTGACCCGGAGGTGTGGCAGTTCAACGACGACCTGAAACAGCCTGTTTCGGAAATGCTCGCCGTCACCTACGCATCAGCGGAGAGCGTGTCAGCCAGCAGCTTGCAGATGTTGCCGGGAAGTTGGTCGCTGATTACTGGGACAACAACGGCGGCGACATCTGCGCCATCGTTGACGGCTCGCTGCTGATGGATTATGATGAAGCCGGGGTGGAGATGCAGTTCAAAAGCGCTGCTGCATCAGCGTCACCTACACGCTGCTGGAACGCTGCGGATTTGAGCCTGCCGGGTGGTTCGACAAGGACGATTTTCAGGCAATCCACAATTTTTCAACCCCGGATGCCGTCTACACCTCGGTGCAGCCGTCAGCGACATGAGCCGGGAGGTGCTGCGGAACATCGAGCGCACCGTCAAAACCACCATTCGCCGCCGCAATGCAGAAAGGAGCCAATATGAATACGAACAGCAGGAACGTGACCTACTCGACGTCGGGGACTACCAACTCCCGAACCTGACCCTGCATCAGCCGAAGACCCCGCTGGCAAGTACGGCAGGCTGCGCCGGACGTACCTGATGAACCATCGCCCGGTACTGTACAACACGATGCTCCTGAACGGGAGCCTGTACCCGCACCTGATGGAGGTGGAGCAGACGGCAGAGAGCCAGATGCGGCAGACCATGCAGGGACTGCTGAAGCAGAACCCGGCTCCGAACAAGGAGCAACATCAGATGGGTGGGTGCAGCACATGAACAGTCTGAAAGCACAGGCCGAGGAACTGGTGCTGAACGAACTGATTTACAGTTAAGTTTCTTCGATGCCCACATTCCCACCGAAGCCAAACAAATTGAATCCATCGACCAAGCGGAGAGCGAAAAATCGCCCTCCGCTTTTGTTTTGTCGCAGGCGGAGATTGAAAACGCGCTGCGGAGAGGTTCCAATGTTGAAGGCAGCAAACTTCGGATATGGAAAATTTATCAGTTGCAGCCTGACCGAAAACTCCGGGCAAAAGCTCTTGCCAAAGAATATGCACCGTATGGCCCCGGCGGTTCTTCACACACTTATCTGGACGGAAGCAGTGGTTGGCTTGACCATGACAGCAAGGGTCTAACGTTTGAGCATTATCCCGACCATCAGAAAGTGCTTCTCCGCTGGGATCGGGTCGAAAAATATATTGACCTGATGATTCAGTCTGACCGCTACCTGTCGGACAAAGAAAGAAGAGCCATCGACTTTCCCCTTGAACTGAACGCCGCCAGTGCAGCCGAATACACTGCATTAAAGGCGCAGCACCCGGATACTCTGGTTGGATTTGAAGCTGGCGGCAATTTTATGTTCTATGGAGAAGATGCTGCCAAGGTCGCAAAAGTTCTCAACAGTGCTTTGTTTACGAGAGAAACAGCACTGGGCGAAGTTCAGGTCACAGGCTTTCCACCTAGCTTATGGGCAAGAAAGTCAAAAGAATTGTGGTCTGCGGGCAATAATGTTTACCTTGCCGGATTGAACGAAGATGGGACTCATCACCAGACTAAACATCTGCACAAAGAGGACTATCTGCCCATCGGCTCCATCATCAATATGGATGGCCGGAAATTTCGGATTGACGGAGTGGATTTTGATAAGGGCAAGGTTTCCTTGCAGGATATGGCACTGGCGACCTGCGGATGCCAATTTTTCGGGAAGAACCGCTATCTGTTGTCCGGGAATTGTACGAACAGCAGGACGAGGCCCTTGACGCTGCTCCCGAAAAGGTCGTTGATTATAAGGTCGGGGACGATGTTATCGTTGACCTTCCTACCCGAACCATCGAAGGCAAAATCGGCTATGTAGGCGAAACGGATGTTCGCATTGACACCAGCGCACAGGGACAGTCGTGGGATAACGAAGTCATCAGCAAGCAACAATTCGAGGACGGGCTGCGGCAAGTTGAGCCGGAACTTTCCGACGAAGAACTGGACGAACTGCCCATCTCTACCGTGATGGACGGAAAGGTGCAGACCTTCCCGGATGCCGCTGCCTTGGATGAAGCCCTGAGCACTGTGCCGCTGGGAACTTCCACATCACGGATGATGATTTGGGTATCGGAGGTTCTAAGCAGAAGTACGCGCGGAACGTTGAAGCCATCCGCACCCTGTTCAAACTGGAAGAGGAGCACCGTGGTGCCACCGCCGAGGAGCAGCAGGTGCTTTCCCAGTATGTAGGCTGGGGCGGTTTGGCAGATGCCTTTGACCCCGGCAAAGATAGTTGGGCAAAGGAATATGCAGAGTTGAAAGGACTGCTCTCTGAGGATGAATACGCCGCCGCCCGTTCCAGCACTCTGAACGCCCACTACACCTCCCCGGTGGTGATTCGCTCTATTTATGATGCGGTGGAGCGCATGGGCTTCCAGTCTGGCAACATTCTGGAGCCGTCCATGGGTGTGGGCAACTTCTTCGGAATGCTGCCGGACACCATGGCAGACAGTCGTCTGTACGGCGTAGAACTGGACAGCATCACCGGGCGCATTGCGAAAAAACTGTATCCGCAGGCAGACATTACAGTTGCCGGTTTTGAGACCACCGACAGGCGTGATTTTTATGACCTCGCTGTGGGCAACGTGCCTTTTGGTCAATACAAGGTCAACGATAAGGCGTACAACAAGCTGGGATTTAGCATCCACAATTATTTTTTCGCAAAAGCCATCGACCAAGTGCGTCCGGGCGGCATTGTGGCGTTTGTGACTTCTCGTTATACCATGGACAGCAAGGACAGCACCGCCCGCAAACACATGGCAGAGCGTGCTGACCTGTTGGGGGCTATCCGTCTGCCCAACAATGCGTTTAAGGCAAATGCAGGCACGGATGTTGTCAGCGATATTATCTTTTTGCAGAAGCGTGACCGCCCTGCGGACATCGAACCTGCATGGGTGCAGTTGGGCAAGACCGAGGATGGCTTTGCCATCAACCAGTATTTCGCAGACCACCCGGAGATGATTCTGGGTGTACTCTCCACCGAAAGCACCCAGTATGGACGAGAGGAATTGACCGTTGCTCCCATCGAGGGTGCAAACCTTGCAGACCAGCTTGCAGAAGCGGTGCAGCATATTGAGGGGCAATACACCGAAGTTGAGGTAGAAACACCAGATATTGCGGATGCCGAAAACGAGAAGCATATTCTCCCGGCTGAGCCGGATGTGAAAAACTTCTCCTACACGGTGGTGGACGGTGAGGTGTTCTACCGGGAAAACTCCGTGATGACGCAGGTGGAACTTTCCGACACTGCCAAGGGCCGTGTCACCGGCATGGTGGAGCTGCGGCAGATCGTCAACGAGCTGATTGACCAGCAGTTGAACGACTACCCGGACGAGGACATCAAGGCAACACAGGAGCGTTTGAACGCTGCCTACGATGTCTTTACTACCAAATACGGTCTGCTGAACGACCGCAAAAATGGGCGGCTGTTTGAGCAGGATTCCTCCTACTATCTGCTGTGTTCGCTGGAAAATCTGGACGAGCAGGGGCAGCTTAAATCCAAGGCAGCGATGTTCACCAAGCGCACCATTCGCCCGGAGCGCACCGTCACCAGCGTGGATACCCCCAGCGAAGCGTTGGCAGTGTCCATCGGGGAGCATGGCAAGGTGGACTTGCCCTATATGGCAGAACTGCTGGGCACTCCCGGTGACTACGGGCGCATTACCACCGAACTCTCCGGCGTGATCTTCAAGGACCCTGCCGCCGACCCCACTGACCCGGAAGCCGGCTGGCAGATGGCAGACGAGTACCTTTCCGGCGATGTCCGGGCCAAGCTGCGGATGGCGCAGTTTGCGGCAGAGACCAACCCGGAATTTGCCGTCAATGTGGATGCGCTGACCAAGCACAGCCCAGAGAACTGGAAGCCTCCGAAATTGATGTGCGCTTGGGTGCAACGTGGCTCGACCCGGATATTATCCAAAAGTTTATGACCGAGACCTTCCAGATCCCCTACTATCTGCGCCATGCGGTCAAGGTGAGATATTCTCCGTATACCGCCGAATGGCGTGTGGAGGCAAAACGGCTACGGGGCGGGGCGACATTATCTCCTCCGAGACCTACGGCACATCCCGTGCCAACGCCTACAAGATTCTGGAGGAGACCCTGAACCTGAAAGATGTCCGCATCTACGACACCATCGAGGATGCCGATGGCAAACTCAAGCGTGTGCTGAACAAGCGGGAGACCATGCTTGCGCAGCAGAAACAGCAGGTCATCAAGGATGCTTTCGCCAACTGGGTCTGGCAAGACCCTCAGCGGCGCATTGCACTGGTGAAGCAGTACAACGAACTGTTCAACTCTACCGCCCCCGTGAGTATGACGGAAGCCACATCCATTTTGTCGGCATGAACCGGAGATCACCTCCGGGAACACCAGCGAAATGCCATCGCCCATGTGCTTTATGGCGGTAATACGCTGCTTGCGCACGAAGTTGGCGCAGGCAAAACCTACGAAATGGCTGCGTCTGCCATGGAAGCCAAACGCCTTGGTTTGTGCCAGAAAAGCCTTTTTGTCGTGCCCAACCATTTGACGGAGCAGTGGGCAAGCGAGTTTCTGAATCTCTACCCCAATGCGAAACTTTTGGTGGCACGGCGCAAGGACTTTGAGACTGCAACCGCAAAAAATTCTGCGCCCGCATCGCCACCGGGGACTACGATGCCGTCATCATCGGCCATTCGCAGTTTGAGCGCATCCCGCTGTCCTTTGAGCGGCAGGAACGTATCATTCAGGAGCAAATTTATGAAACGCTTGCCGCCATCAATGAGCTGAAAGTCCACGCAGGCGAGAATTTCTCCATCAAGCAGATGGAAAAGACCCGGAAAACGCTGGAAACCAAGCTGGAAAAACTGCGCTCCGATGAGCGTAAAGACGATGTAATTACCTTTGAACAACTGGGCGTTGACAGGCTTTTTGTGGACGAGAGCCATTTTTACAAGAACCTCTTTTTGACCACAATGCGGAATGTCGCAGGATTATCCACCAGCGAAGCGCAGAAATCCAGCGATATGTTCGGCAAGTGCCGCTATCTGGATGAGATCACCGGCGGGCGGGGCGTGGTGTTCGCCACGGGCACGCCCGTGAGCAATTCCATGACCGAGTTGTACACGGTCATGCGGTACTTGCAATACAGCACCTTGCAGCAGAAAAAGCTGACCCACTTCGATTGCTGGGCATCCACCTTTGGTGAGACGACCACTGCCATCGAACTTGCCCCGGAGGGTACCGGCTACCGGGCAAGAACAAGATTCGCAAAGTTCTTCAATCTGCCGGAACTGATGTCCATGTTCAAGGAGGTTGCGGACATTAAAACCTCTGACCAGCTTCATCTTCCGGTGCCGGAGGCAAAGTTTGAAACGGTGGTGGCAAAGCCGTCCGAGATTCAGAAAGAGATGGTGCAGGAACTGAGCAAACGTGCCGCAGAAATCCACTCCGGTGCAGTGGATGCGTCCGTGGACAATATGCTCTGTGTCACCAACGACGGCAGAAAGATCGGCTTGGATGTGCGCCTGATGAACCCATGCTGCCAGACGACCCCAACAGCAAGCTGAACGTCTGTGTGCAGAACGTGCTGAAGATCTGGGAGGAGGGCAAAGATCAGAAGCTGACCCAACTTTTGTTCTGCGACCTCTCGACACCAAAGAACGATGGCAACTTCAATGTCTATGAGGACATTCGCAAAAAGCTGGTTGCCTCCGGTGTGCCGGAAAACGAGATCGAGTTTATCCACAACGCCGATACCGAAGCAAAAAAGGCAGCATTGTTCTCCAAAGTGCGCTCCGGCGATGTGCGAGTTTTGCTCGGAAGTACGGCGAAAATGGGGGCGGGTACCAATGTGCAGTCCCGGCTTGTGGCGGTGCATCATCTGGATGTTGGCTGGAAGCCCAGCGACATGACCCAGCGCAATGGTCGCATCATCCGGCAGGGCAATATGAATAAGGAAGTCAAGGTGTTCAATTACGTCACGGAAGGGACATTTGACAGTTATTTGTTCCAAACTTTGGAAAACAAACAGCGATTTATCAGCCAAATCATGACTTCTAAATCCCCGGTGCGCTCCTGTGAAGACGTGGACGAGCAGGCGCTTTCTTATGCGGAGATCAAGGCACTGTGCGCCGGAAATCCGCTCATCAAGGAGAAGATGGATTTGGATGTGCAGGTCGCAAAGCTGAAAGTGCTGAAAGCCGACCATCAGAGCCAGAAGTTCCGTTTGGAAGATAAGCTGTTGACGAAGTTCCCGGCTGACATTCGGGAAACGAACGCCTATATTGCTGGGGTGAAAGCGGACGCACAGCTTGCCGCTGCCCACCCGCAGGGCAGGGAGGAGTTCTGCGGCATGACAATCAAGGGCGTGACCTACGACGAGAAAAAGACCGCCGGTGAGCGTCTGGTCCTTGCCTGCTCTGAGCTGCCCAATGCCGATGAAAAAGTGATCGGCAGCTACCGGGGCTTTGAGTTGTCTCTGCGGTTCGATACCTTCCGCAGCGAGTATCAGGCACTTTTGAAAAGGCAGCGGAAGTACACGGTGCCTTTGGGCACCGACCCTCTGGGCAACATCATCCGCCTGGATAATTCCCTGAACAACTTCCCGGAGCGTATCACCGCCGCAGAAAACGAACTGGATACTCTGCATCAGCAGCAGGCGGCGGCGCAGATCGAGGTGGAAAAGCCCTTCCCACAGGAAGAAGAACTGGCTGAAAAGTCAGCCCGCCTTGCAGAGCTGAACGCCCAGTTGGATGTGGACGAAAGAACCACGAGCCGGAACAGGATGAGGAAGAGCAGGAGGATGCACCTCGCCGCCCCTCGGTGCTGGCGGCACTGGAAGAAAAATTGGACAAGCCGGAGCCAGTGAAGCCTTCCGCAGTTATTATGACAAGGACGGTGATGCCCGGTGAAAGAAAAGCGGGACGAGATCATCATCTTAAGAACCACAAAGACCGAGAAGAACCGCATCTATGAGAAAATGCTGGGCATGGGCATCCGGAGCCTGAGTGCCTATATCCGTAAGATGGCGCTGGACGCTACTGCCTGAACCTTGACCTGCCGCAACTGCAGCGCATGGCATATCTTTTGCAGGTGTGCAGCAACAACCTGAACCAGTACGCCAAAGCCGCCAATGAAAATGGTCGGGTCTATGCCGCCGACATGGAGAACCTGCGGCAGCGGCTGGACGAGCTGATTGAGATTGGTCGGCAGATTCTCTCCCGGCTGGCAGAACTCTAAATTTTTCCCCGCAGTTGGAGGATTGCGGGGGTACATAAGGGGTGACATCCTTGCAAGGGGTGTGGAGATGCCTTTATAATAAAGTTGAAAGGCAGGTGCTAGATGTGAGGTTCGTTTTTAAGATGATTGTTTTCCCGTTTTGGCTGATTACTGCTTTCCTTGCGCTGATGCTGAAATGGACGCTGAACCTGTCGGCGTTCGTGCTGGCTCTGCCCATGCTGTATATTTTCGGCTGCAGTCTTTATACGCTGTACTGCGGGAGTGGTTACAGTTTTTGATCTTGCTGGTGGCAGAGTTTGGCTGTTTTGTGTTGATTTTTATGGGCGCTTTGATCGCAGATGCAGCAGAGCGTTTTAGTGGCTGGGTTGCCGGATTGTGAGGGATGCTATGGAAAACCAGAAGATAGAGGATTATTATTCTGAGCACAGCAGCACGATCTTTTCTGAAATGCTGGGTGAGGACGAAAACTATCAGCGGCTGAAAAAGCCAAACTAGCAGCCGAGAAAGCATTGCAGAACGTCATCAGCAAAGAAGCATGGAAGCAATATCTTGCCTTAGATGAGATCGGCAACGAGCTGGAATGCGCCCGATACAAAGCAATGTATCTTGCAGGGGCAGCAAACTGCAAAAAACTAGAAGAATGATTCAGATGCCGCCTCCGGGCGGCATTTTTCTTTGCAATAGGGGGGGTGATGACGCTGGCAGCAACACGGCTGATTGCGCTGCACAAAAACAAGGGCATGACCGTTGCGGCCTGCCTGAAAAATCGCACGGACTATATTGAAAACCCGGACAAGACCGAGCAGGGGCAGTTTGTCAGCAGCTATGCTTGCAGCGCCCTGACAGCAGATGAAGAATTTATGCTTACCAAGCGGCAGTACGATCTCGTAAACGGACGCAGGCAGAAGAGTGATGTAATCGCTTATCAGATACGGCAGTCCTTCCGTCCGGGGGAAATCACCGCAGAGGAGGCTAACAAAGTAGCTACGAACTCGCCATGCGCTTTACCAAGGGCAAGCACGCCTTTGTGGTGGCAACGCACACAGACCGGCAGCACATCCACAACCATGTGATCTTCAACTCAACAGTGTTGGATGGCACCAGAAAGTTTCGGGATTTTTTCTTTTCGGCGTTGGCAGTGCAGCGGTTGAGTGACCTGATTTGTTTAGAGCACCAGTTGTCCATCATTGAGAAGAAACTACCGGGAACGGCAGAAGCGTGTTCTCTATCCTCCCAAGGAGAGTAATCGTGACCGCTTGTGCGGAATCATCGACACCATCCTTGCAGAACAGCCGAAGGATTTTGAAGTCTTTCTGCAAAAACTGGAGCAGCAGGGCTATGAGGCGAAGCGTGGCAAGTACACGTCGGTGAAGGGAAAAGGGCAGAAGCGCTTTATCCGGTTCCGCACTCTGGGCACCGGCTATGGTGAGGACGAGATCAAGGCGGTGCTGGAGGGCAAGGCGAAACACCAACCGTACCAGAAGCAGCCGCCCAAAGAACAGCCCTTCCAGTTGCTGGTGGACATTCAGGGAAGAATGGCAGAGGGCAAAAGTGTCGGCTATAAAAAGTGGGCAACCAAGTTCAACCTGAAGGAGATGTCCAAAACTCTGCTGTTCTTGCAAGAGCAGAAAATCAGCAGTGCCGAGGAGCTGCGGGAACGTGCAACGGCAGCAACAGAACGCTATCATGCTATGGGGGATTCCATCAAGCAGCGGAAGCAAGGCTGACAGAAATTGCTATCCTGAAAACCCACATTATCAACTATGCCAAGACCCGTGAAGTGTACGCCGCCTATCGGAAAGCCGGGTACAGCAAAGCCTTTTTGGAAGCCCACCGAGAGGAGATCACTCTGCACAAGGCGGCGAAAACTGCCTTTGACGAGGCCGGACTGCAAAAATTGCCTAAGGTCAAGGAGTTGGATGCGGAGTTTGCAGAGCTGCTGACCAAAAAGAAAGCAGCCTACCCGGACTACCGCAAGGCACGGAACGAGATGCAGGAACTGGTTCGGGCACAGAAAAATGTAGAACGATTTTTTGCGGAGGAAAAGGGCACCACCGAGAAAACTCAGACCCGATATGAATATTCTGTTTGTCGTCACGCACGATTATGAATTTCTGAACCGGGCGTGTAACTGCTATGTCCGGATAGATAAGATAAATTGATCGGGAAAATAAAAAAACAGCGACTTTGAACGGTCGAATTTGCTTTCAGACCTTCAATAGCAACAGCACCCCCACACAGATTGACATGCTACCCCCAGAGTATTTAGAGTTTTGTTTTTTACTCTGTCTACTCTGGGGGTAGCATATCACAGGACGGTGCCGGGGGCGAATTCTCCCGGTTTTTGGACTTCCTCAGCAGGCTTGCCGACATTCAGACCGGGAAGACCATTGCTGCGGATGTTTCGTTTTGCAAAAGACGGTGCACCGACTGATTTATGGAAGCGCCAGCACATCGGTAAGGGAGGTGCGGATCAGTTCTATCAGCTCGTCGGTCACCGGGGGCAGGGTGCGTCCTACATGGTGTGCCAGCAGCAGATACAAAGGCTGGGGCGGGTCCAACGCAGCGCACCGGGAATGGTGGCGGCGCTCCATAAGGTTCAGAGGCAGCAGGGAATCGGCAACGCCAATATTTGCTAGCTGCCGCAGGATGGAGGTATCCGCCTCACAAGCAGCGGGGGCAGCTGCCCGAACATCTGGGGCAGCAGGGCGTCTTGCAGGGTCCGGAGGGTTGAGCCTGCCGATGCCATTAGCTGGGGGCGGGGGTCCAGCCCCCCGGGGAACAGATCCCCGGGCTGCCATCCCTCCGGGCAGCGGCAGGGGGCAAAGCAGTAGACCATCTCCGTAAGGTCAGTACCTGACAGTGCAGCAGGTCCTGCCGGGGCTGGGAGGAAAGAAAGATGCCCAGATCTGTGGAGGAGTTCATCAGGGATTCCAGGGTCTGCTCCCGGTTCTCCTCACGGATGGTCAGCTGGATATCCGGGTGCCGGGCGCAGAATGCAGGCAGGGCGTGGTCCCGCAGCGCCTTGGCAAACAGGGGGTCACAGCTGATATACAGTTTACCGCCGCGTCCCTGCCGGTAGGACTTGGTGTGGGCAAACATCTCGTTTTCGATGTGGAGGATGTTCCGGGCGTGTTTACAAAGATGGTTCCGGCACTGGTGGGACGCAGCCGGTTGTGCTCCCGGGTGAACAGGGGAGTGCGCACCATCTCCTCCACGGCACGCAGGTGGCGGGAAAGGGCGGACTGCGCCAAAAAATGCCGCTCTGCGCCCGGGAAAGACTCTGCTCCTCCACGATAGAAATCAAATACTCCATCACCCGGCTGTCAAGGTTCACCTCCTGCATGGTCTGCAGGGCGGTGCCCACTGCCTCCCGGGGCAGGCTGCCGGTGTCTGCCAGCTGAGAGGGTGAGAGCACTTCTTGCAGCAGCTGGTCCACCAGCGGGTCGTCGGTGGGCTTGTACCGGGGATCGCGGAGCGTTCGGTGATCAGCAGACCTGCCAGATACCGCTCCGGCTCCGTAAGGGTGTGCCCCAGCGGGAAACGCAGGTGCAGGGTCTGGTGCACAGGAGGATTCAGCGGACGGTAGGCAAGTTCGCTGCAGGGAAATACGTGAGCGTTGCTTACCAGCCCACTCCCACTGCCTGATGCATCATGGAGTCCAGCAGGATAACGTCGTTGGACTCAAAGGCGACTACGGGCTGGAACCCGCCTGCTGGAAAGCTGCTCTGCAATGAGCCGGATGCTGTGGCGGGGACCTGCAATACAAAGGGAGTGTCCCGCAGGTCTGCCAGATGGATGGTCTCCTGCTTTGCCAGTGGGTGGGAGGCAGGCAGGGACACCAGCAGTTCTTCGTGGGCAATGGGGATGTCGGTGATCTCGCTGCTGGTGGCACCGGCGCCCAGTGCCAGGTCCACCAGTCCCCGGGCGATGGCTCCCGGCTGCTCGGCGGCATACAGCTCGGTGAGGCTCAGGGAGATGTCCGGGTACCGGCGGGAGAACTGGTTGTAGATCCTGCTGAAGATGATGGCACCCCGGTTGGGGGCGGTGGCAAGACGGATCGCCTTGCGGTTGCCGCCGGTGACCTCTTTCATGGTCAGCAGCATACGGTTCTGCTCGTCAAGGATCTTCTGGGCGCATTCTACCACATACCGTCCCACGGCGGTTGGGTACAGGCGGCGGTTGTACCGCAGGAACAAAGCAAAGCCAAAGGTGCGCTCGCACTCTGCCAGAAACTTGCTCAGCGCCGAGGGGGAGACGTGGAGCGCCTGCGCCGCATGGCTCAGATTGCCATAATTTGCAATGGTGGAAAGGTAATAATACTGACGGGTGTTCATAGCAGTTCCCTTTTGTTACAAAATGGTAAAAAGTCGGATTTTAGCCAGAAATCTGCAAAGTGCTGGGGAATATGGAAAAGTTTTTCCATAATAAGTATAAAGGACCACAAAAGGAATTGCAAGCTGCTGTGAACAAATCGTTATGAAAAAGCGGAATTCTTGTGTATCGTAAAGTGAAGCGGCAGGTTGTACAATAAAAGCACAGAGAGGGTAACACCTCAACCAACGCAGAATGATCACCGGAAAAGAAGGAGACTAACAATGAAGAAGATCACCAGAAGATCCATGCTCAAGGGCAGCGCCGTTGCTGCTGCAGCCCTTGCCCTGTCCGCCTGCGGCGGCTCCAGCTCCAGCTCCAGCTCCGCTTCCTCCGCCAGCGCTGCTGCATCCGCAGCCGCTGACGCATCGGCTTCCCAAAGAATGAGACCATCACGCTGGCGGTTCCCGGCAAGGCAGGCGGCGGCTCTGACTTGGCCATCCGTTACTACAGCGAGGGTCTGAACCGTATCTACGGCCTGAAGACCACCGTCACCAACTACGACTCAAACACCGTCGGCCACCAGACCGTCGCCAACGCAAAGCCGGACGGCACCACCCTGACGCTGGCTACCTCTTCACTGAACATCCAGTACATCACCGGCAACGCTACCGTAAACCCCATGACCGACTTCACCTTGATCGCCTGCCTGCAGGACAACGGCTTCTCTACACTGGCTGTTCCTGCAAACGCACCTTACGATGACTTTCAGGGCTTCGTCGATTACGCAAAGTCTCATCCCAATGAGCTGAACGCCGGTATGCCGGCTGCAGGTGCAAACACCTTCCTGTTCGGCAAGCTGTGCAGTGTTCTGGGCATCGAGCTGAACAAGGTTGAATGTGCTTCCGAGTCTGACCGTCTGACCAATCTGGCCGGTGGATTCATCGACATCGGTGTCGTGGGTCTGGGCAACGCTCAGGAGTATTCCAAGGCCGGCAAGCTGAAGGTCATCGGCACCGTGGCGGGCGACGGCATCACCATCGACCAGTACCCCGCTGAGCTGCCTGAAAACTACAAGACTCTGCAGGAGCAGGGTTTCAAGGACTGCTACATGCTGGTCTACCACTACCTGATGGGACCTGCCGGCATGGACGAGACCATGGTCAAGCAGATGAACGCAGCCATGGAAGAGGTTGTCAACGACCCCACTGTCCATGATGGCATCGCAGGCATCGGCCACATCCCCGGCTGGCACGACCTTGAGGAGTCCGAGGAGCTGCATCAGAAAGAGTACGATGAACTCGTCAACATCGCAAGAACCTCGTATGTACGTTCAGGGCTAACCCAAAATTCTGCCATCGACTGCACTTTTTATCTGCACAGAAGTCTTTCTCTGAAAAGTGTAGATCCTCCTAAATAGACAGCCCGGAGCTTCTCCTCTCCGGGCTGTTTTTGAGAAAAGCGAGAGGTACTTCCATGAAAATGAGACACGATATGGTAACAGGCATCGTTGGCTTGCTTACCTGTATTTTCTTCTTCATCATGACCCAGCAGGTCCGCCAGCCGGCCAATCTGCTGGAGCCGGGTCCCCGGCTGCTGCCGTATGTGGCTATCTTCCTGATCGGCATCAGCTCCATTGCCTCATCGTCAAGGGCTACAAGGAGCGCGAGATTGCCGAAAAGCCCTATTTCCCCAAGGGCGGCGTGATCAAGGTCACCAAGAGCTTTTTGATGCTGGTGATCTACGCCGTGGCTATGACCTATCTGGGATTTGTGATCACCACCCCGTTTGCAACCGCCGCCTTTATCTATGATTTGAAGGGCAACAGCGAAGTTAAGCCCGTGTCCACCGTCATCATCTCGGTGGTCGTCACGGCTGTGCTCTACGCAATGTTCGTCTTTGCGTTCCAGATCAAACTGCCCGCCGGCGTTCTGTTCGGCGGCTAAGGAGGGAAAATAAATGGCTGCATATCTTTCTGCTTTACTGGTCTGCATGAAGCCGCTGAACCTGCTGCTGATCTTTGCCATGGTCGCGCTGGGCATCGTCTTTGGTGCAATCCCCGGTTTGTCCGCTACTCTGGGCATCGCTCTGCTGCTACCCATCACCTTTGGTCTTTCCACCGAGACTTCCTTTGTCATGCTGCTTGCCATCTGGATCGGCGGGCGTGTCCGGTACCTTTATCTCGGCGGTGCTCATCGGCATCCCCGGTTCTTCCTCTGCCATTGCCACCTGCTTTGACGGCTATCCCATGACCCAAAAGGGACAGGCAAGCAAGGCGCTGGGCATCGGCATGACCGCTTCCTTCATCGGCACCGTGTGCTCTGTGGCGATCGCCACCGTGCTGTCCCCGGTGATCGCAGAGGCGGCTCTGCATCTGGGACCCTGGGAATACTTCTCCCTGTGCTTCTGCGCCATTACCCTTATTGCCTCCCTGTCCAAGGCAACATCTTCAAGGGCATCATGTCCGCCGGCATCGGTCTGCTCATGGGCTGCATCGGCATGGACCCCATCAACGGCGCTACCCGCTTCACCTTTGGCAATGTGTACCTCACCTCCGGCATCAGCACCGTTGCACAGATGCTGGGTATGTTCGCCATGTGCCAGATCATCCGTGACAACGCCAAGGGCGAGGCAAAGATGCCCGATGTGGACGTCAAGAACATGAAGGGGCTTGGCATCGGCTTCAAGGACATCATCGAAAACATCAAGACCATTATCTTTGCATTCGCTTCCGGTCTGTGGATCGGCTTCTTGCCCGGCATGGCTCCGGCATCTCCAACATGGTCGCCTATGGCTATGCCAAGGGCATCAGCAAGGAGCCTGAGACCTTCGGTAAGGGCAACCCCGCCGGTGTGTGGGCTTCTGAAACCGCAAACAACGCTTCTCTGGGCGGTGCCTCATCCCCATGATGGCTCTGGGCATCCCCGGTGACGGCATCACCGCAATGCTCATCGCAGGCCTGACCATCCACGGCCTGCAGGCTGGCCCTCTGTTTATGACTGAGCAGCCCGATCTGGCCATGCTCATCTTCGCCTGCGTCATGGTCTCCGCCATCGTCACCTACCTCATCCAGATCATCACCAAGCGCTGGTTTCCGTATATCTTGAAGATCCCCTATCATTATCTGTATACTGTTATTTTGGTCATCAGCTTCATCGGCGGCTACGGCATCTCCAACACCATGTTCAGCATCTACGTCATGCTGGCTCTCTGCCTGCTGGCTCTGTTCATGAGTGTGGCCGGTCTGCTACCAGCCCGCTAGTTCTGGCCTTCATCCTGTCCAGCAAGCTTGAGCGCTACTTCCGTCAGGGCATCAGCTACGCCCACGGCAGCTACGCACCCTTCTTTACCCGCCCGGTCTCCTTCATCCTGCTCATCATCGCCGTGCTGTGCGTGGTGTGGCCTATGTCTCTGACCACCTGAAGGCAAAGAAGTCTGCAAAGGCTCCTGCTGCTGCCCAGAACATCGGCGAGGACATCAACGATGACTGAGCCGGAGCAGCTGCCTGCCCAGGAGAGGTTCTACGGTTCCCTTGCCTCCATGCTGCGCAAGTACGACCGCTACGCCCGGCAGGACGCTTTCCGGGGCAGCACCCCGGAGGAATTCCGGCAATGGCGGGAAGATACCCGAAGCCTTTTGCATTCCCTGTTGGAACATGTAAATGAACGTGGTATACAAGATGCTCGCCGAATGGAGACCGTCTTCACAGAGGAGGGTATCCGCCGGGAGCACTGGAGGATCCAGGTGGAACCGGAGGTCTGGATGACCCTGTTCCTTCTGCGCCTGCCGGCGCTGGAAAGGACACCCCGGTGATCCTCTGCCCTCCGGGGCACAACGGTGCCGGAAAGTACTCGGTCGCCGGTGTGCGGGACTACCCGCCCATTACCGAAAAGATCGATCATTACCATTACGATTACGGTCTGCAGCTGGCAAAACAGGGCTGCGTGACGGTATGCCCGGACTGCCGGGGCTTTGGAGAGCGGCGGGAAGACCCGGAGGACGCCCGGCGGCTGCCGGAAGGACTGAAGGGCGACTGCTACCGGCTGGCACACATGGGAGAGCCTCTGGGCATCCCGGTACTGGGGATGCTGACCTGGGACCTGGCAAGACTCATCGACTGGCTGGAAGAGGACCGGCGCTTCAACACAGACCGTCTGGGGGCCGTGGGGTTTTCCGGCGGCGGGATGCAGACGCTGTGGCTGGCGGCGCTGGACGACCGGGTAAAGTTTGCCGCCATCAGCGGCTATATGTACGGCTACCGGGACGCCCTGCTGACCCTGAACAACAACTGTTCCTGCAACTATGTGCCCCACCTGTGGGAGCATCTGGACATGGGCGATATCGCCAGCCTCATTGCACCCCGCCCGTTGTGGGTGCAGTCCTGCCGGGAGGACCGGCTCAACGGTCCCCGGGGCGTGGTAAACGCTCAGGAGCAGGTGGCGATCGCCGCCGAGGCGTACCGGCTGCTGGGTGCACCGGAAACCTCCGGCACCAGATCTGCCCCGGCACTCACCAGTGGCACGAAGAAGACCTTGCAGAATATCTGACATTTCTTTTGGAGCATTCCATCAATAGCAAAGAGTAAGGGAGTTTTCCCCATGAACAAAAACGAGCTGCGCAATACCATCCTGTCCCAGATCCAGCTGCCCTGCATCGGCAAAAACCGGATGCAGGTGGAGCCGGTGCCGGGACAGATGCAGACCCGACAGCTGCAGCAGGCGATCGACGACCTCAGCCGGCAGGGAGGCGGAACGCTGGTCCTGCAGCCGGGCGTCTACCGCACCGGTGCGCTGCACCTGAAAAACGGCGTGGAGCTGCACCTTGCATCGGAGGATACTCTGGTGCAGTTTGTGCCCGATGACCCGGCAGAAAACTACCCGCTGGTGTTCTCCCACTGGGAGGCAAGTCCCTGCTACAATTTCAGCGCCCTGCTGTATGCCTGTGATGCACAGGACATTGCCGTTACCGGCAAGGGGGTGCTGGACGGCGGCGCGATGCAGACCACTGGTGGAACTGGCATCATCAGGTGGAGACCTCCTGGTCTGAAAACAAGCCGGACCTGCAGCTTGCCGACCGCAGTGCCCTGCGCAGCATGAATCTGGGCGGGGTGCCGGTGGATCGGCGCATCTTTGGCGAAGGACACTACCTGCGCCCCAACTTCTTCCAGTCCATCCGCTGCCAGCGGGTGCTGCTGCAGGGGGTCACCCTCCGCAACAGCCCCATGTGGCAGCTGAACCCGGTGCTATGCAGCAGCGTGGTGGTGGACGGGGTGACCCTTTCCAGTTGTCCGATGACAATCAGGGACGGATAACATGCATCGTTATTTACATACTTTAAACCGACATCGACACATTCTCTGGACGGAACATCCGGGATGACTAGATTGTAGCCTGCGGCACGGAATGCCGGAA
>ENA-OQAS01000574-OQAS01000574.1-human-gut-metagenome-genome-assembly--contig:-NODE-574-length-19109-cov-10.030819_pt1 | contig 19109 bp, 22 predicted proteins | sample MGYA00242733_ERZ504523 | MGnify/ENA primary metagenome ERZ504523 (study PRJEB26092, sample SAMD00036239) | human gut metagenome | host: Homo sapiens | study: EMG produced TPA metagenomics assembly of...
ACGATGCTCCACCGGTTTACCAGCTATGAGATGAGTACGACACTGGAGAACGGGGCAGTCATTGAAGGCGGAAAGACCGGATTTACCGATGAGGCGGGTCAGTGCCTGGTCAGCTTTGCAGAATATGGAGGCGAAGAGTACATACTTGTTACGGCAGAGGCCATGACGGATTCGGGATCTGCGGTGGACAGCATCGCGGATGCGAGTACGGTGTATGGAAGATTACAGTAAATACAGGTGAAAGCGAGAGCTGGAAACGGGAGAAAATTCCCGGTTCCGGCTCTTTTTTTACGTGAAGCAAGTCGAGAAAATAAGGTGTGGATAACATTGGGGATGTTTTGCACGGAATGCGCAGAAAAGAATTATGTTTTCCACAAAAGAAAGAAGCGCAGGGGAAAAATTGTGGATAACGGAAAGGAAAAATCCGGTTTTTGTGTATAGATCGCGCCGGATGGGAAATACTGCTTACTGTAGAAAAGCAGGAGGAGAGCGAGAAATCGAAAAACGCCTCTGAAATGCTTAAAAAGATATCAGCAGAGGTGGTAAGAACATGAAAAGAGACAAGTTGAGAATCGGCGTGATCACAGCGGCACTGGCAATGATGATTGCAGGCGGAGTGCTGACCTGGCAGCAGGATGCGAGAAACGGTAAGGCAGATCAGGCGAAACAGGGAGAGACGGCACAGCTTACAGAGGACGAAAGCACCGGAACTACAGAACAGCAGACGGAGGAGACGACGGGAGATGCAGACGGAACGCGTGCCGTACAGGATCAGGCAGATGATGTGGAAAACAGTCTGGAACAGGCGCCGGAAATGGAAGCGGCGTGTGAAGAAGAGGCGGTGGGAAATCCAGAAGCAGATGCAGAGACGGCTCAGAATACACCGGAAGAATTAGATGGGAATACAGAAAGACAGGACGCGCAGGCGGTAAACGGAACAGCGGCGGATCAGAACGGAGAAACAGGATCAGGAGAAACAGCGGCGAATGAAGAAACGAGTGCAGCATCCGGAACTGTGGATTCTGCAGAAAATCAGGAAACGGCAGTTGAGACAGCAGGGGCTGCACAGGATCTGATGTTCAGCGAAGCGACAATCATGGAACTGCCGGTTACTGGAACAGTTCTGATTCCGTATAACATGGAAAATACCGTTTATTTCCCGACACTGGATCTTTACCAGTGCAATCCAGGCGTTGTTTTCTCGGCGGCAGAAGGAACTCCGGTTCTGGCGGCAGCGGACGGAGAAGTTGTGAGTGTGGAAAATGATGCAAGAACCGGCCTCACCGTCACCATGAATCTTGGAAATGGATACGAAGCCATCTACGGACAGCTCACAGACGTTTCCCTCGAGGCAGGCCAGAAAGTTCAGAAAGCAGCACGGATCGGAGCAGTTGCAGCACCGACGAAATATTATGTAAAAGAGGGAAGCAATCTTTTCTTTGAGATGAAAAAAGACGGAAAAGCCATTGATCCTATGGTATATCTCCCGGCAATTTCGGAATAAAAAAGAGGACCTGCACGAAATGGGATGCGGGAAAGTATTATAAAGTGTAGGATTCGCAATCGAATCTTTTTTACAGGTTTTGAATACAAAAAAGGCGGCGCAGACCGCGGATGGTAAAATACCGTTTTTCGATTGCTTTTTATAAAAAAGGCTGGCTGAAAACAGTCAGCTTTACATATAACAAACAGGATTGTTTTGATATAGAAAAAGGGTGGAATAAAAGGAAAGTAACCGGTTACAGAAAATGTGAAAGTTTGTCATTTTAGGGGTTTCGTTTTTGAATGTTATCGGTTAAAATAGATGTAGTGGACAGATCCTGAAAACAAGGAGGATTAGAAAAATATGGAGCTTTTATTTATGGACGGTGTTCAAAGAAGCAATCTGGGGTGGAACAAAGTTAAGAGACGTATTTGATTACGAAATTCCGAGCGATACAACCGGCGAGTGCTGGGCGATCAGCGGACATGCCAACGGAATGAGCCATGTGGCAGGCGGAAGATTTGATGGAAAAACATTAGGTGAGCTCTGGAAAGAGGAGCCGGAAATTTTCGGAAATTACCCGGGAAGCCAGGTTCCGCTGCTGATCAAGATCATTGATGCAAAAAATGATCTGAGCATCCAGGTTCATCCAGATGATGCTTATGCAGGAGAGCATGAGAATGGATCTCTTGGAAAGACCGAGTGCTGGTACGTGCTGGACTGCGAACCGGTACAGAAATTGTTATCGGACACAATGCAAAAGACAAGGCAGAAGTGGAGAAAATGATCCGCAATCATGAGTGGAGCGATTTCATCCGCAAAGTGCCGGTACATAAGGGAGATTTCTTCCAGATCAATCCGGGATGCGTACATGCCATCAAAGGCGGCACACTGATTCTGGAGACACAGCAGAGCAGCGATATCACCTATCGTGTATACGATTATGACAGACTGCAGAACGGCAAACCGAGACAACTTCATGTAGAGCAGAGTATCGATGTTATCGAGGCTCCGTTTAAAACGGCAGATATCGATACCTTTACAGAGGAAATCCCGGGCGCGGTACATACCCATTTTGTAACATGCAAGTTCTACTCTGTAGATAAATACGACATCGACGGTGTATTCACCTTAGATGCGAAAAAATATTATACTAATGTAAGCGTTATTGCCGGAGAGGGTACTGTAAACGGTATTACGGTGAAAAAAGGTACACACTTTATTATTCCGGCTAATTTTAACGGATGCAGATTTGAAGGAAAACTTTCCGTGATCTGCTCAAATCCAGAGGCGTAAGAGAGGAGAAAAACACAATGAGACTTGGAGCATTAGAAGCAGGCGGAACAAAGATGGTCTGCGCAATTGGAAACGCAAATGGAGAAATTTATGAGAGAATTTCTATCCCGACCGAGACACCGGAAATTACCGTTCCGAAAATGATTGAGTATTTCAAAGAGAAGGACATTCAGGCACTGGGAATCGGTTGCTTTGGACCGATCGACCTGAACAGAAAATCCGAAACATATGGTTACATTACCACAACTCCCAAATTAGCATGGAAGAACTACAACATCGTAGGCGCTTTCGCAGATGCACTGGACATCCCGGTTGGATTTGATACCGATGTAAACGGTTCTGCACTGGGTGAGGCTACCTGGGGAATCACAAAAGGTCTGGACAACAGCATTTACATCACCATCGGAACGGGCGTTGGAATGGGAATTATTTCCAATGGCAAGCTGTTGCACGGCATGCTTCATCCGGAAGGCGGACACGTTCTGCTGACCAGACATCCGAAAGATACTTACGGCGGAAAATGCCCGTATCACAGCAACTGCCTGGAAGGCCTTGCTGCAGGTCCTGCCATTGAAGCACGCTGGGGCAAAAAAGGTATTGAGCTGGCAGACAAAAAAGAGGTATGGGAGCTTGAGGCTTACTATATCGGACAGGCACTTGTAGACTGCATCATGCTGCTCTCCCCGCAGAGAATCGTTTTGGGCGGAGGCGTTATGCATCAGGAGCATATGATGCCGCTCGTAAGAGAAGAAGTAAAGAAACAGCTGAACGGATATCTTGTAACAAAAGAACTTGAGGATCTCGACAGCTACATTGTACTTCCAAGCCTGAACGACAATCAGGGTATCATGGGCGCATTGAAACTGGCGGTAGATGAGCTGGCAATGCAGTAAAAATAAAAATGAGAAAACCGTTCGGAGAAATCCGGACGGTTTTTTGCTTACAGGAACTTCGTTGAATTTTCCTGCGAAGCAGGACTCTTTCTTATTTTTTTGATTGCGCCTAAAAGAACCGAGTGTTAAAGTTACATAGAATACAGATGAACAGAAGGAACGGAATTTGAAATGGAACAGGGGAATTTTACATATATTCTGGAATGCAGCGATGGATCTTTTTATACAGGCTGGACCAATAATTTGGAACGCAGAGTAAAGGCACACAATGCTGGAAAAGGAGCGAAATATACAAAGAGCCGCAAACCGGTAAAACTGGTGTATTTTGAAACCTTTTTAACAAAACAGGAGGCTATGCGGAGAGAATGGGAAATTAAGCAGCTTTCGCGGGTAGAAAAATGGAAGCTGATTCAAGCGAAGAAGCAATAAAATACAAAACAGACGGCTCAAACAGGCACAACGGTAGGTGCAGGCGAGTAGTCTGTTTTTTTGTGTCAAAGCAGGTCGAACGATTCCAGAAGAAAATAGATATTTTGACTTGAAAAATAATTTTATCCTGCTATAATAAAAGAAACAATGATAAGTAGTAATGAAAACTACATGAAGTAGTAATTGAAATACACAGCGTTTCTGACAGGAAAGGAGTGAGTAGAATGAAGTATATCAGAAAAAATGGAATCAAGGATCCTGGCAGTGCGATTACACATGGGATTGCGCTGATCCTGGCGGTGGTGGGAAGCTGCCATTGCTTTTGAAGGCGGCGCGGGAGCGGATCATCTGCATGTGGTTGCGATGGCGGTGTTTATGCTGAGTATGATTTTGCTGTATCTGGCGAGCACCGTGTATCACACGTTTGATGTAAATGGGAAGGTAAACCGTCGACTGAAGAAGTTTGATCATATGATGATTTCCGTGCTGATTGCGGGAAGTTATACGCCGATCTGTCTGATTGCGCTGCATGGACGGACGGGAATTGTACTTTGTGCATTGGTGTGGGCAGCTGCAATTGGCGGAATTCTTGTCAAGGCATTCTGGATCAACTGTCCGAAGTGGTTTTCTTCGGTGCTGTATATCGCAATGGGCTGGCTGTGCGTTCTGGCGTTTCATCCGCTGTTTCTGGCCCTCTCGCGGCCGGCGTTTGGATGGCTGCTGGCCGGCGGAATTATTTATACAGTCGGCGGGGTGATTTACTCCTTAAAAATGCCGGTGTTTAATGCAAAACATAAAAAGTTCGGAACACATGAAATTTTCCATCTGTTTGTGATGGGTGGCAGCTTCTGTCATTTTATTGTGATGTATTATTTTGTGGCGGCGATGCCGGTATAAAAACTTGTTTGAAGATAAAACAGTAATGCAAAAATAAAATACTGCGGAACGTATTTTCGTTATACCCGGGTATTAACATTTATTTGGGAAAACTTTACGCTCCGCAGTACTATTTTTGCATTATTTTTTCTTTTGACGGTATTCACTCGGAGAAATTCCGTAGACTTTTTTGAATACCTGTGTAAAATAAGAAAAATTCGTGTAGCCGATATTCGTTGCAATTACACTGACCGGGAGATTGGTTCCCTCAAGCAGGGAAATCGCAATTTTCAGTTTTTCCTGCACGATATAGTCAGAAAGTGAAATTCCTTTTACCTTTTTGAAAAGCCGGGAGAGGTATTCCGGGTTCATGTATACCTGATGTGCGATTTCGGTGCGGGTAACATTCTGGTGAATATTTTTCTGAATAAAATTTACCACCTGGTCGATCTGTGAAACACCTGGTTCTGCGCTAATTTGAAGGCTTTTTAGATAATCAACGGAAAAATCAAGCAGTTTATGCATCTCTTCTATGGAATGACAGGAGTTGTTCAGGGCGTGAATATCGTATTCTTTTTCAAAAACACCGTGTGCACCGATGTGGTGATGGTTCAGAATCTGATAGAAGAGCTGAAGAAAATCCTGTAAAAAGAGACTGAGCATTTTCTGGTTTACATGACCGGATTCTTTTTGGCGGAGCAGATAATCATGCATGTCTGCACGGACGGCATCGTAATAACCAGAGGAGAGCATGACATTCCAGTGGACAAAATCCGGAGGGGTGTAGGGAACCTGGGAAATACTGGATTTCTGATAAAAAATACCGCTATAGTTTGCCGCATTTTCACTGCGCTGTTCCAAAAGCTGCTGTATTTTATCTGGTAGCAGAAGAAAATTTGCAGAATGAGCACAGTAGCATGCTATTTTAAAGTGGAGATACTGTGAAGCGGCTTCCACAAAAGTATGCAAATAAATTTGCACCTGATCTTTTGTAAAATTATCGGTTTCGTATAAAATAAGGGCAAAAACCTGTTCGTGGACATGGCAGAAAAGCAGTTTTTTAGTGAACGGCTTAAACAGCTCGGAAATGACATTCTGCAGGATAGAGCGGAGGAGAGAAAGGTCACGAACTGGATGTGGCGTGTCCTGTTCGAGAATATCAATCAAAGTCAGAACACAGGAACGGCCGGGATCGAGTTTTATGGAGATCGTGTCCAGAAAACTAGGATATTCTGCGGTTCTGCAGGCTGTTTCTGCAAAAATTCATTTAAAAGCACATCAAGAAGATCCATTTCGCGTTTGCTGAAATAGTTTCCATATTCACTGTAAAATTTTTCCTTTTTTTCCTTTTGAATTTGCAGGACTGCTTTCTGAATGGAAACCTCAATTGCACTGTAGGGAGCGGGCTGAATCAGATAATCGAATCCGCCGAGTTGCAGTGCTTTTTGTGCATAGGAAAAATCTTCATGTGAGGTGAGAAAAATACATTTGATTTCTGGAAAATGCTCCGCAACCCATTCATAAAGTTCAAGACCGCTGCCGAGCGGCATTTCGATATCGCAGAGCATGATATCCACGGAATTGTTTGAAAGAATTTCACGCGCACGGATAATGTCGTTAGCACAGAAAACCTGTCGGATGGAAAGCGCATCCCAGTTGATGCCGGAATGAATACCGGCGACAACATCGGGTTGGTCATCAATAATCAATACATTCATTCGGGATTCCTCCTCTTTCTAGGATAATGAAAACAAATTTTCGTTTGAGAGTAAGCTACTTTTAGTTTCTGAACTGGTATTTGGTTCTTCCTGGATGGGCAGGATAATTTCTGTCATGGCGCCGGAGGAATTGTTCATACAGATCAGTCCGGCCTGGTCACCGTAAAGTAAGGTAAGTCGTTGACGGAGATTGTGTATACCGATGTGCTGTCCGGTTACTGCATCTTCTGTATGTTGCAGAAAGGACTGCAGAAATTCGTCCGGAAATCCGGTTCCGTTATCCTGAATACTGATATTTAAATAATTTCCTTCTTCAGTCTCTGTCAGCTGTACGGAAATGTGTACATTGAGCGGCTGGCTGGAGATTCGCCCATGCTTAAAAGAATTTTCGACGAATGTCTGAATGCAGAGCATGGGAACCGGAAACTTTGAAACAGCGGGATCGGCAGAAATGGTCAGCTCAGAAGAATCTCTTGTGTTTAGCTTCTGAAGTTTATAATAATTCTGTACCTGATTCAGTTCCGTCTGCAGTGGCACAAGACTGCTGTTGTCGCGGAAGGTATAGCGGATATACTGGGAAACATATAAAATCATTTGCTGTGCATCGTTTCCTTTATTCTGTTGAATCATACCGTAAAGAGTTTTCAGGCAGTTCAGATAAAAATGAGGCTTCAACTGAATTTGAAAATATTGCAGCTGAGATTTTTGAATGGTCAGCTTATTTTCATAAGTGCGGATTTTCAGATGGTGAATTTCATCCATCATTCGGTTAAAAGTGGAATTAAAGACGGAAAATTCACGGATAAACTGTGTTTCCTGCAGTTTTGAGTTCAATTTACCGTTTCGAATATTCTCCATGGTAGTGATTGCATCTCTTAATGGAGAAAAGTAAATTTGATGGCCAAAAACACATGAACGGAATCAAAAGCAGTGCCAGCACAGAGGCAATGATGGCAAACATCTGTGTCGCATTTAAATAAAACTGGCTTCCCTGGTAAGAGGAAAGGTAAAGCATGGTAATATCAGCATATTTTAAGCGATCCTGTACAACAAAAAAGTTTTCTTTTTGTCCTTTTTTGACGTGGTTATTATCTTCAGGCGAAAAGGTCAGTTTATTTTCTGTAATGGTTTTAGAAGGATTTAATACGGTTCCGTCATTGGAAAGATAGACGAGTGAACTAGTTTTATGCGTTTGTGTGGCGAGGCGAGATGGAGCCATGACCAGGTCAAAATCTACTAGAGAAACACTGTAGGCATTGGAAAAACCGAGAAGGCGAACCAAAAAGTATTTATCACCGACTTTATCGTAAAACCAGGATTTGGAAGTTGATTCAAAATCAAGGGATTTTACATAATTCTGCATTGTTATTAATTCTTCATAGGAATAGCAGTCCTGATAGGCACAGCGGCAGACATCATTGGGAGCAGAATAAATATAGACAGCACCGAGACATTCTGTCAGAGCAAGCTGTTCCCGTGCTTTATTCACAATGGAGAGTGTATTTAAATGAACATCGAGCGGATCAAGTTTATATTTTAGTTTCTGATAATTCCAGTTCTGAGCCCAGTCCTGTGCCATTGAGGTTTCTATCTGGGAAAGATCTGCTTCTAACTGTTCCTGATAGAGAAACAGAGCATTTCGGTTTGCAGAAGCGATTTCGCGGTTCAGCAGGCGAAGCGAGTAGAAATCAAAAAATATCGTCAGAAATGTAAGCGGAATAAGCATGATAAGGCTTATAAGGGTGAAAAAAATTTTTGATGAGATGTAAAAATTTTTACGAGATAACATAAGAGCCTCCAAGAATATAACAATATAAGAAAAATCGTGTGAGCGTTCCAATTGTTGGAACATGCCATTTATTCTAATATAGATGTCGTGTGTTTTCAAGAAATAAGTATACAGATTCGTTAAAATAACGAAAGTTACAGTGGTATGTCACAATATATAAAGAGAAAGTCACAGATTTTATAGAGAAAGAGATACTTCTTTGATAGGATATAGCTATTCGTAAAACAAAGAAAAGAACAAAGGAGAGAAATGTAATGAATAAGAAAAAAGCAATGACATTTTTACTTGTTTCTGTTATGGCGGGAAGTATGCTGGCAGGTTGCGGAAGCGATGCAAGCTCTGCACAGGGTTCATCTTCTAAGAGCGCAGAAAGTAGCAATAATGACAGCTATACAGTAAAAATTCTGGCACCTGGTGATGCAAGTACAGATGACTGCGCAAAAATTTCTGAAGCAGCAAGCAAAATCACAGAGGAAAAATTCAATACAAAAATTGAAGTAACAAGAGTTGGTTTTGGAAGCTATGATCAGCAGGTAAACCTGACATTGGCATCTTCTGAAAAATTGGATCTGATGTATGAGTATTGTGGAAATGTAACATCTGCAATCAGCAGCGGACAGATCCTTCCAATTACGGATTATCTGGACAGCTATGGCAGCGATATGAAATCTGAGATCAGCGAATCCGACTGGAAATGTGTAACCTTTAACGGCAATATTTATGGTGTTCCGTCCAATAAAGAGAAAGCAACGGGATGGGGATTTGCTATGAATAAAGAGATGGCAGATGCAACCGGAATTGACTATAGTTCTATTAAAACAGAAGAGGAGTTGGAGCCGCTCCTTGAAAAAGTAAAAGAAATGTATCCAGATGTATATCCCATTGTTTCTCATGTGGGTTCCATGAGCCTTATGGCAAATTCAGATGACCTTGGTGGAGACATCGGATCTTTAGAAAGTGTATCTTCTGACAGCACAGAAGTTATTAATTACTACGCAACAGATAAATATATGAACGAAATGAAACTTCGCTATGACTGGGCGCAGAAAGGTCTGATCATGCCGGATGCTTCCACTTCTACTGAAATGGCAAATAGTCTGATTGGTTCTGGTAAAGGTTTTGGACGTTTTACAAATACAAAACCAGGTATCGAGCAGGAGATCGAAAAAGAGTCCGGAAAAGAAATCGTTGTTTTGGATCTGGTAGAACCATATACTACCACAACACGTGTTGACATTGTATGGTATGTTCCGCATAACAGTGATAAACCGGAAAGAGCTGTACAGGTATTAAACGAAATCTACACAAACCCGGATTTGGCAAATATTCTTATCAATGGTCTGGAAGGAACTCATTATGAGTTTACAGACAAAGACAACGGTGTCATCAACTACCCAGACGGTGTAACAGCAAGTAACACAGGTTATACCAGTCTTCCATGGGCTTGGCCGAATGAGGCAATTTCCTATGTATGGGAAGGAAATGATCCGGACATCTGGGATCAGACCCAGGAGTTCAACAACAATGCGGTTGTTTCTCCGGCCAAAGGTTTTGCATGGGACAACACAGATGTACAGAACGAAGTAACTGCATGCGCAAACGTAACTGCCAAATATGGTCCTGCACTGGAGTGCGGTTCCCTGGATCCAGAAACTACCATTCCGAAATTCCTGGATGAGTTGAAAGCAGCAGGAGCAGATACCATCATCGCTGAGAAGCAGAGACAGTTAGATGATTGGCTGGAAGCCAACAAATAATGGAGGCTGGGAAGATGAAAAGAAATTGGGGTAAAATTCGCAGATTTATTCCCATGTATCTGATGCTGCTTCCGGGGCTTGTATACTTATTTATCAATAACTATATGCCTATGGCTGGAATTATCATTGCATTCAAGAAATATAATTACAGTCTGGGAATCTTCAAAAGCCCGTTTACAGGTCTTAAAAACTTTGAGTTTTTGTTTAAGACAAAAGATGCTTGGACAATTACAAGAAATACACTGGGATATAACATTATTTTTATCGTGCTTGGAACAGTCCTTGCAATTGCAGTAGCAATTCTGCTGAATGAGATCCGTTCCACGATGGGAAAGAAGTATACCAGACCCTAATTCTGGTACCGTTTCTGATTTCTATCGTCGTTGTCAGCTATTTGGTATATGGATTCCTGAGTACAGATGCGGGATTTATTAACAACAGTATTCTGAAACCGATGGGAAAAGAGGCAATTGGATGGTATTCCAATGCGAAATATTGGCCATTCATTTTGATTTTTGTCAATATATGGAAAAACCTGGGATATAACTGCATTATCTATTATGCAACGGTAGTAGGATTGGATGCCAGTCTTTACGAGTCTGCATCTATCGACGGTGCAAACCGCTGGCAGAGAATTGTACATATCACACTACCGGGATTGAAAACAACCATTATCACCTTGACGCTGATGAGTGTAGGACGTATTTTCTATTCAGATTTCGGACTGTTCTATCAGGTACCAATGAACAGCGGACCGTTGATCGATGTGACTAACACCATCGATACTTACGTATATCGTGGATTGATGGAGCTGAATAACATTGGTATGGCATCTGCCGCAGGTCTTTATCAATCACTGGTAGGATTTGCACTGGTACTGATTGCAAACCTGATTGTTCGAAGACTGGACGAAAACAGTGCATTATTCTAAGCGAAGGGAGAGTATGAAAAATGGTTGAAAGAAATAAAAGCTTTCAGATTGCAGCTAATGTGATTATGATCTTACTGTCCGTTATGTGTATCGTCCCGTTTATTCTGCTGATTATGTCATCAATCACCAAAGAGAACATTCTATTAAAATATGGATATTCTTTCTGGCCGCGTGAAATCAGTTTTGATGCATACAAAACACTGCTGGTAGATTCAGGCAGTATTGTAAGAGGTTATATCATTTCCGCACTGGTAACGGTAGTCGGAACCGTGGCAAACCTGACTCTGACAACATTGTTTGCCTATCCACTGTCAAGAAAAGAGCTTCCGGGAAAAGCATTTTTCTCCTTTGTGATTTTCTTTACGATGTTGTTCAACGGTGGCTTGGTACCGTCCTATATGATGTGGACTGGAATCTTTCATATTAAAAATACCATCTGGGCACTGATTGTTCCAAATCTTCTGATGGGAGCTTTCTATGTCATCATGATGAGAACGTATTTCACCACCAACATTCCTGATGCGGTCATCGAGGCTGCAAGAATTGACGGAGCAGGTGAGTGGAGAATTCTGGCAAAAATTGTTCTTCCGATGTCTACGCCGATTATTGCTACACTGGCACTTCTGGTCGGCCTCGGATACTGGAATGACTGGTTGAATGGTCTGTACTATATCAACAACGATAAACTGTACAGTATTCAGGTTCTGCTGAATAAGATGCTTCTGGATGTGCAGTATCTAATGAGCGGTGCTTCAGGAGGAGCATTGACACAAAGCATTACACTTCCGGCAACTGGTATCAAAATGGCCGTTGCAGTTATGGGAGCACTTCCAATTCTGGTTGTGTATCCATTCTTCCAGAAATACTTTGTGAAAGGTATTGTGATTGGAGCTGTAAAGGGCTAATAGAATTCTTATAATAGAAAGCAGACTTTCCAGATACACGCAGGAATGCGTGAGAATGGAAAGTCTGTTTTTTGATGCAACTTTAGTTCAGCTTAATATTTTTAAACAGCGATCCCAGTGTCGTTGTCACTTCCTCTGTCTCCGGGAGTTCGATGGTTTCTTCCTGAATTTCTTCGGCGGCAACGTCGTCGAGTGCCTTCATGGAGAGACTGAGTTTGCGTCTTTGATGGCAATGACTTTTACTTTGACTTTGTCGCCGACTGCCAGAACTGCGGATGGATGTTTGATTCGTTTGGCGCAGATCTGGGAGATGTGGACGAGGCCGGAGAGGCCGTTTCCGAGGTTGATAAATGCGCCGTATGGCTGCAGGCTTTCAACGGTTCCTTCGGTAACAAGGCCGACTTCTACGTTGGAGATTTTCTCTTTGCGCTCTTCGTCTGCTTTCTCGCGGAGAATTTCGCGGGCGGAGAGGATCAGGCGGTCTTTTTCTTTGTCAAGGTCAAAAACCTGAACCTGAATGTCTTTGTTTAAGTATTCGTTCAGATCTTCCACATAGTTCAGGGAAAGCTTGGATGCCGGGATAAAGCCGCGGATTCCTTCGACGTAAGCGATAACACCGGCGTTTACGATTCCTTTGACTTTTACATCCAGTACGGTTTTCTCTTCTTTGTACTGTGCGAGTTTTTCCCATGCGAGGATATCGTTTGCCTCTGCGCGGGAGAGAAGAATGTTGCCGTGGCCGTCGTCTTTGCGGATCACGGTTGCGGTGATTTCGTCACCGACCTGAACAGCGTCTTTTAAGGAGAAGCCAGGCTCGTTGCTGAAGTCCTCGGCGCGGATGACGCCCTCTGCGTAGTATTTCAGATCGAGAATCACCTCTTTTTCATCTACGGAGATGACGGTTCCGGTGAGCATGTCGCCTTCCTCAATTTTTTTGAAGGAAGCTTCCAGCTCTGCGGAGAAGTCATCCATGGTTAATTGTTCTTCTGACATAATGAAACACCCCTTTTTCGTAAGAATAACAGGAAAACGAGAGGAAAATTGTGGATTTATGAAAAAATCAGGTTCAATTTTGCACGTTTTTCTATCTGCGTTTATCTTAACATAAAAGATTTTCTTTGACCAGATGAAAAAAGGATGGTAATATGTGTGTAGTCGTTACCAAAATTACTGAGACGCGCACTTGCTGCGCGGCTGCAGGAGAAAGTGATTCAGGTGGCCGCCCGGAACTCGCGGAGCGAATTTGCATGTGCAGGGCGGCGGTTACTGGTCACGAAGTGAGCAGTAACTGTAGTCGTTACAAAAAAAGAAGTAAAACTACCGGGACGAACTTACTGTATACCACAAACATACAGAAGGGAGGAGTACTATTATGAAATCAAATTCAAGAGTTTATGTAATTGGACATAAAAATCCGGATACGGATTCCATTTGTTCGGCGATTGCCTATGCGGATATCAAGAACAGGACAGATAAAACCAAAACCTACATGGCGCGGCGTGCCGGTCAGATCAATGAGGAGACCGAGTATGTACTGAAGCGCTTTGGCGTGCGCGCACCGGGGTATCTGCCGAATGCGGGAACGCAGGTAAAGGAAATTGAAATCCATGAGGTGCCGAGCGTACCGGGCACGATTTCCGTGAAGAAAGCGTATTCCATGATGAAAAACAACAACGTGGTCACACTGCCGATTACTTCGCCGGACAATGATCTGCAGGGCGTGATCACGGTCAGTGATATCGCGGAATCCTATATGGATTCTTATGACAGCCATGTCATGTCACTGGCAAGGACGCAATACCGCAGTATCGCGGATACGCTGGACGGATCTGTCATTGTCGGAAATGAGCATGGATATTTTATCCGCGGAAAAGTCGTTGTCGGCGCATTCCATCCGGATACGATGGAGAACTACATCGAAAAAGATGACCTTGTCATTCTCGGAAACCGTGCGGAGGACCAGCTCTGTGCAATCGAGATGGATGCAAGCTGCATTATCGTCGGACTTGGCGCAAAGGTGACGAAAACGATTCAGAAATTTGCAGAGGAAAAATGCTGTGTGATCATCAGCAGTCCGCATGACACGTATACGATTGCGCGTCTGATTAACCAGAGTATTCCGGTCAAATATCTGATGCGCAGAAGCAATCTGATCACGTTCAACACCGAAGATTTCCTCGATGATATCAAAGAAGTTATGAAAAATCAGAGACACCGCGATTTCCCGATTCTGAACAAGAAAGGAAAATATGTGGGAACGATTTCCCGTCGGAACCTGATCGGAAATGCAGGAAAGAAACTGATTCTCGTCGATCACAATGAGGAATCACAGGCGGTCGATAACGTCAAAGAGGCGGAGATTCTCGAGATCATCGACCATCATCGTCTGGGATCACTTGAGACGATGGCGCCGGTTATGTTCCGCAATGAGCCGGTGGGCTGCACGGGAACGATTATGTATGAAATTTATAAGGAAAAAGAGCTGGAGATCGCGCCGAACATCGCAGGACTGCTCTGCGCAGCCATCATTTCCGATACGCTGATGTTCCGGTCGCCGACGTGTACGTTTCTTGACAAAGCGGCAGCAGAGGCACTGGCGGACATTGCAGGCATCAGCATTCCGGAGTTTGCATCCGAAATGTTCCGTGCAGGAAGCAACCTGAAAGATAAATCACCGGAAGAAATTTTCTACCAGGATTTCAAAAAATTCATCATGGGCGATGTTACGTTTGGTGTCGGCCAGATTACATCCCTCGATGCGGGCGAACTGGAATCCATCAAGGAACAGCTTCTGCCGCAGATGGAAAGCGAGTGCGGAAAACACGGCATCGAGATGGTATTCTTTATGCTGACCAATATTATAGAAGAATCTACAGAGCTTCTGTATTATGGAAGCGGGGCAAAGGAAGTCATTGAAAAAGCTTTTGAAGATCTTCCGGTCAACGAGGTCAGCTGCGAGCTGAAGGGTGTTGTGTCGAGAAAGAAACAGCTGATTCCGGCATTTATGATGGCGCTGCAGAATCAGTAAAAACAGAAAAAATAAAAAGCGTGGTTCCGGGCCTGAAAACAGATCCGGGGCACGCTTTTTTCGGTCATAAAAGGGTGAAAAAGAGGAAAGGAAAGAAATAAGAATGGGAAAACAGACATGGAAAGCGGGAAATATGCTGTATCCGCTGCCGGCGGTCATGGTGTCGGTGCGCGGAAAGAACGGGGAGGACAACATCATCACCGTTGCCTGGGCCGGCACGGTGTGTACGAATCCTCCGATGGTATCGATCTCGGTGCGGCCGGAACGCTACAGCTATCAGATGATCAAAGAGAGCGGTGCGTTCGTCATCAACCTGACGACGGAGGACCTCTGCTATGCGACCGACTACTGCGGCGTGCGCTCGGGAAGAGATGTGGATAAGTTCAAAGAGATGAAACTGACGAAAGTCGAGGCGGAGGAGATTTCCGCACCGATGATCGGGGAGTCGCCGGTTAATATCGAGTGTAAAGTGGAGCAGGTGCTCGAACTGGGCTCGCATCACATGTTTCTTGCAAAAGTTGTGGCTGTCCATGCGGATGAGGCATACATGGATGAGCGCGGCCGCTTCGATCTGAACCGCGCGAAACCGATTGTGTATTCCCACGGAGAGTACTTTGGAATCGGGAAAAAGCAGGGAACCTTTGGCTGGAGCGTGAAGAAAAAATCGAAAACACCTAATATAAAAACAAAAAACCGCAGCTAATCTTTATTTTCTAAAGAATCAGCACGCGAAATTTTATAGTACTTTCGGTAAAAATATACAAAATCGACAAAAATACTGGGTAAATATTAGAAAACGCTACAAAATCATGATTTATTAGGAATTTTTTGCGTGAAATATTGCAAAAACCGGATATTTTATGCTATAATATCAACCAATCGTTGACCTTATAAAATTAAGTGATCCGGAGGACGGGAGAATCCACCGGAGACGCGAGAGAGTGCGGAAATGATTTTCTCCACGCTTTAAGGCTGATGAGAACCGCAGATGGATCTTTTAAAGAAATCTTTCTGCACTACATTAAGGGAGAAATTTCAAGGAGGAAACTAACATGTCATACGTAGATGAGGTTATTGAGTCCGTAGTTGCAAAAAACCCAGCTGAGCCGGAATTCCATCAGGCAGTCAAAGAGGTTCTGGAATCTCTTCGCCCTGTTATTGAAGCAAACGAGGAAAAATACAGAAAAGTCGCTCTTCTGGAGAGAATGGTAGAGCCAGAGCGTCAGATCAAATTCCGTGTGCCGTGGGTAGACGATAAAGGACAGGCTCATGTAAACACCGGATATCGTGTACAGTTTAACAGTGCAATCGGACCTTACAAAGGAGGAATCCGTCTGCATCCTTCTGTAAATATTGGTATTATCAAATTCCTGGGATTCGAGCAGGTATTCAAAAACTCACTGACCAGCCTTCCGATCGGCGGAGGTAAAGGTGGTTCTGACTTCGATCCGAAAGGAAAATCTGACAGAGAGATCATGCATTCTGCCAGAGCTTTATGACAGAGCTTTGCAAATATATCGGCGCAGACACCGACGTACCGGCTGGTGACATCGGAACAGGCGCAAGAGAGATCGGCTTCATGTTCGGACAGTACAAGAGAATCCGCGGCGTATACGAAGGCGTTCTGACTGGTAAAGGTTTAAGCTACGGCGGATCTTTAGCAAGAACAGAGGCTACCGGATACGGACTGCTGTACCTGACCCAGGAGCTGCTGAAACTGAACGGCATCGACATCGCAGGCAAGACCGCTTGTGTATCCGGTTCCGGAAACGTTGCAATCTATGCAATCGAGAAAGCTACTCAGCTTGGTGTGAAAGTTCTCACCTGCTCTGACTCCAACGGATGGGTTTACGATCCAGACGGAATCGATGTAGCTGCATTAAAAGAGATCAAAGAAGTAAATCGTGCCCGTCTGACCGAGTACAAGAAATATCGTCCAAACTCTGAGTACCACGAAGGACGCGGCGTATGGGTTGTAAAAGCAGACCTTGCTCTTCCTTGCGCAACTCAGAACGAGCTGCTGCTTGAGGATGCAAAAGCACTTGTTGAGAACGGATGCACTGCAGTATGCGAGGGCGCTAACATGCCTACTACTCTGGAAGCAACCAAATATCTGCAGGAGCACGGCGTAATCTTCGCACCTGGAAAAGCTGCAAATGCAGGTGGTGTTGCAACATCCGCACTCGAGATGTCCCAGAACTCCGAGCGTCTGTCCTGGACCTTCGATGAAGTTGATGCAAAACTGAAAAATATCATGATCAACATCACACACAACATGGTTGATGCTGCAAAACGTTACGGCCATGAGGGCGACTATGTTATGGGCGCTAACATCGCAGGCTTTGAGAAAGTAGCTGACGCTATGATGGCTCAGGGAATCTGCTAATCTGATTTTGAGAAATCCAAAGGGATCTCCGGTTAAGACCGGGGGTCCCTTTTTGCATAAAAGATAGAAGAAACACAGAAAAATAACGAAAATTACAGTGTACAAAAAACATTACATTTTGCAACGAGACTAGACAGAAGAAATAGACTTTCACGCGGTACCGTGTGAATAAAACGACAGAATATGCGAGTAAGTTGTATTATTATGCATGAATGCAATATACAGGTAAGATAAAAACGTAAGAAAAACGTAAGAAAAAAGATGTTTTATGTTCAGAAATAGAGCGTATAGTAAACAAAAATAATGCAAAAATAATGAAAAGCAGAAGTTGACAAGAGCTTGCGCGAGAAATATAATTATTTATGTATTGATAAAGAACTTGTTTGCATTAATATGTAATGAATTTGCATACAGGGAAGAGGAAGAGAAGATGACATTAAAAGATTGCTACATGCAGATGGGAGCAGATTACGAGGAAACCGTTCAGCGGCTTCGCAGTGAATCTCTGATTCAGCGGATCATTTTAAAATTTCCTCAGGATCCGAGCTATCAGGAGCTTTGCCAGGCACTGGCGGACGGAAATATTGAGGTTGCATTCCGTGCAGCTCATACATTAAAAGGCGTGTGCCAGAATCTTGGTTTTAAAAATCTGTACGAGCCAAGCGCCGAGCTGACCGAGCGGTTAAGACCGCTGCAGGAGACCGAGACGGATGATCTGATGCAGAAGGTGACGGAAGAATATAACCGCACCGTAAAAGCGATTGAGGATTTCCAGAACGCTTAAATTGAAGGAAGAAAACAAGGAGGCATTGATCTGTGAGATGAGGAACACAGACCGGTGTCTCCTTTTATGGAATTCTGTACAAGATGCGGGTTGACGGGAAAAAAGAAACATGATAATCTTTTTACATAAAAGCACAGCTTATGAAGAAGACTTGTTTAAAAAGAAAAACTTATAAGTATCTATAAGAAAAAACAAGGACGCTTTGCCGGAAAAATTCCGGCTGTGCAGGGCATATTCCATACCGAAAGGCAAGGCAGCCCAAATCTACAAAAGCAGGAGAAAAGCAATGAAAAAAGAAAAAAGTTCAGCTATGGGAACCCCGTACACCTTTGAAGGACGGATTCCGCTGAAGCAGGCGATTCCGCTTGGATTGCAGCACATAATGGCGATGTTCGTAGGAAACCTTACCCCGCTTCTGATCATCATGGGAGCGTGCGGTCTGACGGCGGATGCGGGCTACGGTGCACTTCGTACGGCTCTTTTGCAGAATGCAATGACAGTAGCCGGTATTGTAACACTGGTACAGATGTTTTCGATTGGACCGATCGGCGGTAAAGTACCGATTGTTATGGGTACATCTTCTGGATTCCTCGGCGTATTCAAGAGCGTGACAGCCGTGCTGGGACAGGGCGCGCTGACGTACGGCGCTATCCTTGGTGCGACAATTGTCGGCGGTCTGTTTGAGGGCGTGCTTGGCGTCTGTTTAAAGCCGCTTCGTAAATTTTTCCCGTCGGTTGTTACCGGCTGCGTCGTTATGGCGATCGGTCTTTCGCTGATTCCGGTTGGAATCAATTATCTCTGCGGCGGTTCCGGAACGAACGATTACGGTTCCAT
>ENA-OQAS01000575-OQAS01000575.1-human-gut-metagenome-genome-assembly--contig:-NODE-575-length-19108-cov-2.980085_pt1 | contig 19108 bp, 23 predicted proteins | sample MGYA00242733_ERZ504523 | MGnify/ENA primary metagenome ERZ504523 (study PRJEB26092, sample SAMD00036239) | human gut metagenome | host: Homo sapiens | study: EMG produced TPA metagenomics assembly of...
GCATACAGGAAACGCTTCTTGTATTTCTCAATTCTGCTTATTTTTTCTCTTTGATGATACCTTTCTGTAAGCTTCCAGAAGCTGGATCAGCTCACTGATCCTTCCTTCAGAGCAGTTCCGGTATCGGTATCACCGACCAGAGTACGTTTGTTATTGTAGTGAACTGCTACCCTGTTGGAAACAATATCCTGCTCCTGGGCTACCGCTTCTTCCGCAGAAGTAAAAGGCTCATGAGCAGACAGGATCAGCCCGTAGGAGTTATAAACCAGTGTATAGCCGGCAATCCCCGTAACCTTCTGATATGGTCTGGAAAAACCGCCGTCGATCACAAGAACTTTGCCATTGCATTTTACAGGACTCTCTCCCTCACTCTGGTGAACCGGCACATGCCCGTTGATGATGTGACCTTTTTCCGGATCCAGTTCAAATTCACGGAGCAGATCATCTACAACATTCTCATTTTCCAGAAGATGATAGTAGGCATTTTTAGTTTCTTTATGTGTTTCCTTATCTTTAATAAAATAACGTTCAAAGGTGGTCATCTTGTCTTTTCCGAACAGTGGTGAATTCGGAGCTGCCCAGATATACCACATAATATCCCTGCCTTTACGCTTTTCATCCTCATTTACAGAGAAAAACGCCCGGCGCACATAAGTCTCAAGAACATCGTACAATTCTTTTCCTTTGTAGGTTTTTCCATAAATCTGGACTTCTTTCAGACTTCCATCCTCATTAAGCGGAATACTTCCATGGAACAGAAGATTTCCATTATAAGTTTTATAAAGGCCTCCCTTGTCCAGAAGAAGCCGGACATGATTCTGCAGTTTCTCGCAGTTTCGGAACGCGGAATCCAAGCGTTCCATTACATCCTTTTCCTCTGTAGTAAGTTCATATGGCTTTTTCCAGTCAATAGTAGGAAAATATGTATCGGTCAGCGGATATTCTTTTCCGTCCGGAAGTGTGATCATTCCCTTTTTCGGATCGATCCTATGAAGCAAACAACGCTTTTCCATATGGAATTCTTTGTGCCGGCGGATCAGCTGACCCTCCAGCTTAAACTGGATAATGGCAATAGCCTTGTGCATTTTCCGTCCAAGCTCTTCTTCCAGAATACTATAGTTATTGGCATCTCCCTTCATCTCAAAAGCAGTACATGGATCATCCTTATAAGCCTCCATTGCAAAGGTTGCCAGAGGCATGAGATTGATCCCATATCCATCCTCAAGAATATCCATATTTCGGTAACGGATGCTGTTCCGGATCACCGTTGCAATGCAGGCTTTCTGTCCTGTAGCAGCTCCCATCCAGACCACATCATGATTCCCACTGGATATCCAGCGAATGATATTCATCAAACGATCCATGATGAATGCGGCCGACCTCTGTCATAAATATCTCCCAGCACATGAAGATGATCCACAACAAGACGCTGGATCAGTTCTGCCAAGGCAATGATAAAATTCTCTGCCCGGCCGATCTCAATGATCGTATTGACGATGGCATCGTAATATGCTTCTTTGTCCAGAACTTCCGCTTTCTCTGTGATCAGCTCCTCGATCACATATGCATAGTCTGCAGGAAGTGCCTTACGGACCTTGGAACGGGTATATTTGGATGCCGTTGTCTTGCATACTTCGATCAGACGATAAAGTGTGATCTTATACCAGTTCTCCATGTCTTCTTCCTGTTTTTTTACAACCTCCATCTTTTCCTTCGGATAATAGATCAGTGTGGCAAGAGAACGTTTGTCGCTGTTGCTTAAGGTATGTCCGAATACATCATCGATCTTTTTTCGTACAGCCCCTGATCATTCCGAAGAACATGGGAAAACGCATCGTATTCTCCATGAATGTCCGACATGAAATGCTCGGTACCTTTCGGAAGGTTTAATATAGACTGCAGATTGATGATCTCTGTTGAAGCCTTTGCTATAGTAGGATACAGCTCCGCAAGTCGCTGCAGGTATCTTAATTCTTCTTTTTTCATAGTATCTGGTATCCTCCTGGGAGTTCTCACTGCCAGATCAGCCTTCAGGATAAACGGCAGTATTTTTTATTTATTGTAAGCCCTTCCGGTATCATATATCAACCCGTAAAATCAAACAGTGACATCTGATTGGACTGCGGGATATCTCCGAAAAGATCCATATCATCCATCAGATCGATAACGGTCTTGCTGACCTTGGTACGATCACGGAAATCATCCTTGGAAAGGAATCTGCCTTTTGCGGCAGCATCCACAACTGCCTCTGCTGCCTTATCTCCAAGACCCTCTATGGTATCCAGAGCAGGCATCAGTTTATCTCCGATGATCTGGAACCGGTGTGCCTTTGCCTTATAAAGATCGATCGGCACAAAATCAAAACCTCTGGCGTACATTTCCTGTACGATCCTCATATCCTTCAGTGTATCCTGTTCCTTCTTGGATGCCTCATCACCTTTTTTCCGGATCTCCGCCATATAATATTCCAGACGTTCTTTTCCCATGCACATCAGTTCATAGGAAAAGGAAGTGGCACGGATACTGAAAAATGCTGCATAATAAGCCAGTGGATGAAACACTTTATACCAGGCGATACGATACGCCATCATAACATAGGCTGCCGCATGGGCTTTCGGGAACATGTACTTGATCAGCTTACAGGACCAGATATACCAGTCCGGAACATCATGCTCTTTCATAGTCTGGATCCATTCCTCACGAAGACCCTTTCCCTTACGGACACTCTCCATGATGGTAAACGCCAGACCACTTTCCACTCCTTTTCCGATGAGATAGATCATAATATCATCTCGCGTACAGATTGCTGTGGAAATGGTAGCTGTACCATTCTGGATCAATACCTGGCATTTCCAAGCCATACATCCGTGCCGTGGGAAAGTCCAGCAATACGTACCAGGTCGGAAAAATATTTCGGCTTGGTATCGATCAACATCTGCATGGCAAAGTCTGTACCAAACTCCGGGATCCCGAGGCATCCCAGCCTGCAGCCGCCGATATCCTCCGGACTGATCCCCAGAGCCTGCGTTCCCGCAAACAGGGACATGACATCTCTCTGGTCCAGCGGAACTGTTCTTGCACTGATGCCGGTCAGATCCTCCAGCATACGGATCATGGTCGGATCATCGTGTCCAAGTATATCAAGCTTCAGAAGATTTCCGTCAATGGAATGGTAATCAAAATGTGTGGTGATGATATCACTGTTCACATCATTGGCCGGGTGCTGCACAGGTGTAAATTTCTCAATCTCCTCACCCATAGGCAGTACGATGATACCTCCCGGATGCTGGCCAGTGGTACGGCGGACACCGGTACAGCCCTTCACGATACGGTTGATCTCACAGTAACGCTTGTGCTGCCCCCGTTCCTCATAATAGTTCTTCACATAACCAAATGCGGTTTTTTCCGCAAGGGTACCAATGGTTCCCGCCTTAAAGGTCTGCCCTTTTCCGAAGATAACCTCCGTATACCGGTGGGCATTGGCCTGATATTCACCGGAAAAGTTCAGGTCGATATCCGGCTCCTTATCACCTTTAAAACCAAGGAATGTCTCAAAAGGAATATCAAAGCCTTCCTTGTTCATCCTGGCACCGCATTTCGGACAGATCTTATCCGGCATATCACATCCTGCCATACCCGCGTATTTTTTCACCTCAGGGGAATCAAAATCACTGTATTTACAGTCCGGATTCGGACAGAGATAATGAGGCGGCAGAGGGTTTACCTCCGTGATACCGGACATGGTCGCTGCCAGAGAAGAACCTACAGAACCACGGGATCCAACCAGATAGCCGTCCTCATTGGACTTCCACACAAGCTTCTGTGCAATGATATACATTACCGCATAACCATTGGAGATAATAGAATTCAGCTCCCTGTCCAGGCGGTCCTCCACGATCTTCGGCAACGGATCTCCGTACATTTCGTGGGCCTTCGTGAAACAGATATTCTTAAGATCCTGCTCGGAGTTCTCAATGACCGGTGGAAATTTATCCGGATGGATCGGTGATATCTTCTCGATCATATCCGCGATCTTATTGGTATTGGTGATCACCACCTCTTCCGCCTTTTCACTTCCCAGATAGGAAAATTCCTCCAGCATTTCCTCCGTTGTACGAAGATAAAGCGGGGCCTGGTTATCTGCATCAGAAAATCCGTTTCCTGCCATGATGATCCGTCGGTAAACCTCGTCCTGAGGATCCATAAAATGCACATCACAGGTGGCAACCACCGGTTTTTTGAACTGTTCTCCAAGTTTTACGATCTTCCGGTTTATCTCTTTTAAGTCTTCCTCAGAATTGATCATATCATGTTTTTCATCCGCAAGCATAAACGCATTGTTCCCAAGAGGCTGGATTTCCAGATAGTCATAAAAATTTACCAGTCTGGCGATCTCCTGATCCGGTGCATTGCGAAGAAGTGCCTGATAAAGCTCTCCTGCCTCGCAGGCACTTCCCACCAGAAGGCCTTCCCTGTATTTTTCCAGCACGCTTTTGGGAACCCTTGGTCTTCTGTGATAGTACTTTAAATGGGACTGGCTTACCAGCTTGTACAGATTGATCCTTCCGGTCTCATTTCTTGCAAAAACAATAGCATGGTATGTGGGCAGCTTTCGGATGGTATCCGGTGAAACCGCACCCTGCCTGTTCATCTCATCCACATCAAAAATATCTCTTTCTTCCAGCATCTTTACAAACCGCACAAAAATCTCTGCGGTACATGCCGCATCATCCACAGCTCTGTGTGATGATCAAGAGAAACACCTACTGCCTTGGCTACCGTATCCAGTTTAAAACGGTTCAGGGCAGGAAGAAGGAATCTAGCCATACCAACGGTATCCACATAAGTAAAATCATCCGAAATCCCCTGCCGTTTACAGTTTTCAATAATAAAGCTCATATCAAAGTCCGCATTATGGGCCACCATCACGCAGCCCTCACAGAATTCCAGGAATTTCGGCAGTACTTCCTCTATCACAGGTGCATCCAGGACCATGGAATCATTGATGCTTGTCAGCTGCTCAATACGGAACGGAATGGGCACTTCCGGGTTTACAAAGGTGGAAAAACGATCTGTGATCTGTCCTTTTTCCACTTTTACCGCGCCAATCTCAATGATCCTGCAGGTTAGTGCTGAGAATCCCGTAGTCTCAATATCAAAAACAACAAAATCTCCATCCAGACGCTGCCCTTTGGAATTGGTGACCATACCCTTCAGATCGTCTACCAGATACGCTTCCATTCCATAGAGCACCTTAAAATCAGACTCCTTTGGAACACAACCGCCCCAGGCATCAAAGCAGTGATTTGCCTCCGGGAAGGACTGCACCACGCCATGATCCGTGATAGCGATAGCCTTATGTCCCCACTCATAGGCACGTTTTACCAATGCCTTTGCATCGCTGACACCATCCATATCGCTCATCTTGGTGTGACAGTGAAGCTCCACACGCTTCTGAGGACTGGTATCCATTCTTGTGCTGGTAAAATTGGCGATTTTCTTGATACCTGTAATATTTCCAATAGTAAGCTCACTGTCAAAACGGTCAATGGTGGTAACTCCCTTCAGCTTCAGGAATGCGCCTTTTTTTACACTTTCCGTCACTTCCGGAACCTGCTCGTTACGCAGAAACATCTTCACAACAATACTGTCCGTAAAATCGGTCACAGGGAAGATCAGGATCGTTTTCTCATTTCGGATCTCACGAGCTTCCACATCCATAACCTGACATCGGATGATAACCTCACCCATCTCACCGGTAATGCTCTCCAGCGGAATCGTTTCTCCATCAAAATCTCTGCCGTAAACCACATCCGGATTGCTGTCCCTGCGGAATCCGAAGCTGCCGCGGAAATCCCCCTTCTGAACCTTCTGCTGTTTTTTGTCAACGGATTTCTTCTCGTTTGTCTTTTCGCCGCTCTTATCTCCAGAGGTTTTCTTTGTCTCTTCCCTGGCTGTATCCTCCTGCTTCGGTTCGCTTTCCTGATCCCCGCTGAGTTTGGCATGCTTCAGGACATTTTCCACTTCCTGTTTGATCTGAAGTGCAGCATTTTTCCGGTATTTACTCTCTTTCACTTCCACAAAATCCAGTTCCACTTTCAGATCCATACCGCAGCGTTCACAGAAAACCTTATGAAAATATTCAACAAGTATTTCGCTTTTCTGTCTGGAAATAACCGTATCCGGAAGCTCCATACGCAAGGTATCTTTTCCTGTAAAAATGATTTTTGATCTACGGAACAGATTGTACTCCAGCATGTTATAGTTGCGCAGCTCCATCTCCATACTGGAACGGTAGCTTTCCAGAAAGTTCTCCGGTGTATACTGCTCGGAAAGATGAAATTTTTCCACAACTGTTACAGTCATGGGAATCCCCGGAAAGCACTGCCGTTCGATCTCATCCTCCAGCGCAAAAATATTCTTCTTGTGTATCCAGCGGCTGCTTTCGATATAAACCCTCAGATGAGTTCTTCCGGGGTTCATGGAAACCTTTGTCACAAATACCATGTCCAGAAGTTCTTCCAGCTCTTTCTTCACTTTAAGATGCGGAAATACATCAAAAAAATCTTTCTCCATTATGACTCCTGCTCATTCCAGGTAAGAAGTTCCTGACGAAGTGTATCCAGAAGATCCGTTTCCGGTACTTTTTTTACAACCTCTCCATGCCGGATCAGAAGACCAACACCATCGCCTCCTGCAATTCCGAGATCTGCTTCCTTTGCCTCTCCCGGTCCGTTTACCACACAGCCCATAACCGCAACCTTGATATCAAGAGGAATATCCTGTACCATGGTCTCTACCTGGTTTGCAAGGCCGATCAGATCGATTTTTGTTCTTCCGCAGGTCGGACAGGAAACAACCTCCACGCCTCCTTTGCGAAGTCCCAGCGTTTTCAGGATCCTTTTGGCTGATTTCACTTCTTCCAGCGGCGCGCCTGTCAGAGAAACACGGATGGTATCTCCGATTCCCTGATACAGGATGATCCCAAGTCCGATAGCTGATTTGATATTTCCCGAATACAGAGTTCCTGCTTCTGTAATTCCCACATGAAGAGGATACTGTGTTTTTTCTGCGATCAGTTCATGGGCTCTGGCGCACATGAGAACATCAGAAGATTTGATGCTGATCACAAGATTGTCATATCCCATCTCTTCAATGATGTGCACCTTATCAAGAGCACTCTCCACAAGTCCTTCGGCTGTAACACCGTGATATTTTTCTACCAGTTCTTTTTCAAGGGAACCGCTGTTTACTCCTACACGAATAGGGATATTCCGTTCCTTTGCTGTATCCACAACTGCCTGGATCCTCTCTTTGGAACCGATATTTCCCGGATTGATACGGATCTTGTCCGCACCGTTCTCCATGGCTGCAATGGCAAGGCGATAATCAAAATGGATGTCCGCAACCAGCGGAATATGGATCTGTTTTTTGATCTGGGATAAAGCCTTCGCAGCTTCCATAGTAGGAACTGCGCAGCGGATAATATCACAGCCTGCTTTTTCCAGTGAAAGGATCTGCGCAACCGTTGCTTCTACATCTTCAGTTTTCGTATTGGTCATGGACTGGATAAGGATCGGATTTCCTCCTCCGATAACACGATTTCCAATTTTTATTACTTTTGTATGATCTCTGTACATAAAAATCTCCTTTATGAATCCTGAAAGGCAGGTGTCTTCAAACGCCCTGCCTTTCCTTTCCGAACTATCTTTTTACTCTTACTCCTAACGTCGGATCTCCAGCAGCTTTGTTTTCAGTTCGTTTTCCATACGTCTCATATCTGCCTCTGCTGCCTGACGTTTTTCACGGCCTTCCTGCTGGATCTTCATCACATCATCCAGTGTCTGGATCAGTTCCTGATTGGTTTTTTTCAGAGTTTCAATATCTACAATACCACGCTGGGATTCCTTTGCAGTTTCCACAGATGCCAGGTGAAGCGTTTCCGCATTTTTCTTCAGAAGTTCATTGGTAAAATCCGTAACCTGCCGTTGTGCCTGTGCGGCTTCTGTGGAGTGCGCGATCCCTAGAGCCAGCACCATCTGGCTTTTCCAGAGAGGAATGGTATTTACAATGGTTGTCTGGATCTTCTCGATCATCGTCGTATCATTGTTCTGGATCATGCGGATCTGCGGTGCAGTCTGCATAGAAATGGTTCTGGTAAGCTCCAGATCATGAAGCTTTTTCTCAAAGCGGTCACATTTGCTTTCCAGATCATTGGCAGCCTGTGCATCTTCCGGAAGTCCGCTTGCCGCTGCCTTCTGATGCAATTCGTTGAGCTTGCCTTCTCTGACTTCCCTAAGCTTCTTTTTACCCGCAAGAATGTACATGGAAAGTTCTTTAAAGTATGCAAGGTTCTGCTCATACATTTTATCCAGCACGGCAGAATCTTTCATCAGACGCATCTGATGCTGCTCCAGAGCTTCCGTGATCTTCGTCACATTTCCCTCGGCCTTTGTGTAACGGTTTTTCAGAGTTTCCACCTTCGCTGTCTGTTTTTTGAAAAAGCCGAAAAATCCCTTTTCCTCTGTGGCATCAAAATCCTTCAATTCTCCTACCACATTTGCAAGAAGCTCTCCTGCCTCCCCAAGATCCTGTGTCTTCACATTTACCAGCGCTGCATCAGAAAAATCTGCCATCTTCTTCTGAGTGCCGGCTCCGTACTGCAGGATCTGGTTTGTATTTTCAATATCGATCTTTGCTGCAAAATCTTCTACGATTTTCTGTTCCTGGGGAGATAACACCGGTTCCTCTACTGCAGGCTCCTGGGGTTTCTCCGATTCTTTTTTTGCAATTTCTTCTTTTTCTTCCGTGAGATCCGGTTCCAAAGTCAGCACCGGTGCTTCTACCTCAAATTCTTTAAATTCTTCTCCCATAAGCATTCTCCTTGATCAGCTGTACCTTCCGGCAGATGTCTGTATTCCAGCTTCTGATCTGCTCGTTGTACTTATTTCATTTCCGCATTCTGTTTCATTTTTTCGAAATCATCCTCTGTCAGTCCCTCCTGTGCCAGAACCGTATGCAGCACAGAAATATCGGTGGATACATCCCATGCGGTATCCCGGAATATGGAATCCAGAAGTTTCTCAAAAGCAATATTCAGTGTATCAATGGTTTCTTCAATTTCTTTCTTGGAAGCCGTGATATTCTCGCCCTGTACAGGCTGTCCATCCATATCCTCATAAGCATCCAGAAGCTTCACAGTCATGGCAGATAGTAATCCATCATTTTCTTAAGATCCGGAATCACCTCCGGATGCTCTCCTGCACGCTCAAAAATTTTCTGAACGATCATTTCCATCCTGGAAATCTTTGCGGAAATTTCTTCCCCGGGAATGGCGTCATTGCTCTCACGGATCTTTACCAGAAATTCATTTCCTTTTCTCAGGACTTCCTGGGCTTCCGGACTCATATTCTCCTCCAGCTGAACCTTAGGATCTGCTTCCTGTTTACGAAGCTCCAGCTGCTTCTGTGTTTCCAGATACTGCTGATAGGTCTCATTACTGGTGATCAGACAGGTTCCCTGCTCATCACATGGCCTTCCAGAAACCAGCCCTTCTGGATCATTCTGCTGATATCTTTTTTTACAAATTTCTCGTTCTTTCCTGCTGCCTGGGCAAGCTTCTGAAAATTACAGTAGGTGTGGTCTCCCAGCGCACGGATATATTTCTGGAAACGTCCCAGTCTTCCGAGACGCTTGTTCCTGCTCCCAAAAGAGCACCGCCACCTGCTGCGCCTGCACACATCACTCCAAGCACACCTGCTGCAAGTGCACCGCTGTGTCCAATGCCCATCCAGATCAAAAGCACCATGCTCCAAGCCCCATGCCACTTAAAAGTATCCCACCGGAAACTGCCATCATCATGCCTTTGAGATTCTCACCGGTAATCTTTCCGTAGAGCAGTTCCGACTGTTTCCTTGCAGCCTGCTGCTTTGCTTTTCTGCTTCTTCCGTAATAAGGGCTTTGGTATGTATAGCTTTTCTTACGGAATTCCGGATCAGCACCCGGATCAAACACGGAATTCAGCGCATTTTTCAGCGCTTCGCTTCCGGACTCAATGGCCTTATTTACTGTCTGGTTGATCGTATGGCTTAATTCGTGATAGCTGTTTGAATTCACTGCATTATCTACAATATCCTGCATCTTTTTTCCAAGGTCTTCAAATTCGTGATTGTCCATTTTTCCCTCCAGTCCATAGATAATTTTTTATTATATCGAAATCATATTAAAATTACAAGCAAATGAAAAAAAGGAACAAAAAACTATTGAAGTCATCACGTAAAAGTACAATGGTAAAAAGTAAAAATTGTAAACGGAGGAATCGTTATGGAAAAAAAGAACATCGACTGGTCCAGCATCGGATTCGCTTACATGCCAACCGACTACAGATACGTGTCTAATTTTAAAGATGGAAAATGGGATGAGGGTACTTTAAGCACAGACCCTAATATCGTACTCAACGAGTGTGCTGGTGTGCTTCAGTATTCCCAGAGTGTATTCGAGGGTCTGAAGGCATACACAACAGAAGACGGACATATCGTTACTTTCCGTCCTGACCTGAACGCAGAGCGTATGGCTGCATCTGCAGCAAGACTTGAAATGCCGGTATTCCCGAAGGAAGATTTATCGACGCTGTTGAGCAGGTTGTTAAGGCAAATGCTGCATGGGTTCCGCCATATGGTTCCGGCGCAACACTTTATCTTCGCCCGTACATGTTTGGTTCCAACGCCGTGATCGGTGTTAAACCGGCTGACGAATATCAGTTCCGTATCCTTACAACACCGGTTGGTCCGTACTTTAAAGGCGGCGCCAAACCGATCACGATCCGTGTCAGCGACTATGACCGTGCCGCACCTTGCGGAACCGGTAACATCAAGGCTGGCCTGAACTACGCAATGAGCCTTCATGCTATCGTAGATGCTCACAAACAGGGCTTTGATGAGAACATGTACCTTGATCCCAAGACTCGTACAAAAGTTGAGGAGACAGGCGGAGCAAACTTCATCTTCGTTACTAAAGACGGCAAGGTTGTAACACCGAAGTCTGACAGCATCCTTCCTTCCATCACACGTCGTTCTCTGATCTACGTTGCAAAGGAGTACCTTGGACTGGAAGCTGAAGAGCGTGAGGTCTACTTCGATGAGGTTAAAGATTTTGCAGAGTGTGGTCTTTGCGGTACTGCTGCAGTTATCTCTCCTGTCGGAAAGATCAATGATCACGGCAAGGAAATCTGCTTCCCAAGCGGAATGGAGAAGATGGGACCGGTTATCCAGAAGCTGTACGACACACTGACCGGTATCCAGATGGGACGCATCGAAGCACCGAAGGATGGATCCACGTAATCGAGTAATTACCAGATTTTCGTCATTATACATAACATTAAGTACAAAAAACAGACCGCCGTATTTTTTTCGGTGGTCTGTTTTATTATTTCTTCATTGTTTTTCTGTACAAAGCGGGCATTCTCATTCTGCTTTATGATCTGTGCTCACATTACCTATCTTTTCTCTCGTATTTTACAAACGCATATTCCAGATCAAAGTATGTCTGTTCTTCACTCTCCGCTGTGATCTCCCAGTCCGGGTCCTCATCCAGGTTTGGAAAATACGCATCCGCTTCATATGCAAAATCGATTTTTGTCACATGAGCTGTATCACAGTACGGGAGCATCTGTTTGTAAATACTGTCTCCGCCGATACAGTACACATCCTCTGCCGGATATTTCTCCACTTCCTTCAGTGCTTCCTCGATGCTGTGAACGATCACCGCACCTTTTACCTGATAATCCCTGTTGCCGGTGATCACAATGTTGGTTCTGTTTTTCAGAGGAAGTCCGTTTGGAAAAGACTCCAGTGTTTTTCTTCCCATAACAACCACTTTTCCTGTAGTTTCCTCACGGAACATCTTCATATCTGCCGGAATACTTACCAAAAGTTCATTATTTCTTCCGATTCCCCAGTTTTTATCTGCTGCAACAATAATATTCATTCTTTCTTCCTTCTTTATGCAATTATACTGCAATGGGAATATTTTTGATCTGTGGCCATGTCTCATAATTCTCCACGATCAGATCATCGGTGGTGAATTTATAAAAATCCTTTATCTCCGGATTCAGTTTTACTGTCGGTGCAGGATACGGTTTTCTGGAGATCAGTTCTTTAATTACCGGAATATGACGATCATAAATATGGCAGTCTGCGATCACATGAACAAGCTCTCCGGCTTCCATATCGCAGGCCTGTGCGATCATCATGAGAAGAAGAGAATACTGACACACATTCCAGTTGTTTGCAGCCAGGATATCCTGCGATCTCTGGTTCAGCACCGCATTAAGGACCAGCTTGTCTTTTCCGGGTTCCTTGGTTACATTGAAAGTCATGGAATAGGCACATGGGTAAAGATTCATCTCGTGGAGATCCTGATGTACATAAATATTGGTCATGATCCTTCTGCTGTACGGATTGTTCTTAAGATCAAAAAGAACTCTGTCTACCTGATCCATCATTCCCTCTTTATACTGATGCTTCACACCTAACTGATAGCCGTAGCTTTTCCGATGGAGCCCTTCTCATCTGCCAGCTGTCCCAGATGTGGCTGTGAAGATCATGGATATTATTGGATTTCTGCTGCCAGATCCATAGAATCTCATCCATTGCACTCTTTAACGCTGTTTTTCTTAAAGTCAGTGCCGGAAACTCCTTCCGGAGATCATAACGGTTCACAACACCAAATCTCTTGATGGTATAAGCCGGAGTTCCATCCTCCCACACAGGACGTACCTTCTCACCTTCTGTGCTGGTTCCGTTTTCTATGACATCTTTGCACATGTCAATGAATATATTATCTGCAAGACTCATTTGTTGATTTCCTCCTGTAATTTTCTTCTATTCGATCCCGGGCTGCTTTTTTCTTAAAAATGCCCCTGAAATTTATTTTATATTCTAACACATTTCAGTCCTTACTGTCCACTTCCCCTTTAACCTCCTATCCCATTTAACCTTCTCTCCCTGTTTTTCCTTTTCCCTGTTCTTTTTCTGTATTTTTCTGGACTTTTCCATGCGGGAGTGCTATATTAAGAGCCATGAAAATACTGATTACATTATTAAAACCTTTTTCTTTTGCACCTGCGATCCTGATGATGTGCGTGATCTACTCTTTTTCCGCACAGACCGGAGATGTTTCCGGTGCCCTGAGCTATAAGATCAGCTACCAGATCGTAGAAACCAAAAACGAAATATTAGCTTCCGGCAAAAGCCTGGAACAGCTTTCCCAGGAAGCTGCAGGTATCGAATTTTATGTCCGTAAGGCTGCTCACATGACAGAATACTGCCTGTTGGCCATATCTATTTCCTTCCCCCTCTATGTATACGGAGTTCGGGGAATCTGGCTGATGCTCCTTGCCGGATTTGTATGTGTGGGATTTGCTGGACTGGATGAATACCATCAGTCTTTTGTAGAGGCCCGCGGACCTTCCGTAAGGGATGTAGGGATCGACAGTTGCGGAGCAATGATCGGAATTTTGCTGGTACAGGCATTCTGCTGGTCTACCTTACATACCCCCAACAGAAAAAAATCTCGAAAAAAACGCAGAAACGCGCAAAGACGCAGATAACTGTTTTGCGATCTGCCTGATCTAAAAAACGGAACATACATAAGGATTTTTGGGCCTTATGATGTTCCGTTTTGCTATTACTAATCGTCATATCTCAGCAGGCATTTTACTCTCACCTGCATCCAGTTTTATTTTTCGTCTTTCTCCTCCGGTGCGTCATCCAGATTTTCCGCAAGATGCGCCCGCTCCGCAATTGACATTTTTTTCTTTGCCACGGTTTCCGGATTTTGAGAAGCTTCCTCTGCCGCTTTTTTCGCAGCAGCTTCTTCCAGCTCATGTTTCTGTGCGCCAGCCTTTGCAAGATTACGGATCGCCATGATCAAAAGCACTGCTCCGATCACAACAAAAATACCTCCCGCTGCCAGAAATACCACACCGGAGTCTTCTGCTCCGCTTATGACACTGGCGCAGAGACGATATCCTGTATACACAAGATAGCCTCCTGCAAAGATCCACAGAAGACTGCTTCTTGTGGAAGAATTTCCCTGTCCGGAATTCTTTTCCTCAGCAGTTTCCTGCTGCAGCTCTTCCTTATTTTCTCTTTTCTGTTCTTCCATGATGTATTTCTGTCCTTTCTGATATCCTTATATTTCTCTATTTGTCAGATATCTTTTCCCTGTCAGCTTCTGTTTTTTCCTTCTCTTCCGTTTCTTCTTTTACAAGTCTTCCATAAAGCTTTGTCATTTTATAAATCTTCTGAATAATTGTTTCATTGAGCTGGCCTTTTTTCATACGCCACTTCCAGTTGTCACCAAGAGTTGACGGTTCATTGATCCTTGCCTCATTTCCAAGGCAGAGATAATCCTGTACCGGGATCACACAGCGATCTGCAACACTGGACATCGCCGCACGTATCATGCTCCACACTGCCGCAGTCTCATGCTTGCCCTCACAGCCAATATAGGCCCTGGCAAAATTTCGGTCATGCTGGCTCAGATTGCGGAACCATCCTCTTGTTGTCTCATTGTCATGAGTACCTGTGTAAACAATGCAATTCCTTTCATATCTGTGCGTCAGATACGGACTGTCCTCATTCTCGTCAAAAGCAAACTGCAATACCTTCATTCCCGGGAATCCGGATTCTTCCACCATCTCGATCACACTGTCTGTAAGGAGACCAAGATCCTCTGCGATCACATCCAGCTTTCCAAGATTCTTTTCAAGCGCACGGAACAGATCCATTCCCGGTCCCTTTTCCCAGTGACCGAACTCCGCAGTTTTATCTCCGTACGGAATGGAATAATACTCATCAAAGCCTCTGAAATGGTCGATCCTTACCACATCATAAAGCTTCATACAATTTGCCATTCGGCGTGTCCACCATGCATAGCCTGTTTTCTTGTGATATTCCCAGTCATAAAGCGGATTTCCCCAGAGCTGCCCTGTGGCGGAAAAAGCATCCGGCGGACATCCGGCAACGCCGATCGGAATATTTTCCTTATCAAACTGGAACAATTCCGGCTGTGCCCAGGCATCCGCACTGTCAAACGCAACGTAGATCGGGATGTCTCCGATCATCTCCACTCCCTTAGCATTTGCATAAGCTTTCAGTGCTGTCCACTGTTTAAAAAAGCAGAACTGCTGGAAACAGTAAAATCCCACTTCTTTTGCAAGCTTCTCTCTTTCTTCAGCCAATGCAGCTTTTTCTCTGTTTTTAAGTTCCGTAGGCCATTCGATCCAGCTGATCCCATTCAGGCTGTCCTTGATTGCCATATACAGGCTGTAATCTTCCAGCCAGGCAGCATTTTCTTTTACAAACTTACGGTACTCCTGGTCTGTCTCACAGTCATAATTTTCAAAGGCTTTTCTCAAAAGCCGAAATCTGGAATTATAAATCTTCTCATAATCCACATAGCTCTCGTTTGTACCCCAGTCACAGTCCTCGCAATCACTTTTATCCAGATATCCCTCTTTTACAAAAGCCTCCAGATCAATAAAATACGGATTTCCCGCAAAGGTAGAAAAAGACTGGTATGGTGAATCTCCATATCCGGTAGGTCCGAGAGGAAGAATCTGCCAGTATTTCTGTCCTGCTCTTGCCAGCTGGTCTACAAACTCATATGCTTCCTCAGAAAAGCATCCGATCCCATATTTCGATGGCAGACTGGACACTGGAAGTAAAATCCCACTTGCTCTCATAATTTACGAATCCTCCTGTTTTCTCAGTAGTTGCGCCCTCTCACAGATGTCTGCAGGAGCACTCAGATTTTTATTATATCACTCTGTCACAGAGCGTTCAAAGTCCTTTTTTGCAGATATATGTAAATATATCATGATAAACCTTTTCCCTGTCTTTCTCATTCAGGATCTCGTGGCGCATTCCCGGATATAATTTTCCCCGGACATCCCGGTATCCTGCACAACGCATGGCACGGACAGACTTCGCAAACTGTCTCACATTTCCCATGCAGGGATCCTCCGCCCCACTAATAAACAGCACCGGCATTTCCGGCTTTGTACACTTCCAGTGCTTCACATCATAGGCTCTTTTCATCAGTCAAAAAGTGCCAGATATGCATCATCGTAAAGGTAAATCCACAGTATTCTGAATCCGAATAATCCTGCACAACCTGCGGATCAGAGCAGATCCAGGAAAACGGTTTTTTCTTTTTTAAAGTGCATTGCATAGCTTCCAAAAGACATCATCTCGATCAGACCCGCACTGTGTTTAGGCCCGAAAACAGTCTTTCCCGCTTTTGCCAGAGCTACTCCGACCGGACGAAATACATTATAGCTGGGTGAGCCGCAGACGATCAGCATATCCATACAGCTGTCATGATGAGCTGCATAGGCACGAACTGCCAGAGAGCCCATGCTGTGTCCGAAAAGGATCAGCGGAATACCTGGGAAATGATCCTTGATCAAGCAGTTCACCGTATGGATATCCTGCAGCATGGCATCCGCCCCACCACCGTACATATACCCAAGATCCTCTTTACTGCGTACGCTTTTCCCATGGCCACGGTGATCATGGATCACACTTATATATTTTCGCTCTGCCATATATTCCATAAAAGGAATGTAGCGTTCCTTGTACTCACTCATTCCGTGAACGATCTGTATGATCCCACGGTATTTCTCATTACGTTCCAACTCCGGCACTACTGCCAGGCAGGAAATTTCCAATCCGTCTGCTTTTGAAGGAAATGAATACTGAATTGTCCGTAACATATATTTCACCTCACCTTTTCTGCTGCATAAAGCGGGCATTCGCATTCCGCTTTGTCACCTGTACTCAACCACTTTTTCTGTGTCTTCCAGTATATCATAACACAGGGGGTTTCTCAAACAGTAAACCTATGATATAATCGTTACGGTAACACAGGGTGATGCTGTTTGCCCGCAAATGCAAACAGATATCCTCTGACTTACCCACCCGAAAACCAGAATGACTTATTGTAAGGAGGAATAATGAATACAGAAGACAATAATGATTTTTATGACGATGAGCTCTCCAGATCATTGATCTCCAATGATTTTGAAGGCGACACTCCCCACAGAAAGAAAAAAAGCAAAAAGCCTCTCGTGATCTGTCTGATCATCCTTCTGATCGCTGCCGCAGCCGGCGGAACCGCCTGGTATATGATGCAGCGCCATAAACCGGTAGAAGCCACAGAAAAATTTCTCACAGGAATGCAGAACATGGATTTACCACAATGGAGAACCTTCTCCAGAGTCATGATCTCAGCGCTCTGGATGATGCAGATATCCGTGATTCTGCTTACACAGATTTCTTCACTACCGTCAACAAAAAAATGACCTACAAGATCACCAAAAACAAATTTGACATCCAGAACGGAACTGCCAGGATAACGGTTCACATGAAATATATTGACGGAACCAATATCTATGCAGCAACTATTCAGGAATACACCCGTAAGGTTGCTGTCGCAGCCTATGCCGGAAAGGAAATGACACAGGATGATATCCAGGAAATGCTCGCTGCACTTCTTGCCGAAAATGCTTCCACAGCTGATGAGAAATACAGTGAGATCGATATTACCTATCCTCTGATCAAAATCGGCAGCGACTGGAAGATCGTTTCTCTGGATGACACCACAGTCAAGGTTATGTGCGCAAACTTCAAAAGCGTAAAAGACGAAATATCATCCCAGCTTACGGATGACAGCACAGATAGCAGTTCTGCCGCTGCAGAGGATTCTTCCACCCCAGGCAGCACGGCCTCTGCTGAGGGCACAAGTGCATCCATTGATATTACAACTGACAAATTCTCCGTCCGTTTCAAACAGTTTGCGATTTCCAAGGACTACGGCGGAAATCCCTGTCTGATGATCTACTACGACTATACAAACTCCGGCGATTCCCAGTCCAGTGCATTTGTAGACTTCACCCTGCAGGCTTCCCAGAACGGAGAAGTTCTGGAAGGAACTTATCCGGAAGCCAGCGATGATGCTGTAGATAACTACATGAGCACCATTGATCCCGGAAAAACCGTCACTGTATGCCAGGTATTTCTTCTGAAGGATACTACCAGTGATGTAACGCTTCAGGGCAAAGAAACTCTGAATGTAAGCGGCGGACAGACAACCTCTCAGATTCTGAAGCTGAAGTAAGATATCGGAATCGCCTGGCGGATATTTACGATCCAAATTCGATAAACCGGAAATTTACATTTTATCTTGCATATGAAAAGAAAACGGAAATTTCTCCTTCATGATTTTTCATGGCTGGCAGAAATTTCGTTTTTCTTTTTCTCATTCCTGTGTATATTTTTTCGATTCCATGAAAAACTATTTCCTGTATAACGAAGGATGGTGACTTATGTCAAATAAATGTCTGCAGTACTTCACCCTGACCATTGCTGTGGTCGGTGCCATAAACTGGGGTCTGATCGGCTTCTTTAATTTTAATCTGGTAGCATTCCTGTTCGGAAGCATGAGCTGGCTCTCCCGGATCATCTACGGACTTGTAGGCTTATGCGGGCTTTATCTTCTGACCTTCTATACTCTGATCGATCAGGGTGAAACAACTGAATAGCTACGCAGTAACACATAACGCGAAATCCTCTGCTGCATAAAAATAAAGCAGAGGATTTTTTCGCAATAAAAAAGAACTCTGATCATCCTCAGAGTTCCGAAGAGCGATAGACGGGGCTCGAACCCGCGGTCTCGACCTTGGCAAGGTCGCGCGTTACCAACTACGCCACTATCGCACAAGCGGGTGATGGGAATCGAACCCACGTATCCAGCTTGGAAGGCTGGTGTTCTACCATTGAACTACACCCGCAGTTATGAAATTATAAATCTTCATCCTTCGATGAGAGCGATAGACGGGGCTCGAACCCGCGGTCTCGACCTTGGCAAGGTCGCGCGTTACCAACTACGCCACTATCGCATAAGCGGGTGATGGGAATCGAACCCACGTATCCAGCTTGGAAGGCTGGTGTTCTACCATTGAACTACACCCGCGCATCGTCGCTTCGGTGATTACCGATCGCTTGACCGCTGCAACGATGATTAGTATATAGCATGCTGTTTT